>P_1C_Sed_2_UnCtyDRAFT_1000479_pt1 | contig 12233 bp, 24 predicted proteins | sample Pon1CUnioCityCA_4_FD_10229 | JGI IMG/M metagenome (IMG submission 10229) | reverse complement strand
AGCTGATCACCCCGATTGCGATGGAGAAAGAGCTTCGGTTTGCGATTCGCGAGGGCGGCCGGACAGTTGGTGCCGGCGTCGTCAGTGACATCATCGAATAACCCCCATAAGATGATTTAATAGGCTATGATAACAAATACGAAAATTCGAATTCGGCTGAGAGCATACGATCATAAACTGCTTGATCAATCCGCCCGGGATATTGTTGATACGGCCAGGAAAACAGGGGCTAAAATCGTGGGTCCGATACCACTGCCAACGCGGATTAACAAATACACCGTGCTGCGTTCGCCTCATGTGAACAAAAAGTCCAGGGAGCAGTTTGAGGTCCGAACCCATAAACGCCTTTTGGATATTCAGGACCCGACGCAGCAGACCGTGGACGCATTGATGAAGCTCGATCTGTCGCCGGGTGTGGACGTCGATATTAAACTGTAGACAGAATTTGGTGACGGTTATGAGTAACGGGATTATAGGTAAAAAACTTGGGATGACTTCCTTTTTTGGCCATGACGGCCGGTATCTTCCGGTGACCGTCATTGAGGCCGGCCCTTGTACGGTCACCCAGATTAAAACAAAGGCAAATGATGGTTATGACGCATTGCAGCTCGGGTTCGCTGAGAAGAAAAAGTCCCGGGTCAACAAGCCTTTGCAGGGCCATTTTGCCAAGAGCGGCGAGAAGTGTTTTTACGAAATCGGCGAGTTTCGGGTTGAAAATCCAGAGGATTTTCAGCTGGGCCAGGAAATCACGCTTGAGATGTTTGATGTGGGTGAGCGGATCGAGGTTTCCGGGACAACCAAGGGCCGGGGCTTTTCCGGAGTGATCAAGCGGCACGGCTTTCATCGGGGGCCTAAAACCCACGGCAACAGAAATTATCGTTTGCCCGGCTCTATCGGCATGAGCGCCTGGCCTTCAAAAGTGGCCAAAGGCAAGAAAATGCCGGGACGGTATGGCACTGTCCGGCAGACGATTAAAAATATCGAGATTGTCGATATACGGCCGGAAGAAAACCTGATTCTGGTGAAAGGGACTGTTCCCGGGCCAGAGAGAGGGACACTGGAAATCAAGAAGCGCCGTCAAAAGGGCATTTCATAAGAACTCGAGGAAATGAGGCAAACCATGGCTGTCGTTGAAGTCAAAAATATAAAGGGTGGCAAAGTATCAGAGGTGGAACTGCCCGACAGCATCTTTAACGTATCCGTTAAAAAAAGTGTGCTGCATGATGTGGTCCGGATGCAGATGGCCGCCAGGCGGCGAGGCACCGCGTCGGTGAAGCATCGCTCGGAGGTTAAGGGATCTGGTGCCAAAATGTTTCGCCAAAAGGGAACCGGCCGGGCCCGGCGGGGGAATATCAAAAGCCCGTTGCTTAAAGGCGGGGGGGTTGCTTTTGGCCCGGAACCCCGGTCCTATGCAATCAAAGTTCCCAAAAAGGCCCGTCGCCTTGCATTAAGAATGGCGATCAGCAGTAAATTGCAGGGGGATACGCTGGTTGTCCTTGACAGGTTCGAATTGGATCAGATAAAGACCAAAACCGTTGCCTCAGTGATAGAAGCGCTCAAGCTTGAGAAGCCTTTGATCGTTATCGATCAGCAGGATACGACATTGGAACTCTCCGCCCGCAACATTCCGGGGGCCAAGGTCCTGCGCGCTGATGGCTTAAATGTTTATGATATTTTAAATCATCAGCATCTTGTTTTGCTGGAGCCTTCTATCAAGCTGATCGAAGGGAGGCTGGCCGCATGAGAACTTACGAGATCATAAAAGCACCGCTGGATACGGAAAAGACAAATCTTCAGAAAGAGATTGATAACAAGGTTTCTTTTGAGGTTGCCCCGACAGCCAACCGGGTGGAGGTCCGCAAAGCAGTGGAGCAAATTTTCAATGTTGAGGTTAAATCCGTTCGAACCATGCATGTAAAAGGCAAGGTCAAGCAACGGGGACGAATTATCGGGCGCCGGAAAAACTGGAAAAAAGCCATTGTCACTTTAATGCCCGGCAGCCGGATAAACTTTTTCGAAGGCGTTTAAGTGAGAGGAGACGATAAATGGCAATAAAACGAGTCAAACCGACATCACAAGGGCGCCGCTTCCAGGAATTTTCGACATTTGAAGAAATTACGAGAACCCGGCCGGAAAAGTCCCTGATCCGAACGATCAAAAGATCCGGTGGCAGAAACGCTCACGGCAGGATTACGCTGCGATACAGGGGCGGGGGACACAAAAGGCAATATCGGCTGATAGATTTCAAGCGGGACAAAGATGGTGTGCCGGCAAAAGTGGCAACAATCGAGTATGACCCCAACCGCTCGGCCCGTATTGCTCTGTTGCATTATGCGGATGGCGAGAAACGCTATATTATTGCCGCAGCCCGGATAAAAGTCGGTGACGCCCTGATGTCTGGCCCGGATGCTGAAATTCGCCCCGGCAATGCCTTGCCGCTTCGCGATATTCCGCTCGGCACTCAGATCCACAATATTGAGCTGCGTGCCGGCCGTGGGGGGCAGCTGGTTAAAAGCGCCGGCGGATACGCTCAGCTTACGGCCAAGGAAGGAAAATATGCCACCGTTCGACTGCCTTCCGGTGAAGTTCGAATGGTGCTTCAAGCTTGCCGGGCCAGTATCGGTCAGATCGGCAACGTGGATCATGTCAATATTTCCCTCGGTAAAGCGGGTCGAAAACGTATGCTGGGCAGGCGCCCTAAAGTCCGGGGGGTAGTTAAAAATCCGGTGGATCACCCCATGGGTGGCGGTGAAGGCCGGTCATCCGGCGGTCGCCATCCCTGCACCCCTTGGGGCAAACCGACCAAGGGATTTCGAACCCGGGGGCGGAAGAAAAGCGATCGGTTGATTGTTAAGCGGCGGAAAAAACGGTAAAGTTTGAGATTAATCAAGATCTGGATTATCAGGAGCAGGTGGTATGCCTCGGTCAATTAAAAAGGGGCCTTACATAGAGCCCAAGTTGTTCAAGAAAGTCGATGAAGCGCAGTCTTCAAGGAGCGGGAAGGTCATCAAGACCTGGTCGCGACGCTCAACCATTGTCCCTGAAATGGTGGGATTGACGCTTGCGGTGCATAACGGCAAGAAATTCGTACCGGTTTTTATTTCAGAGAATATGGTGGGGCATAAACTCGGCGAGTTTTCCCCGACACGGATTTTCTACGGGCATGCCGGTGATAAGAAAACGAAAATGAAACGGTAACCTCATAGATTGGTTAGGATGTCCTAAAATGGAGGCACGGGCGACAGGTAAATATATGCGGATTTCCCCGCAGAAGGTTCGGCGGATAGTTGGCAATGTCAAAGGCCAACCTGTTGAAGCGGGGCTGAACAAGCTTAAATTCATGCCCCAGAAAGCGTCAGGCATTGTTGAAAAGATACTTCGCTCAGCCATCGCCAACGCCGACCAGCAAGGGGAATTGGATGTGGATGCGTTGCTGGTCAAAAATATCATTGTCAATGAAGGGCCCATGTTGAAGCGGTTCCGGGCAAGGGCAAGAGGCAGGGCAAGCCGAATATTGAAACGAACGAGTCATATTACCGTGATCGTTGCCGAAGGGTAAAAAGGAGGAAATTTGGGCCAGAAAGTCAATCCAATTAGTATGCGGCTTGGGATTGTCCGCACTTGGGGGTCCCGCTGGTATGCCGGAAAGGATTATCACAAGTACGTCCTGGAAGACTATCAACTCAGGAAGTATTTGAAGAAAAAGCTATACCATGCCGGCGTTGCAAAGATCGATATTGAACGGTCCTCCAAGCGGATCAAGCTCCGCATTTACGCGGCCCGTCCCGGTATTATCATCGGCAAAAAGGGAGCTGAGATCGAGGCCTTGAAAAAGGAACTCGAGAAAATGGTTACCCACGAAGTGCTTGTGGATATCCAGGAAGTCCGGAAACCGGAAATTGATGCTCAACTGGTCGCTGAAAATGTTGCCAACCAATTGGTCCGAAGGGTTGCGTTTCGTCGGGCCATGAAGCGGGCGGTCTCATCGGCCATGCGTTTTGGCGCCCAGGGTATTAAGATAATCTGCGCCGGTCGTCTTGGCGGGGCTGAAATGGCCCGGGTGGAATGGTATAAAGAAGGCCGCATTCCCCTGCACACCCTTCGGGCGGATATTGATTACGGATTTACCGACGCCCATACCACCTACGGAACCATTGGTGTAAAAGTCTATATTTTCAAGGGCGAGATTTTAAGCGAAGACCAAATGGCGAAAGATAGCCAGTAATACGAGGAGAACGTGAGCGATGCTAATCCCCAAAAGAGTAAAGTATCGAAAGAAACAAAAAGGCCGGATGAAGGGGAAGGCTTATCGGGGTTCACGTCTTAATTTTGGGGACTTCGGCCTTCAAGCGGTCGAGTGTGGTGAAATTTCCTCAAAACAGATCGAGGCGGCCCGTATTGCAATGACCCGGCGGGTTAAGCGGGGAGGGAAAATGTGGATTCGTATTTTTCCGGACAAACCGTTTACCAAAAAGCCTGCGGAAGTTCGGATGGGCAAAGGCAAAGGCGCCCCCGAAGGCTGGATTGCCATTATTAAACCCGGCCGCATTTTATACGAGATGGAAGGGGTTTCCCGCGATTTGGCCTATGAGGCGCTCCGGCTGGCAGCGCATAAGCTCCCGGTGAAGACCAAGTTTGTTGAAAGGAGCGAGATGTAATGGCGGCAAAAGAATTCAGAGGGTTAAACGGCGAGGAATTGGATACCAAACTGCAGGATACCGTCGAGTCCTATTTCAACCTGCGGTTTCAGCATGAAGCTGGCCAGTTAGAAAATCCGAAACGGCTCCAACAGTTAAAACGCGATATCGCGCGGCTTAGAACGGTCAAACGGGAACGGGAACTAAACATCAGATAAATGGTATATAGTCATGACAGAAAAAGAAAAAAGTAAGCGCAGGCAAATGGTTGGAACCGTTTTAAGCAATAAAACGGATCAGACAGTTACTATCCGGGTGGATCGGTATGTGATTCATCCGGTCTATAAGAAATATTTGCGGCGGCGGGCCAAATATGCCGCTCATGATGCGCAGAATGCCTGTCAGGTTGGCGATCAGGTGCTGATCACGGAATCTCGGCCATTAAGCCGGCGCAAGCGGTGGCGGGTGAGCCGGATAATTGAAAAAGCGGTTTGATGAGTAGGGGATACAAAAAATGATACAGGCGGAGACAAGATTGTCTGTTGCGGATAACTCAGGCGCCAAGGTGGTCAGTTGCATCAAAGTGCTTGGCGGCTCCAGGCGTCGCTATGCAAGTATTGGCGATATCATCGTGGTATCGGTGAAAGTGGCCATGCCCAATTCCAAGGTTAAAAAGGGCGATGTCCTCAAGGCGGTTGTAGTGAGGACCAAAAAAGAAATCCGCCGACCGGACGGTTCCTATATTCGTTTTGACGAAAATTCAGCGGTGTTGATTAACGCCCAGCGGGAGCCCATCGGTACGCGTATATTTGGTCCAGTAGCCAGAGAACTTCGCGCACAACGATTCATGAAGATTATTTCGCTGGCACCTGAGGTGCTCTAAGCGTTGGAGAAGCCTGATATGGGTAAGGATATGAGCAAGATCAAGACCAAAATTAAGAAAAACGACAAGGTCAAGGTGCTTACCGGCAAGGATAAGGGCAAAATCGGCAAGGTCATTGACGTCTATCCGGATAAACACCGTGTCCTGGTTGAAAATGCCAATATCGTTAAACGGCATACCCGGCCGAGCGCCCAGAATAAGCAGGGTGGTATCGTGGAAGGCGAAGCTGCAATCAACTGCTCCAATGTCATGCTGCTTTGCAACAAATGTATGGCCCCGGTCCGGATTAAAATGCATCAGCTTGAAGATGGCAAACGGGTGCGGATCTGTCGTAAATGCAATGAAATTATCGATGCGTCGTAGCTAACGATTGCCGGAGGATACGCGATGTCAATCAAGGAATATTATCAGAATGAGGTCGTCCCAAGGCTGGTGGAGACCTACGCTTATAAAAATCCGCTTCAGGTGCCGAAGCTGGAAAAGATAGTCCTGAACATGGGCCTTGGTGAGGCGATTCAGAATATTAAGGTTCTGGATGCCGCCAAAGAGGAGATCAAGGAGATCACCGGGCAGGCGCCGATTATTACGCGCGCCAAAAAGTCGGTCGCTGCGTTTAAGGTGCGCGAAGGCATGCCTATCGGCTGCATGGTGACATTAAGAAGCAGCCGGATGTATAATTTTTTTGATAAACTGGTCAATCTCGCCCTGCCGCGTGTTCGGGATTTCCGGGGGATATCCGGGAAGGCCTTTGATGGACAGGGAAATTACACATTGGGCATTAAAGAGCAGATAATCTTTCCAGAAATTGATTATGATAAGATCGATACCGTGAAAGGTTTGAACATTACTATTGTCACCACGGCAAAGACCAATGAAGAAGGCAAGGAATTGCTTAAATTGATGGGCATGCCCTTCAGGAATTAAAATTATTTTTAAGGAGGCTGGTTTGGCAAGAAAAGCGCTCAGAGAGAAGGCGGCAAAAACACCCAAGTTCTCGGTTCGGCGGCACAACCGGTGCCCGATTTGTGGGCGGCCGAGAGGTTATCTTCGGAAATTCGGTATTTGTCGGCTCTGTTTTCGAAAATTTGCTTCAGAGGGACTTCTTCCGGGGGTTCAAAAGTCAAGCTGGTAGTTTATTCATAAAACAAGCGATAACGACACATTACAGGTCAACAGCACGGAGAAAAATCCATGACAATGAGTGATCCTATTTCGGATATGCTGACCCGAGTACGAAACGCGGGTCGGGCCCGTCATCCCAGCGTGGATATACCGGGATCGAATTTGAAAACGGCGCTTGCAAAAGTCCTCAAAGATGAAGGGTTCATCCGGAACTACAAGTTCATCAAGGATAACAAGCAGGGCCTTATCCGGATTTACTTGAAATACGACAACACGAACCAGCATGTAATCTACGGGCTCCAACGGGTAAGCAAGCCAAGCCGGCGGGTTTATGTCAACAGTAAGGAAATCAAGCCGGTTTTGAAAGGCCTCGGCGTCTCTGTTCTGTCCACCTCAAAGGGTTTGATGTCAGACAAGCGGGCGAGAAATTCAAATCTCGGTGGTGAGGTCCTTTGTAATATCTGGTAGGCAAGGGAGAAGACCATGTCTCGAGTGGGTAAAAAACCGATTCAGATACCTGAAAAAGCCACAGTAACATTTAATGATCGGGTATTAAGTGTTCAGGGCGAGAAAGGCACACTTTCCATGAGTGTGCATCCGGATGCGGATGTTGAAATTGCGGATTCCACATTAACGGTCAGCATCCGTGGCAATACCCAGAAGGCCAGGGCTGTCTGGGGTATGACACGGGCGCTTATTGCCAATATGGTCAGCGGTGTGTCCCAGGGGTTCGAAAGGGTCCTTGAAATCCATGGCGTCGGCTACCGTGCGGAACTCAAGGACAACGGCCTGGAATTTCACCTGGGCTATTCGCATCCGATCCAGTTTCCGCTGCCAGAGGGCATATCGGCCACGGTGGAAAAGAACATAATCCGGCTGAGCGGCATTAATAAGGAACTTCTAGGGTATACCGCATCTTCGATTCGTCAGTTGCGGCCACCGGAGCCTTATAAGGGAAAAGGGGTCAAATACGCTGAGGAATTAATTCAGCGCAAGGCCGGCAAGACAGCTAAGTAGCTAAGATTATAGACTAATAGGTTTCAACTAGGGGTTATATGCATATGGGTTCACCACATCGCAAAAAAGTGCTGCGGCTCAAACGGAGAAAACGGATTCGAAAGAATATGCTGGGAACGGCGGAACGACCGAGGCTTGCCGTGTTTCGGAGTTCAAAACACATTTCTGCCCAGATCATCGATGATTCCCTTGGGGTCACCCTGGCTTCGGCCTCCACGCTGGAGCCGGAAATTCGGGATGGCCAGAAATTCGACAGCAAGGTTGCAGCAGCCAGCTTTATTGGCAAGCGTATAGGGGAGCGCGCTTCAGAAAAAGGGATTCAGGCCGTTGTTTTTGATCGGGGCGGCTATAAGTATCATGGCCGCGTCAAGGCGATCTCTGAGGGCGCCCGCGAAGCGGGTTTGGATTTTTAAATGCAAAAAGGAGGCGTTGGCTTGCTCAAGAAGGAAACAGACGAGAATTTATTTATCGACAAAGTCGTTCACATCAGTCGGGTGGCGAAAGTTCATAAGGGGGGGCGCCGCTTCAGCTTTAGTGCTATAGTTGTGGTTGGCGATGGTCAAGGCAGCGTCGGATGCGCCCTGGGTAAAGCCCACGAAGTTCCGGAAGCCATTCGCAAAGGAATGGAGAAAGCCAAAAAGAATATGGTTGCCGTGCCGATTGTCGAAGGCACGATTCCTTATGAAATTATTGGCAAATTCGGCGCTGGCCGTGTTCTTTTGAAACCGGCCGCTGAAGGTACGGGTGTGATTGCCGGCGGTGCCGTTCGCGCTGTGCTCGAAGCAGCGGGAGTTGAGAACATACTGACCAAATGCCTGGGAACCAATAATCCACATAATGTCGTCAAGGCTACGATTCAAGGACTGCAGAGCCTGCAGAGCCGGGAATCTGCCGCAGCCAAGCGGGGTTTAGAACTCGAGGAGATTTAAAACAGATGGCAGGCAAGCTCAAGATTTCAATGATCAAAAGTATGAACGGAAGACCCGAAAAACATCGAAAAGTCTTGCGCAGCATGGGACTTGAGAAAATGCATCGAGTTGTCGAACTTCCGGACAATCCGGCTACCCGAGGAATGATTGCCAAAGTATCACATATGGTCAAAGTGGAGGAATAGGATGAGACTGCACGAATTGGCGCCGGCGGAAGGCTCCAGAAAAAACCGGAAACGAAAGGGGCGCGGAGTTGGCTCTGGTCTGGGAAAAACCGCAGGACGTGGCACCAAAGGGCATAACAGCCGATCCGGAGGCGGTGTCCGGCCCGGGTTCGAAGGCGGTCAGATGCCTCTGCACAGGCGGCTTCCCAAGCGCGGATTTAAAAATATTTTCCGCAAACCTACAGAAACTGTTAACATTCGCGATCTCAACCGCTTCGAAAGCGGGGCGGTGGTTGATTACCAGACCCTCTTGGCGGCGGGATTGATTACACGCAATGCCAAGCAGGTGAAGGTTTTGGGGCAGGGTGAGATTGATATCCAATTGACGCTTCAAGTTTGGGGAGCCAGCAAAGGCGCCCGCGAAAAAATTGAAGCCGCCGGGGGCAAGGTAGAGGTTAAGTAATTATGGCAGTGACAGGTGCCGGTTTTCCCAATATTTTTAAAATTCCCGAGCTCAAGCGCCGTATCCTGGTCGCTTTAGGTTTTCTGATTGTCTACCGGATCGGTGTCCACATACCCACTCCGGGAGTCAACGCCGACGCATTAGGGGAGTTTTTCGCCCGCCATCAGGATACGATCTTTGGCATATTCGACATGTTCTCCGGGGGTGCGCTGGAACGGATGTCTGTATTTGCACTTGGCATCATGCCTTATATCAGTGCTTCCATTATCCTGCAGCTTCTGACAGTGGTTATTCCGCACCTGGAGCAATTGAAAAAAGAAGGTGAACAGGGAAAGCGCCAGATTACCAAATATACCCGCTATGGTACCGTGGTGCTCTCCTTTGTCCAGGGGTTTGGCATCAGTGTAGGCCTTGAGAATATGTCTGCTCCAGGCAATCTCGCGGTTGTCGGGGAACCCGGATGGACCTTTCGTCTCTTGACGGCCATTACGCTGACCGCTGGTACGGCCTTTATTATGTGGATTGGCGAGCAAATCAGTGAGCGCGGCATCGGAAACGGCATCTCCCTTATTATTTTTGCGGGAATTGTGGCCCGGATGCCCCAGGCCATCGGAAATACCTTTCGAATGCTGTCTGCCGGTGAAATGGGCATTTTCGCTGTTTTACTGCTGATCCTCCTCATGGTGGGGGTGATCGCTTTTATCAATTTCATGGAGCAGGGGCAGCGGCGAATTCCGGTTCAATACGCCAAACGTGTGGTGGGCCGCCGGATGTATGGGGGCCAGAGTACCCACTTGCCTCTGAAAATTAATACATCAGGAGTTATTCCCCCGATTTTTGCCTCATCGCTCATCATGTTTCCGGCGACTATCGCCAGTTTTTTTCAGGATGTGCCCCTCATGCAAAGCGTGGCTTCCGCCATGCAGCCGGGGTCCTTGATATATGAGTTGATTTTTGTCGGTTTTATTTTCTTCTTTTGCTATTTTTACACGGCCATTACATTTAATCCCGAAGATGTCGCGGAGAACATGAAAAAATACGGCGGCTATATCCCCGGCATTCGGCCGGGCAAACGAACCGCGGATTATATTGATAAAGTGCTGACCCGGATTACCCTGGGCGGCGCCATATATGTCTCGGCTGTTTGTGTCCTGCCGTCGGTTCTGATGACCAAATTCAATGTTCCTTTTTATTTCGGGGGAACTGCGCTGCTGATTGTGGTCGGCGTTGCGATGGATACGGTCAATCAAATCGAATCGCATTTGATCACCCGCAATTATGAAGGATTTTTATCAGCCGGTAGAGGTAAAAAATAGGACTAATCCTTATATTATTGGGATGGCCCGCAGGCGGCATAGATACAACGCCTGGCTGTCACCACTGAAGATACTTGACAGGAGCGTATTGGATGGCAAAAGAAGAACCGATCAAGGTTCAGGGAACCGTCATCGAAACATTGCCCAATGCAATGTTTAAGGTGGAACTGGAGAATCAACACCAGATACTTGCCCACATATCGGGAAAGATGCGAATGCATTTTATCAAGATTCTGCCGGGGGACTCCGTAACAGTGGAGTTATCCCCATATGATCTTACCCGGGGGCGAATCACCTACAGGTCAAAATAACACAGATATATAGAGCTGCTTTTTGTGAGGAATGGACTATGAGAGTCAGTGCATCGGTAAAAAAAAGATGTCGCAATTGCAAGGTAGTTAAACGAAAAGGGATCGTGTGGGTAATCTGCACGAACAAGCGCCATAAACAGCGTCAGGGCTAAAGGAGGAAGGTTTTGGCAAGAATCGCTGGGGTCGATTTACCAAAGGGCAAACCGGTTTTTATCGGATTGACCTATATCTACGGAATCGGGCAATCCACATCGCGGAGTATACTGAGTCGTTTAGGGATTGAAGAAAATCTCCGCACCGATGATCTCACGGATCCGGATATCAATGATATTCGTAAAATCATTGATAGTGACTTTAAGGTCGAAGGTGAACTTCGTACTGAAATTTCGATGAATATCAAACGGCTTATGGACTTGGGCTGCTACCGGGGGCTGCGGCATCGCAAATCTTTGCCGGCAAGGGGCCAGCGGACATCAACTAACGCCCGGACGCGTAAGGGGCCGAAACGCTCTGCCGTCAAGAAAAAGGGTGGCGCAAAGAAAAAGTAATCATTTACAATTAAAGGCGATATCATGGCGAAGGTCAAACGAGCGCGCACAAAAAAAAAGGTTAAAAAGAATATTGAAAGCGGGGTTGTTCATATTCAATCCACCTTTAACAATACCATCATTACCATTACTGATCCCAACGGCAATGTCGTGTCCTGGTCCAGTGCCGGAATGAACGGATTTAAGGGCTCCCGGAAAAGCACGCCCTTTGCAGCCCAACTGGCATCCGAAGATGCAGCAAAAAAAGCCAGAGAACACGGTATGCGAAATGTTCAGGTGTATGTGAAAGGGCCGGGCCCCGGCCGGGAATCCGCACTGAAAGCACTTCAGGGGGTTGGATTCACGGTGGTGATGATCAAAGATGTTACCCCCGTTCCGCATAATGGCTGCAAGCCTAGAAAACGGCGACGGGTTTAATCAAAATAATATGCTGCGGTTTTGGCTGGTGCTTAAGGCGAACATGCGGTTCGCGTCAAATGCCTGATAAGCATAAGGGCAGATGAGTTAAGGGAGGATGCGTTGTCAAGGTATAGAGATTCAGTTTGTCGGATATGCCGACGGGAAAATTTGAAATTATATTTGAAGGGCGATCGTTGCTATTCGGACAAATGTTCGTTTGATCGCCGCAGCTATCCGCCGGGACAACATGGGCAGCGGCGAGGTGGCAAGATCTCCGATTATGGCGGCCAATTAAGGGAAAAGCAGAAGGTAAAGCGCAATTACGGACTGTCTGAAAAACAGTTTAAATTGGCGTTTGAAAAGGCTGACCAAAAAAAAGGGATTACGGGTTTCAATCTGCTCTTGATCTTGGAACAGCGGCTGGACAATGTGGTCTACCGGCTC
>P_1C_Sed_2_UnCtyDRAFT_1000478_pt1 | contig 12245 bp, 11 predicted proteins | sample Pon1CUnioCityCA_4_FD_10229 | JGI IMG/M metagenome (IMG submission 10229) | reverse complement strand
CACATGCTTGTAGGCTGCAGCATGATAGAGTACCTCGGGCTCAGCGTGCTGAAAGATCTTATCCAGGCGCTTGCGGTTCGTAATATCGGCCAGGAACACTTCAATGTCGAGAAAAGGATGACACTCCCTGAGCTCCAGTTCCAGGTCGTAAATGGGCGATTCGGCCTGGTCAATGAGAATAATTTTTTTGGGGTTAAAATGACAAACCTGCCGTCCAATCTCGCTGCCAATGGAGCCGGCAGCCCCGGTGACCATAATCGTTTTGTTGCCCAGATCCTCCTTGATAAGCTTGTTGTCCAGCTTGATCGGCTCCCTGGCCAGGATCTCCTCTATCTTCAGACTTTTAATCTGGTTGTAGCTCAGCTTCCCGTGGATCCATTTGCTGGAACTGGGAACCGTGGAAATCTGGACATCCCTTTCCAGGCAGATATTGATGATGTCTTGCTTGACCTCTGCATCAATCTCGTCGCTGGAGAATATCAGGCTGTTGACGGCATAACGGCCGATGAGCTCTTCCAGCAAGCCGGAATCGTGGATGGTGGTTCCTTCCAGTTTTTTGCCAATGTAATTCTTTTTGTTGTCGATGAATGCCACCACCTTTTGCTTGATGCCCAACTCCCGGTCAAGGGTGCGCTTGGTGATGGCACCATAGTGATCGCCGCCATATATGATCACGTTTTTTTGAGTACGGGAAGGGTTGATCAGTTCGTGGTAGATGTTTTTGATGGCCAGGCGGGAGAAGATCATGATGAAGGCGGTAACGAAGAAGTCGATAATGATTACGGAGGAGGGTAACAAAAATGTATCGTGAAGGAAATATCGATTCAGACCGTTGATCAGGGCCAGTATAGCACTACCAGCGAACACCACCCCAAAGATTCTTTCCGTATCTTTGGCGCTGGTAAAACGGATCAATCCGGCGTAAGACTTAAATCCAAGAAAAGTGAGTGATCGTATAATAAGTACCATGGGCAATACCAGGTTGAGCTCATCAAGGATGGAGGGGGTAATCTCAAAGCTAAACCGGATAAAATACGCCATCACGATGGAAACCAGGCAGATCGATATGTCAAACAAAAAGATCAGCCAACGGGGGATGTAGTACTTGAAGAGGTTTATTCTCGCCATGCGATGCGTTTATCGGGAATTGAATTTTAACTAAAGATAAGGATTTTAGGTCGTATTCAGTGCAATATTTACGTTGAATTGTAAGATAAGTTACGAGTCTTAAGTTATTATATAAGCATACTTCTATAACCCTGACCGAATTTCCATATATTCTTTGATTTTCTCTACCACAAACGCCCTCTCCTCATCGGTAATACTTGAACTCGACGGCAGGCAGATGCCTTTGCTGAAAAGCTCTTCGGAGGTACCATCAGTATAAGTTGGCGCATCCTTGAACACCGGCTGCAGATGCATCGGCTTCCAAAGGGGTCTGGTTTCAATGTTGAAGGGCTGAAGGTATTCTCTAAGGCCCTCGCTGCTTTTCTTTTCTGAATCGATTAAAAAAGTAGTCAGCCAGTGGTTGGAGAAATAATCTTCGTTGGGCTCATCCAGGAAAGAAAGTACATTGTAAAACTTTAAAGCCTCTTTATAGAATCGAAAGTTTTCCCGCCGCTTATTGACTCTTTCGTTCAATACTTCCATTTGTCCCCGGCCTATCCCTGCCGATATGTTGCTCATGCGGTAGTTGTAACCGATATATGAATGTTGGTAGTGAGGAGCCTTATCACGGGCCTGGGTGGCCAGGAACAGGGCATGATCGCAATATTTTTTATTATCCGATATAAGAGCACCGCCACCAGAGGTGGTGATGATCTTGTTGCCGTTAAACGATAACACCCCCATTTCCCCAAAGGTTCCCATATGTTGACCCTTATATTTCGAGCCGAGGGCTTCGGCTGCATCTTCAATGACCGGTATTTCGTATTTGTTGGCTATCTCCATCAACTCATCCATTCTGGCCGGCATGCCGTAGAGGTAGACCAGGATGATGGCTTTAGGCTTTTTACCCTTTTTGATGCGATCCTGGATGGCTTCTTCCAGTAATTCAGGACTCATGTTCCATGTCTCCGGCTCTGAATCTACAAATATGGGTGTGGCTTTCTCATACATGATGGGGTTGGCCGATGCCGAAAAGGTAAACGAGGAACAAATGACTTCATCTCCGGGCTCCACACCCAGGTTGATTAATGCCAGGTGCAAAGCAGCCGTACCGGATGATAAACACGTCACTGTTTCCGTTCCTGTAAACTCCGCTATATCTTCCTCAAAACCTGTCACATTTTCCCCCAGGGGGAACACATGGTTCTTCTCAAACGCCTCTTTCAGATACTTCTGCTCCTGGCCGCTCATGTGTGGAGTGGAGAGCCAGATCCTATTGTTGTTCATGGTCAATTAATCCCTTATATAATTTGATTCTAGTTTATTTTATTGACTATCCCCTTTTCATAGCTCATTTTTCCAATCTCTTTTTCAGTTGTTATAATCGGTTTTGTATCCACATCCCTCAAAAAGACGTAATCCTTATCGTACTGGTAAAATCCTTTCTTTGGTATTTCCTTATCTGGCTCTGTCAGCAGTTGGATGGTATCCGATACCAAATCGAATCCCACTTCTGCCATAATGCCGGTGTAGGCCATATGCCTCACGTTGATCTCGGTCACTTTTAGGTTGCCAGATTTGTCTTCCTTGAGATCGAAACTGAATACACCATGGGGTTTGGTTTTGAGCTTACCGGATATAAGTTGGAGGCAGTTATGGGAGAAGTTCAGGATGGCATCTTCGTTGATCAGCCTGCCGTAGGAGGTATTGCCCGTAACACCTGAAGGAGCCACATTGGCCATCACATATTCGGAACATTCCAAAGAGGCTCCTTTGATGAATTCACCATTATAGTATAGCATTTGATTGGCCAGGTGCCTTCCGGGAAGATATTCGCTAACGGTAAAATCCGGAATGTGTTTGTGTATGAATAACCAGGATTCCAGGTTGTTTTTGTTTTCTATCTTGAGCGATCCATACCCGCCCGAACCAGTTGTTGCTCTGATCCAGCAAGGGAATCCAATTTCATTTTCAATTTCTTCCAGTTTCGGATTTTCCTGGGAGATCGTGACGGTTTTGGGAATGTATCCGGTTCCTTCCAGAATGGCTGACATCTGACTTTTATCGACCAGCGTTCTTGCCATGATTAATGAGGGGACAAACGTATCCACCGGGTACTTTCCGTGTTGAGCATGATATTTTCCCCATTCGATTACCTCTGCTTCCGGTTGAACAAATGCCATATCCACTTTTTCTCGTTCGACCAGGTCGTGGATGAAATCCCAGTAATCGGGTGCATCTGCCCTGGGAGCTACATACTGTTTATCAATCAACCCGTTCATGAAAAACCCAATGGCTTCCTGATTGCTGTCAACCCCGATCACTTGGGAAGAAGGGTATTTGTTTCTGATCGTATTAGCTATGGAACGGGGTGTTGGGCCGCCGATGCCTGTTATGAGTATATTTTTATCATTCATAATGATTGGGGTGTTGTTAAAGGAAATAATAAACCTAATATTAAGATCATCATCAATTGCTCCCGTCAAAAGGCATCATCGGCCTTTGCTCACTTTGATTGATTCCTTCTTTTTTAAGGATTTTGATGATGGTCATGTAGAATATTTTCAGATCCAGGGCAAAGGAAATGTTATCTACATAGTAAACATCATGCTGAAACTTCTGGGTCCAGCTGATGCTGTTTCGTCCGTTGACCTGGGCCAGGCCTGTGATGCCAGGAAGCACTTGGTGTCGTCTTCTTTGCTCTTTTGAGTATAAAGGAATGTATTTGAATAACAGGGGTCTGGGGCCGATCAGGCTCATATCTCCTTTTATCACGTTGATAAGCTGGGGAAGCTCATCGATAGATAAAGAGCGTATCAGACTGCCTACGCTGGTCATGCGTTTCACATCCGGCAGCAGGTTTCCCTTTTCATCCTTCCTGTCATTCATGGTTTTAAATTTGATGATAGTAAAGGGTCGTTCTCTGAAACCTGGTCGCTCCTGAAAAAAGAAAATTTTGCCCTTGTTCTGAAAAAACAACAAAACCGAGGCCAGGATGAATATAGGAGAGGTGATGATCAAAATAATGGCAGAGATGAATGTATCCGTGAATCTTTTTATGAATTTTCTGTACATTTTTATTTTTTCCTTAAAGCATTCAAATGGTTATCCAGGATCTCTTTCATTCCCTTTTTTTCGGGCAACTGCCAGACAAGTTTACACCAATCGTGGTTGCCTTCGATCAGGCCGGGTCCGTTTTCAGTGATAACAATGTCCCAACCGATAGACCGGTTTCGTGTATTTTTCAGAGCAGCTTCTTTTGCCAGTTCTATGGTTTCCTGCCAAAAAGGTATCTGAAAACCTGGTATTTGAACACCAGTTACCGGGTGAATGGAAATTTCTTCTTTTGTAATATCGCTGTATAAAGCCGGACTATTTATTTTTCCCGTTTTTTCATCAATAGTAGCTACAATATTTCCGGCAGCCAGGTTATCTACGTTTGAATTGACCGATATCCGCTGGCGACAACCCAATATATGGACCCTATTTTTATCGTCCAGCTGGGTAATGATTCTGACGGTATTCACCCCAGAAGGTGATAACCTGTTCATTTCCGGATGTTGCCAAATAAATTCTTCCACCAGGTCATAGTTGTTTTTCATCATGTATTCCGCCAGGTTTTTTTCTGAGAATTCTTTTGTTTGTCTTATCTCTACCTGTGCACCGCATTTACCGTCAGCCACCTTAAAGACTAATTTACCTGATGAATTATTAAGGATCTTTTTTGCAAGTGTCTGGTCATTCTTTATTTCATCCAGGGTGGCAACCCGATGAATTACAAAAGGAGCATAGGTCTTGAAAAATTTTCTCTTGTCATCCAGCACATCTCGTTCCGACTTGGGGTTCATTTGCAGCTGGTATTCATACATGGTACCTGTTCCGGCCCACTTCTTTTTTTCTGAATGCGTTTTATTGAAAAACCCGAACTGAAAATATTCTAAAAGAGATATATTATATTTTAATGAATTGGATATCATTTCAAACCATAATCTATCTTTAGCAATAGAGTGGGTTTGATGTATATGACAGGTATATTTCTTTAGTTTGGCCCAGTCCTGTTTTATAAAATAATACCCTAGATAAAATAATCTTTTCATTGCAAACATTTAGTTACTATTCATGGATCTGCCAAATTCATCCTTGATCAATTGATCAATAGTATTAAAGCTGTAATTATTTAAAAGGCATTCAATTTTTGTGTAAACAGTCTTTCGGTTTATCCATTTTGATTTCATATTTTGTCTGACCCGCCATGGTTGTTTTTTTAGGGCCTCGAAATAGTAAGCGGGGTAGCGTTCATTATCAATTTCATAAGGGTGCATATAAAAAATTACAGGCCTGTTTTTCATGATTTTTTTAAAAAACCGGTTTGTGAGATAGAAGGGCAAAAGTCTAAGGTAGCTACCACCAATGGCTGGTATATCTTTGCCAAGAAAATTTGTTACAGATAATGGTACTTCAATTATTTTCTTTCCTGAATTGGTTTTAATTTCTGAAATCTCTTGGTTAAAACCCGGGTAGCCATAACTTGGACCTTTTGCTGGTACAATACTACTATCATATAAAAATCCTGCATCAGCCAGAATATCCAGCACCCAAAAAGTATTCTTATTGATCGAAAAAGCAGGAGCCCGGTGTCCTTTCACTTCCGAGCTGATTGTATCTTCTATCAATTTTTTTGTGTCGTGTATTTCATTATAAGCTGTCTGATAATCAATTTGGTCATATTTCAGGTGATTATATCCATGAATACCAACTTCATGACCTGCATTGTGAATATCGTAAACAACTTCAGGATAATCTTCTGCTACTTTGCCAACAATAAAAAATGTTCCTTTCGTATTATATCGCTCTAATAATTCAAGAATCCGATAAGTATGTTTTTCAACCCGATTGGTTTGTGGTGTATCAATACCAAAGAAGTTTTTCATGGCAAAGCTTAGGCCATCTTCAACATCTACGCTAAATATGTTAAATGAGTTGTTTCTTGTCATTTTATCAGTCAAGAGAGATTGATTAATAGGGTCATAGACAAAAACTAGAATATTTTATTTAATAGTCTTTTTAAAAAATTTCCTCTTTTATCAATTTTAAGGAATGAAAACCCTACTTTTTCAATAGCTAATATAGATGCTGAATTAAATAATTTTGATGTTATATATCCTGTACTGAAATTTTTATTATCCATATTTTGTAAGATTTTGACAAGTAATGTTGTGTAAACCCTTTTTCTTCTATATTTATTTTGTGTAATACAGCTATGTATAATAAATTCATTCATTGTTAATTTTAATCCTCTATGGTTTTGGGGACCTATTGTAACTATTCCCCAGCCTGCAATATTTGAATCATAGTAAATAATAAAAAGCCAATCATTTTTTTTATTTATAACTTTAATGTCGTAGATTGCTTTTTTCTTGCCTTTAATCGAAGCTAATTGATCGAAAAACTCATCATTTATAGTAGGGTTTTTGTATCCTTTTATATTTAAATGTTTATTAATTTGAATATCTTTCAGTTGATTTACTCGATTTAATTCAAAAAAATAAACCTTTTCATCACCATTAAGCATATGATAATATAAATACCAAAGACCACCCCTGAAATTATGAGTTTTAAAAAATGATATTATTGAACTTAAACTGAACATTAATCTCATCTAATTAAAATAAAGGTTCAAATTTTTTTATAAATTTTCCATAAAGAAAGCCAAGAAAAGGAAGTGGATCCTTCAAGCTAAAATCAGTATAAAATATTTTTTTTCCAAAAAATTTAAAAAATGCCGGATATGTTTCTTTACGCATTTTACTATTGGATTTCAATAACCAAAGCATTTCTGTTAATAGATTTCTTAAAACTATACCGCGTAAATACTTATAATTTGGCTTTATGGCAATGTTCTCAATTTCACTTAAATAAAGTTGTGCAAAATCAATCCCAGCTTTAAACGCAATTTTTATGTTTGACGGAACCCGTGGGTTAATTTCAATTATTTTATATTTATTATTTTTTAGATCAAATAGTATATCTATATCTGCAGCTCCAATCCATCCTAAACCTTCTAATAAGTTTTTTGCGATACTTTGTATTTTTGGTTCCTTAACTGTCATTGAACAGGTACCTGTGCCACCATCAATTGGGTAATATCGAGTTTTAGCAACGACAACACAAGCTATCATTTTTGATTTAGAATTACAGTAAGCTAGAGCTTGGTATTGAATTTTAAAACTATGGACTCTTTCTTGTAGCAGTAAAGACCCAAAACGAATTTTATGTTTCTTATATAATTTATTGAATTCTTCAATATTATTTACTTTGACTATTCCTCTTGCCCCAACACCTTGTCTTGGTTTAAGAATGAGAGGAAAATCTTCTGGATATTTATATGTAGACAGTATATTTTCTTCATCTGGATTTATAGTTATAGGGCATGAAATATTTTCACTCATGCAATGTTTCATTGTTAATAGCTTGTCGGATGCCTTTTTGTAGGAGTCTCCTTTGGGTATGATCACTTTTGAGTATTGGGATATTATATCATAATTTTCCGCAACTAATTTCATTGTTATATCACTTAAAGATAATACTAAATCATAGTCATTATTTTTTATATGATCTATAAACAATGAAGAGTATTCATTATATTTTTCGTGGATATTGCAAAATATAATTTTTTTATGAGCATATCTAGAAAACCAACCAATACTGAATTTCCAGGGACAAATAATTGTCACCTCACAATCCAATTTATTATAAGACTCAATAAAAGGTAGGCTTTGTATTGAATTGCCATCAAGGATAAGTACTTTACACAAATTCATCAATGAATACTGTTTTTAGGAAAGTGATTCATTATAATTTTGAAAGAATTTTTAGAATTGTATTCATCTAAAAATAATTGATAAGCATTATTACTCATATATTTGATTTTATTTTGATGTTCTGAAAGATATTGAACAGCTTTTATAAATTCATGCCTGTTATTATTTAGTGTTTTTATACCACATTCAGCATGTTCGACTATTTCACCAATATCAGTGGCATGATTAACTGAACAGAGAACGGGTTTTGATGCTTCCAAATATGATAGTAAACGAGATGGGAACTGCGCACAGCTATGGCGGTAGTCCAATAAAATTAATCCCACATCGCTTGCATAAAGGATGTTTTCAAAATCTTCTTCCGGTAAATAATAATATAAGAATGTATTGGTCAGATCTAATTCTCTTACTTTTCTTGCCAAATAATTATAATAAATTCCTTTTCCACCAATAATAAAAAAGGCCTTTTTATAATCCTTTAATTCATGAATTGTTTCGATAAAAAACTCCAGGTTGTGTCCTTTTGATAGGTTTCCGCTAAAAATAAAAACCGTAGCATCTTCTGGGATATTGTATTTTTTGCGTATTTGGTAAGTGTTAACCTTTTTCTTTTCTCGCAGCTTCCAGGAGTTGGGATTTACTTCCACTTTTTGGGGATCCAGATAGGGGTTATGTTCGAGGATATATTCCACGTTTTTAGGAGACATACAGCCAATATGATCTGCAGTCCTATAGATCTTTTTTTCGTGATAACGAAAGTACCGCCATATAATTCCTTTTTTCCTGATTAATCCCAAATCGGCCTGGTTGTGGGGCCAAATATCTTTCAAGAGCAAATAAAATTTGGCTTTGTATTTTTTCCTTAAATAAGCCATGAGACTGGATAATGTAATTGGTGGCGTATGGGTTATGAGTAGATCAAATTGATGGTGTTTAAAATTTTTATTGATTTGCTTTTTAAATTTATGTGGCAGAGTTGGTAACGCTAATGCCTTACCCAGCCGACCTACTTTTCTTACTCTAAGCGTTTTAACTCTCAAAACATTTATGCCCTCTTCTTTTCCGTAATGGCTATTGGTGCTTAGCTTATCGTCGCTACAAATAACAAAAACCTGATGGCCATGATCCCGAAATTCATCCATAAGGTCCTTGTAAAGATTACGGCTTCCTTTATCAGGCCAGGAAATTGAAATAAAAAGAATATTTTTTTTGTTCATTGTAAAGAATAATTCACTATTATGTACTATAATCAACTACTTTTTGACAGACTTCCAGAAACTGTTCAGCCCTTGATTCAGGAGTGTTGTAACTTCTCAACATGATTTGTGCATTGTTCACTAATTTTTCCTGCAAGGCGGTATCTTCTAGCAAAGTGATGATTTTGTTAGAGATATCTTCGGGATTTAATGGATTGAAATAAATGGCAGCGTTTCCACATACGGTATGGGCAAACCCCAGATCTGAGGTAAGGATTGGTCTTTTCATATACATTGCTTCCACATAAGAAGCAGAAAAGCACTCTAAAAGCGTGGGCAAAAACATAAAATCCGACTCATCATACAACGCGGGAACTTCTTTAATAGGTGTAGGTCCAACATTATAAATGTATTTTTCATGCTTTTTATCAACGACCAGATCATTATACGCATTTGGCGGTAAAGTAAGTACAAAACGGACATTTTTAACCCCTTTTTCTATTAGCCTGTCAATAACTTTTGGTATAATCGACAGATTTTTATGTTTGTAATGTGCACTTACCGTAAGCAAACGTATTTCACCACTGAATTTCTCAGGAAGCTTTCGTTCATTAAATGCAGGCTTTTTAAAAGCAGAATGAATGGTGTTGGAAACCTGGTAAATCGGTTTGTGAGGGAATTGTTGTTTCAGCCTGTCACATACATCCTGCGTTTGTCCAATTAAAGCATCTGTTCTGCCAAAAAAAAAGAAATCAAATTTCTTTTTTAATTTCCAAAAAATTTTCTTTTTTGTTGATATAAGCTTAAAATAAGGGGATTCCTTGTAAATATAATGGGCCATATTATATCCTGATACATGTTTGGCTTTGGGTTTCCAATAACCATGTCCACCAGTAGAAATGACGCAGTCGGGATGAAATTCTTTTTCGAGATTTCTGAACCACCGCATAGTCTTATAAAAAGTTTGAAAACTTGTTGCAGGGCGTTTTTCCAAAACATGAAACAAAAAATTATCCGGATACTCATCAATATTGATTTGAGTTGAAAGGGTTTTGCCGATAATTATGGCAAATTCATGCTGTGGATATTGTTTACATTCTTCAATAAAAGAAAGGGCAACCTGTTCGGCTCCGCCTTTGAATGTAGAAGCATTGTTTATGATTAGGCGCATGTATAATTAACGAAATTTTACCGACGAAGTCTGTTTAAACAATAGAATCCTAATTATCCGTGATGAAATTATAAAATTTAAGCGCTACATTATCTTTGTTGAATTTTTGAATACTGTTTGAAGCGTGGGAACCCATTTGCCGTGTGATTTTTTCATTTTTCATCAAGTAATTTAGTTTGTCTTTGAAGATTTCATCATTGAATAAAGGAACTAAAAAACCGTTTTCATTATCAATTATCAAATCTTTATTCCCGGATACATCATCAAAAGCTATAACTGGTAAGCCTGCTGCCATAGCTTCTGCCACCACATTAGGGAAACCTTCTGAGCTTGATGTGAAAGCAAAAATTTTACTGCGCAAATAATATGATTCAATGTTCTTTTGCTTTCCGGCCAAGACAACCTGGTTTTCAAAAGCTGCTTCATGAATTATTTTTTGAAGCTTGCTTCTGTTCTTTTGTTTTTGTGCATCATCGCCCACAACAATCAATTTCCAATCTGGATCGTTGATTTTTATGAACATGTTAATCAACCGGTCATGATGTTTGGTATCAATTAATCTACCTACCGTCAGCACAATATTTTCCCGCTGTATTTTATCAGTATTTTGGGTTAAATTAACAGGATTCGGAATAACGGCTATGTTTTGATGTTGAATTGTTTTCTCAATCGTCTCTTTTGCTTTTTCAGTCTGGGCAATAATTCCTGAAGCTTTTTTGTATAATACTTTTTTTAAGTAATTATGCATTCTCCCAAGGTCTTTTCCAGGCCGACTTCTATCCGAGACATAAATAGGTATTTTCATCCCCCACAATGCCATTAGCACAAAATTATTCCAAACTTCTCCAAAGCTTAAGACAGTTTCCGGTGCAATTTTTTTAACAGTTCTGCGAACAAAAAGTAGTGATTTTATCGTGCTGTAATGTCTAAATGAATCATTAAAATTAAATGGAGGTTTGTGAAGTTTTATAAAGTCAGATAAGTCATAATATATTTCCCTGGATTTGCCATACAATATAATATGCACCTCTACATTTGGCAAATTCACAAAATAATTTGCCAGTTGAACCATGACTTTTTCTTTTCCGCCTAAGCTGAGAGAATGTATAAGGAGACAGATTTTTTTCAAAGTTTTGAGTATCGGAAAAATTGAAAGTTAAATATATTAATAATTGGTTTGTTTAAACTCAAGTTTCTCAGCCAGTCGCATCGATGCTTTATTTTCGTTATCTGTCACATACCAGAACGATCTCTCAGGACGATAAAATTTTTCTAATGCATATCGCAATGCTTTTGCAGCCAACCCCTGTCCACGATATGACTTATGGGTCATAACATACGTAAACTGCAAATCATTATTATTCATAAAAGGCCACTTAAAATAAGCCGGGACGATAAGAAATGAAGTAATAAGAGTTTGATTGTCGTAAAGCAGGAAAGCAGCATAGTCCCGACTTTTGAAAATCCTGAAATAATGAAACAACCAGTACATGAAATATTTTTTACTTTTACCCGGCGGTATAAAGCGGATACAAGAAGGGCGCCACCATTTTATGTTATAATTCTCAGGCAAGGCTTCATTGTTAATAGTATCTATATCCTTTTCAAATTTGTAGATAATCGTCTGTTTCATTAAGCAATTATATCTTCTTATTCGATCGAATTAAATCACCCAATTCGGTACTTGTCATAAACTCTACATCTGGGTGGGTTTTAATTATTTTATGGAGAAGAGTTTTCAAAGCCGCTAATCCTTTTTTTCTATTTTCCGGGTCTATATGTCCGCAAAAATTCACTCGGTGTGAGCTAATGATGGCCGGTTTTTTTAAACAAAACGCCGCTTCGATCTGTTTGAAAGTGTAATTTACCCAGTCAACTCCGCGATTATGTGTTGGTTCAAAAACGCAATTGCGTACCATGAAAATCTGGTTTTGCTTATTCTTTTTTCCG
>P_1C_Sed_2_UnCtyDRAFT_1000477_pt1 | contig 12248 bp, 9 predicted proteins | sample Pon1CUnioCityCA_4_FD_10229 | JGI IMG/M metagenome (IMG submission 10229) | reverse complement strand
GGGCCTGAGCTTTTCCGAACGCCTTACCTTCCGTTCCGGACTGCATTACTCCCAGATGGGGCAAATCCTGAGCAAGATCATGCTGGGAGCCGACGACTTTGCCCGCTCCGGCGATAATATCTATGTGAAACTGAACAATTCGCTCGGGGAAGTGATGGTTCGATCCGGCAAGCTGATTAAAGCCAAGCCCCCGGAAAGCCTCGAGAACATCGTCGATGGCAGCCGTCTGCAAAAATTTACCTATACCCTGGATGCTTCCGTCATTCAACGGTTTGAATACCTTCGCATACCCCTGATGCTCGAATATAAGGTGGTAGATAAAAAGATGGACGTAAACATCGTGGGCGGCCTCCATTCCAACTTCCTGATCAATGAGGGCGTTTATCTGAAGAATGATATGGGAAACACCCAACTTATCGGTAATACCAACAATATTACCCGGTTTAACTATTCCGGTACCTTCGGGCTGGGCCTCGAATACCGCATCGCCAGCCAAATCAACATGTATCTCGAACCTACCATGGATTATTTCCTGAATCCGATCTACCAGGATGAAACAAAAACGTATCCATATTCGTTTGCTGTTTATACGGGGCTGAGTGTATCTTTTTAGCAGCTGGATGATTCTCCCTCACAAATTTTTCCCTAATTTTGTAGGTTTATTTTGTCACCATTGATTTGGATATTTAAATTATGAGCAATACGGAAAAAAGGCTATTCAGGTGGTTCTCCTTGTTTTTATTACTCGCGCTTGTCGTTGTTTTTGCATTGAACATCAGTTTCACCCAGACCCCGGTGAAGGACGGCCCGTCACATACAGGCAGGTTTCAGCGCGATTACAGCATATATTCCTTAAGTTTACCCGATACCCTTAAGTTTGCCGGTGAAACCGTTCCGGTGGATTATTTTGATGTACGGGAAGACCTGGACCGGGAACTGCTTGTCAATACTTACTGGCAGTCGCATACCTTGTTGTTGCTCAAACGGGCGAATCGGTATTTGCCTCTTATGGACAGCATCCTCAGGGCCGAAGGTGTGCCCACCGACTTCAAATACATTCCGTTGATAGAGAGCGAGTTGACAAATGCTGTTTCTCCGGCTGGTGCGGTCGGGTTGTGGCAGTTTTTAAGGGGAACGGCCCGTGATTATGGATTGACTGTGAACAGCCAGGTTGATGAACGCTATCATGTAGAAAAAGCAACCAAAGCGGCCTGTGAGTTTTTTAAAGAGTCGTACAGGAAGTTTGGAAGTTGGACCCTGGCGGCAGCCTCCTTCAATTACGGGAGGTCCGCCCTGCAGCGCCAGATGAACAGACAGGGGGAAGACAGCTACTACAACCTGATCCTCAACTCGGAAACAGCCAGGTACATATACCGGGTACTGGCCCTGAAGCTGATCACAAATGATCCCCAGGCCTATGGCTTCCATATCAGGCCCCGCGATTTGTATTACCCCATTCCCAGTTATGAGGTGGAAGTGGATACCACGGTTGATGACTTTGGCGATTTTGCCAAGGCCCATTCTATCAACTATAAGTATTTGAAAATATTGAATCCCTGGCTGAGGGAATCCTACCTGAAAAATCCTTCCGGCAAAACCTACCACATAAAGCTGCCCGTGGATGGAGAGAGGGATTACCGGAAAATTCTGAAGGCAAACATCGATTCCATATGATTGTCTTTGTATAGATCACCAAAAAATCTGAAGTCCATTGGCTGAAAAAAGAACGTTGAAGCAGATCATAGAAGCGGAAGACCGGGAGATTCAGGTTTTGGGGGCCCGGGTGCACAACCTGGCCGATATTGACGTAACCATCCCGCGCAATAAGTTGACTGTCGTCACCGGTTTGAGTGGCAGCGGCAAATCCTCGCTGGCTTTTGATACCATCTATGCCGAAGGGCAGCGGCGTTATATCGAGACCATGTCGGCTTACGCACGCAAGTTCATCGGTGAGATGGAAAGGCCGGATGTGGATAAGATCACCGGATTGAGCCCGGTGATCTCGATCGAGCAAAAGACCACCAACAAAAATCCCCGTTCCACGGTGGGTACCATCACGGAGGTGTATGATTTCATGCGGCTCCTGTTTGCCCGGGCCGGTGAGGCTTATTCTTATATCACCGGTGAGAAGATGGTGAAGTACACCGATGATCAGATCGTTCAGCTTATCGGGCAGGAATATGCTGGTAGACGGGTGTATGTGATGGCCCCGCTGATAAAGGGTCGTAAGGGCCATTACAAAGAGTTGTTTGAAAAATACAGGAAGAAAGGATACCTGCATGTGCGCATCGATGGCGAGATGAAGGAGCTGCAGCCGGGTATGAAGGTGCAGCGTTACAAAACGCATGATATAGAGCTGGTTATCGATAAGCTGCAGGTGGAGGAAGAGGAACAAAAGCGGTTGAAAAGTTCCGTTAAGACAGCCATGGATGAGGGCAAAGGCATTCTGATGCTTATGGATTACGATTCCTCAGCATTGCGGTACTTCAGCCGCAAGCTGATGTGCCCCACTACCGGCTTATCGTATAATGAACCGGCTCCCCATACTTTTTCTTTTAACTCACCCCAGGGGGCATGCCCCCGGTGCAACGGGCTGGGCCTTATAGACGACATCGACCTGGAAAGGGCCATCCCCAATGACAGGCTGAGCATCCGCGAGGGCGGTATCGAGCCTTTCGGGAAATACAAGGATGTGCTGATCTTCTGGCAGCTGGATGCCATTGCCCACAAATACGAATTTACCCTGGATACGCCCATCCGTAAAATACCTCAGGAGGCCATGGATGTGATCCTATATGGCTCGGAGGAATCCTTCCGCCTGCAGTCCACACCCCTGGGGCGGACCTCCCAGTATTCGCTCCGATTCGACGGGCTGGTCAATTACCTGCATCACAGCCATAAGGTCAACAAAACAAAAGGCTCCCGGTGGACCGAGCGCTATATTAAGAAGACGATCTGCCCCGAATGCGGCGGAAGACGTCTGAAGCAGGAATCGCTCCATTTTCTTATCGATGGCAAGGATATATCACAGCTCGCTCAGATGGACATCAGCGAGTTGAAGCAATGGGTCGCCGGCCTGGAGGACCGGCTCAACGAAAAACAGCGGATCATCGCCCATGAGGTGTTGAAGGAGATACGCAACCGCCTGGATTTTTTGCTGGAAGTCGGCCTGGAGTATCTTACCCTCGACCGCCCGGCGCGAAGCCTTTCCGGTGGTGAAAGTCAACGCATACGCCTGGCTACCCAGATCGGCAGCCAGCTGGTTAATGTACTCTATATACTCGACGAGCCAAGCATCGGCCTGCATCAACGCGATAACATGCGATTGATCCGCTCCCTCAAACAACTGCGGGAAAACGGGAATTCGGTCATGGTAGTCGAACACGATAAAGGCATGATCCTGTCGGCCGATCATGTGGTGGACATGGGACCATACGCCGGTAAACAGGGAGGCCAGGTGGTGGCCCAGGGTTCACCCCATGAGATTATGAAGAAGAAATCTCTTACCGCCGATTACCTTAAGGAGAAAAAGAAGATCCAGATACCCCCTCAGCGAAGAAACCACGTCAATGGCCTGCTGAGGCTGAAAGGAGCCACGGGGCATAATCTGAAGAATGTAACCGTAGATTTTCCCCTGGGTAAGCTGATTTGCATTACCGGTGTTTCCGGAAGCGGAAAATCTTCGCTCATCAACGAAACACTCCATCCCATCCTGAGTAAGAGCTTCTACCGCTCTTTTAAAGATCCTCTTCCCTATCAGAGCATCGAGGGAATGGAAAACCTGAACAAGGTAATAGAGGTGGACCAGGCCCCACTGGGGCGAACCCCACGGTCCAATCCGGCTACCTATACCGGGGTGTTTTCCGATATCCGGAATTTGTTCGCCCAGACACCCGAGGCCAAAATACGGGGCTATCAGCCGGGGCGCTTTTCCTTCAACGTGAAAGGCGGCCGGTGCGAGACCTGCAAAGGAGCAGGCCTGCAGGTGATCGAAATGAATTTCCTGCCCGATGTGTATGTCCATTGCAAGGAATGTAACGGCAAACGGTATAACAGGGAAACACTCGAGGTCAAATACAAAGGCAAAAGCATCAGCGACGTGCTGGATTTGTCCATCAATCAGGCTGTGGATTTCTTCAGCCAGATACCGTCGATCAAAGATAAACTCCAGGTGCTCAAAGATGTGGGGCTCGGCTATATCAGCCTGGGCCAGCCATCCACCACGCTTTCCGGAGGAGAATCGCAACGAGTGAAACTGGCAGCCGAACTTTCACGTAAGAATACAGGTAAAACCCTTTTTATCCTCGACGAGCCTACTACGGGTCTCCATTTTGAAGATGTGCGGGTATTGCTCAATGTGTTGAACTCACTGGTGGATAAAGGGAATACGGTGATCGTGATTGAACATAACATGGAGGTAGTCAAGATGGCCGATCATATCATCGACCTGGGCAAGGAAGGAGGCAACCGGGGAGGAGAGATCCTTTCCACGGGTACTCCCGAAGAGATCGCCCGTTGCGGGGAAAGCTATACCGCCCGCTTTTTGAAAGAAGAATTGTGATGCTTGTCAGGATAGCATCCGGCTAATATAATTAACATGAGCAATCAGGAAGATAAAATCAGAGATGCCTTTGAGCCCAGGGATTGGAACGAGATTCAAACCGCCGACAGCTGGTCTATTTTTAACATCCTTTCCGAGTTGGTACAGGGTTTCGAAAAACTGGCCAAGATAGGACCCTGTGTCTCCATTTTTGGCTCTGCCCGGACCCGGCCCGAGAATACATATTTTAAGCTGGCCGAGGAGATTGCCTACCAGCTGACACGCCACGGTTATGGCGTGATCACCGGGGGCGGCCCCGGCATTATGGAAGCCGGCAACATGGGGGCTAAAAAAGGAGGCGGCAAATCGGTGGGGTTGAATATTGACCTGCCCTTCGAACAACAAGCCAACCTGTTTATCGATCCCGATAAGCTGATCAACTTTCAGCACTTTTTTGTGCGAAAGGTCATGTTTGTAAAATATGCCCAGGGTTTTATTGTTCTGCCCGGAGGCTTTGGCACCCTCGATGAGATGTTTGAGGCTATTACCCTGATCCAGACACAAAAGATCGGGGCTTTTCCCATTGTGCTGGTAGGAAGCCATTACTGGAACGGATTATTCAACTGGATCCGGGATGTGGCCATGCAGGAAGAACATAACATCAGCGACAAGGACCTGGAGCTGATCACCATCGTGGATACGGCAGAAGCGGCAGTGGATCAGATCAACCAGTTTTATATGAAATACATGCTGAGCCCCAACTTTTAAAACTTGTTAACAACCCCCTCTGAGTTGTTAACAAATTGTTGAATTCTTAGTTGATATGTTGTTATTATTTCGCAAAATCCTTAAATTTAGCCAAACATAAAATAGTTTACTTGCCATGTTTTATAAACTGTTGCTTTTGATCCATTTTTTGAGCGTTCTTCCGGCGAATTTGCTGGTGGACGGCAATGTGAAGGTAGACATGAGCGCTCCGGGGCAGGTTGAGGCCGGTGAAGAAATGACCGTGGAGGTTACGCTGAACAAATCGGACCTTAGAAGTTTCGCCCGTTTTCAACAACAGTTGCCTGGCGGTCTGGAAGCTGAGGTGGTGCAAGATGGCCATGCCCAGTTCCGTTTCGAAGATCAAACCGTCAAGTTTATCTGGCTGCGGCTTCCCGCTGAAGAGGAGATTACCATTTCCTACAAGGTGAAGGTTCACAAGCGGCTGAAGGGTACTTTCGAACTCGACGGGACCTTTTCATATATCGATAACAACAACCGGGAATCGGTGGATGCCGGGCCAGCCCGTATTGCCATCAACCCTTCACCTGCCGTCGGCCCGGAGATGCTGGTGGACATAAGCGAGTATAAGCCTATGGCCGAGGCCCCATCCAACCGGCGGCCCCTTGGTCAGGTGCGGTGCATTCGTCAGAAGCCCTATCAACCCGAAGGCAGCAGCGAATACATCGTGAATCTTCTTGTGAACAAAGGCGACAAGGAAAAATTTGCCAAGATACAGGAACAGATCCCCGCGGGCTACAGGGCGGTTGAAGAGAAAGGCCAGGGAGCCATCTTCACTTTTAAGAATCAAACCGCCAAGTTTCTGTGGATGAACTTGCCCAGCGAGCCTTTCTTTGTGATTTCGTACCGGCTGATTCCTGCCGACGGTGGTTCCCGGCCTGCTATCCAGGGTGAGTTTTCTTTCATTGAAGACGATAACACCCGCAACATACCGATCGTCCAGCGAGAGGTCAACCTGAACGATACCCGGCGCGAACACCTGGTAAGCATTATCCGCTCCGGGGCAGGTCCGGTGATCGCCTCGGGGGAAGGACTGAATGCCACGGACGAGGAGGTTCAGCGCCAGCCTTATACCGGTACAGCCAGCGGCCCCAATCAGGGCCGGGTACGCATCGAGATTGCCCGGGAGGCCAAACGGCTTCTCGAGGAGAACGCCCGGCTCACCAACAGGCTGGAGCCCCAATCCGGTGTCTATTACCGGGTGCAGCTCGCTGCCGGCCACCGGCCCATCAACATCAAGCGGTATTTCAAACGCTACGATATTCAAAAGGAGGTCCGTGCTGAACTACACGACGGATGGCGAAAATATTCGGTGGGTTCCTTCCCCGTCTACAAAGAAGCAAGAGATTACAGGGTCCATGTATGGAACACCACAACCATCGATGATGCCTTTGTGGCTGCTTACAACAACGGCAACCGCATTACCGTCCAGGAAGCCCTGATGATCACAAACCATAAATGGTACGAGTAAATCATGAGTACAAAAGCTGTCCGTTATATCCTGATCATGGTCCTGCTGGCCTTTGTCCCCCTATGGGCCGTTGCCCAGGAAGAAGAAGAGGAAGGAGAACAAGGGGGCTATGAAGACCTGCTCTTTCAGGAAGTGGAGGTGGAAAACCCTGTCTATTATCCGGTGCTGAGTGTGGGTACCGGTATTTTTAGTTACATCGGCGAGATGAGCAACGATATGGGAGGCTTCTCATCCAATCCCCCCCTTAAGATCAATGTCTATCATTTCCTGGACGCCCGGCAGCTATTCCGCATTAACCTGTTTGGTATGTCGGGCAACCTGAATGGAAGCTTGCATGATATACCCGAGCAGGAGATCTTAGAGGGACAGTATGAAGGCATCACCAACTTTCAGACCGACCTGCTTGCCCTGGGGATAAACCTGGAATACGGGTTTGGCCATTTCTTTGATAAACGCCCCCAATTTCGGCCTTTTATTGCCCTGGGCGGCGAGGTCATTATTTTTAATCCCCGGTCCGATTACATGAGGGATGGGATCCGTTACGACTGGGATGAGCAGATTATCCTCCGCGATTATAACTACGACTACAACCTTCGCAATGCCAATGTCTTCAATTTGTCGTCCTACAGCCAGAATACCCCGGCCCTGATGCTGGATGTGGGCTTTGATTTTGCCCTGAGCCAGCGGGTTTCTATCCGCATCACCAATGGCTTTCATTACACTTTTTCCGACCTGCTCGATGGTATGCCCCACAAAGACGGATCGGGGAATGTGATCGGGGATGCCGGGCCCGATATGCTGAATTTTACGTATTTTACATTTGGCTGGGACCCTTTCTCGGAGTCGGAAACCAAAACCATGGAACGACTGTTTGCCGATATCAGCGAAGATTTTGATTATACCGTCATTGCTGACAGCGACCGCGACGGGATCACCGACCTGCATGATGACTGCCCCGAACAGGGAACTATGGTTGACAGTACCAGCGGATGCCCCATCGATTCCGACAACGACGGGGTGCCCGACTATCAGGATCAGCAGGTCAACAGCCCACCGGATGCCATTGTCAACGAAAAAGGGGTGGAAATGACGGAAGAGGAAGTTATCTCAGCGGTGAATCTGAACCAGGTGGCCGTCAATCGCTCGGATGCCTACATGATACCGGTCAGCACCGGTTGGAGTTCTCAATATTCGAAGGCTGAGGGTGATCTGGAGATTCCGGAGAAATTCAAGCCCGTGGATACCGACAGGAACGGGCAGATATCCTATGATGAGCTGTTGCAGGCCATCGACCGGTTTTTTAATGGCCGCTCGCAGTTCAATGCCAACGACATCTATACCCTTAATGACTTTTTCTTTGCCCAATAGAGCATGAGGCAGGAGGATCAGATTTTGCGGACCCTTTCCATGTCGCGCTGAAGGTCTTTCTTCTTGATCTCTTCCCGTTTGTCGTATTTCTTCTTGCCTTTGGCCAGGCCAATCTCCACTTTGGCCCATCCTCTCTCTGAGATGAACAAACGCAGGGCCACTATGGTGTATCCCTTCTCCTGTTTTTTCCGGTGGAGTTTGTATAGCTCGTTCTTTCGTAACAGCAGCTTGCGATCGCGCTTGGGTTCGTGGTTGTAATAGGTACCATGATCGTATTCGGCAATATGCATGCCCTTGATCCACAGCTCATTTTTATGGAAATAGCAATATGTATCCACCAGGCTGGCCTTGCCCTGGCGGATTGATTTGATCTCTGTACCGTTAAGCTGGATGCCGGCTACATAGGTGTCTTCAATATCAAAGTGAAACCGCGCTTTTTTGTTTTTTATCTCAATGGCCCGCTTCATAAAAAATATTGAATTCTAGAGGGATGATGCAACAAAGATGGACTGCAGGATGAAGTTGATCACGAAGGTGATGGCCAGGATGATCAGGGCGGATACCAGGACGAAGCCGACCTGTTTATCCTCGGGCACGTTCAATAACCTGGGCATGCCTATCCAGAATAAATACACCGAGTATAAACCAAACAGGCCGATAAAAGAGAGACCTGGATGCAGGCTTGCTATAACAGCCGATGCCAGGGCTGCCGTCGAGGAATACACGATCAACTTCAGGGTTACGCCAAAATCCTTGTTCACATCAAAAGCAGGGGCCAACTCGCTGACTACGATCGCCGATATATACAGCCCGGCAACCATGCTCAACAGGTAAGTGATGGCCATCATAAAGCCGCCATAAACGCTGATCTCAGGTATGGCTGCCTTGCCGATGAAGGTGGTGATGGCTCCCAGGGCTATTAAGGGCAAAGCATACCGAATGATGATTTCATTCTGTTCGTTGGGTTCGCTGGCTATCTTGTCCCATTCAGCAGTAGGGGTGGTGATAATCAGTTTAACCCGCTGCCAGATCTTCTTGTAATCCATAGGTTTGTTGTATTTTTGTTCGTTAAGGCAAAGGTATGATAAATAAGGCTTTTTTAAAAATATATTAAAACGCAGCCACAATGGATCAACAAAAATATGACCTGATTGTTGTGCTGGGTCCTACAGCCAGCGGAAAAACTGCCCTTGCAGCCTGGCTGGCCGATCAGCTCGATGGAGAGATCATCAGTGCCGACAGCCGGCAGGTTTACCGGGGCATGGATATCGGTACCGGCAAGGATTATGATGATTATACGGTAAACGGCCGGCAGATTCCTTTTCACCTCATCGATATCCTGGAACCCGGTTCAAAATACAACGTATATGCGTTCCAGAAAGATTTCTTGAGCGCCTACAGCGATATCCTGCAGCGGAGCAAATGGCCGGTACTTTGTGGGGGCACCGGGTTATATATTGAGGCGGTGCTGAAAGGCTACCGGTTAATCCCGGTGCCGCCTGATCCCGGATTGCGGGAGCAGCTGAATCAGCGCTCGCTGGATGAGCTGGTAGAGATATTAAAATCCGAAAGCCGCCATCTGCACAACACCACCGATCTTACCTCGAAGAAAAGAGCCATCCGGGCCATCGAGATTGCCCGTTATTATGGGGCCCATCCCGAAGCAGACAGCGAATTTCCGCAGATCCGTCCCTTTATACTGGGGGTTAAGTACGACCGGCCTGCCCAGCGGCAACGGATAACAGCACGCCTGAAGCAGCGCCTGGAGGAAGGGATGATTGATGAGGTCAGGCACCTGCAGGAGAAAGGACTCGGCAGGGACGACCTGGAGTATTATGGATTGGAATACCGTTATGTGGTAAGGTACCTGGATGGAGCACTCAGCTACGAGGAGATGTTCACACAGTTGAATACTGCTATCCATCAGTTTGCCAAAAGACAAATGACATGGTTCAGGCGCATGGAGCGAAACGGCTTTGTTATTCACTGGCTGGACGGGCATATGCCCCCGGAGGAAAAACTGAACCGTGCCCGGGAGCTTCTGAGGCAGGAGCAGGGCTGATCCTTAAACAAACCATTTATTTTGTACGAGTTTGAGCAGAAGGAAGTAGGTGGCCAGTATGTTGATGACCGTAAAGGTGTAATTGTAGAAAATGCGGCCTCTTTTTATTTTTCGCCTCAACAGGATGGCTATGTTGGGGATAAACAGAAAAAGCAGTACCAAAAAGAACATCAGGTCGCTGATGTGATATTCCACCCGGTTGGCGCCGTAAAAAAGGAACAGGTAAACGAAAAGCAGCAGGATCAATAAGTAAACCATGTAGGTGACCTTAAAAAGGAGGGTGGAGAGCAGGCGTTTTTTGTTGATCAGAAACGGGCGCACGTAGTTGTATGCCAAAATGTAAGTCAGCAGGAAAATCACAAAAAGCAGAATGTGCAAAAGCTGGTTGAAAAGCATGGTGGCGGCAATGGTTTTTGGCAATATATTCATTATAAGCCAGAAAAGCAAAAGGCCGGCTTTCACAGGAAGCCGGCCTTTTTTAGCAGATGATAGGGAGACTTATTCTTTCAACCATTTATCCAGCCACTTGAAAAATTCCCGTTGCCAGAGGATGCCGTTTTGGGGTTGAAGCACCCAATGGTTTTCGTTGGGGAAGAAAAGGAACTTGCTGGGTATGCCTCTGAGCTGGGCGGCATTGAATGCGCTCATGCCCTGGGTGTAGGCTATTCGGTAATCTTTCTGGCCGTGAATGACCATGATCGGGGTATCCCACTTGTCGACGAAGCGGTGAGGTGACTGCTCGTATACCTCCCTGTTTTCTTTTTTCCAGTAGGGGCCGCCGAGGTCCCAGTTGGGGAACCACAACTCTTCTGTTTGCAGGTAGAACGACTCCAGGTTGAACATGCCGTCGTGGGAGATGAACGCGCTGAAGCGGTCGTCGTGGTGCCCGGCCAGGTAAAAGATGGAATATCCTCCATAGCTGGCACCGACGGCCCCCAGCCTTTCTTCATCGACAAACGGTTCTTTCTTAACCGCGTCGATGGCACTCAGATAATCCTGTATGTTCTGGCCTGCATAATCGCCACTGATCTGTTCCAGCCAGTCCATGCCAAACGAGGGCAGGCCTCTTCTGTTGGGGGCTACTACCACATACCCGTTGGCTGCCATCATCTGGAAGTTCCAGCGATAAGAGAAGAACTGGCTGACCGATGACTGGGGGCCGCCCTGGCAATAGAGCAGGGCCGGGTATTTCTTGTTTTCGTCGAAGTCGGGGGGATAGATCACCCAGGTAAGCATTTGCTTGCCATCGGTGGTCTCAACCCAGCGTTTCTCGACCTTGCCCATATTGAGCTGATCCATCAGGTTTTTGTTGATGAAGCTGAGCTGGGTCTCCTTGCCGCTGGAAGGCTCGATGCTGTATATCTCGGTGGGCTGCGACATGGATTGTTTGGCACCGATCAGCACCTGGCCTGCCGGCGAGACCGACTGGTAGTTGTGGCGGCCTTCGGTTATCTGACGGATCTTGCCGGTTTCCAGGTCCAGTTCGTAGACCTCGAAGACAGCATGCCAGTCGCTGGTGAAATAGAGCTTCTTGCTGTCTGAGCTCCAGGTCAGCCCGTGGGCATTTTGTTCGAAGCCGGTGGAGTAGTTGGTTTCTTCTCCGGTGCTGAAGTTGTGGACAAAAATCCTGTTTTTATCGGCTTCGTATCCATCGCGGCGCATGCTTTCCCAGGCGATCATTTCGCCGTTGGGCGAGTATACGGCCGCCTTGTCATAGCCCGCGTGCTTCTCTTTGGTCAGGTTTCGGGTTTGTCCGGTTTCCAGATTGTAGATGTAGATCTCCGAATTGGTGCTCAGGGTGTATTCTTTGCCCGTGAGCTTCTTGCTGGTATAGGTGATGCTCTTGCTGTCGGGGCTCCAGTTGATCTGTTCCATTCCTCCAAAGGGTTCCAGCGGGGCGTGATATGTCTCGCCTTCCATGATGTCTTTGGAGTTGGTTACCTGTGAACCGTCGTAGTCGGCCACGAACACATGGCTGTACTTGTAGTTGTGCCATTGGTCCCAGTGCCGGTACATCAGAT
>P_1C_Sed_2_UnCtyDRAFT_1000474_pt1 | contig 12298 bp, 11 predicted proteins | sample Pon1CUnioCityCA_4_FD_10229 | JGI IMG/M metagenome (IMG submission 10229) | reverse complement strand
GGGGTTAAATAAAGTAAATATTGGACAAATACTTAGCTAGAATAGCAATAGTTCGTTTGTTATAAATAATAGAATGTCCAATAATTATTTAGTAAACAAAAGATAAAAGTCAATTTTCATATGAAAGTGTCATGGGGAGCAGGTACCCGATATCATTTTTAGGGTTCTTTTGGACCTGAATAAGTAAAGTTACCCTGTTACTATTGCCGAAGGGTTCTTATACTCAGACCTCACAGGATATTATCTAGTATCCATTAACAGTTGGGCAAGCTTATGAAATCTTGGTTCGTATATATGATCCGCTGCATTGATAATAGCCTGTATACCGGCTGCACTAACCACGTGATACAACGATGGTACCGACATCGGGAAGGTAATGGGGCAAAATACTTGCGAGCTCACCCACCTAAAGAGGTTGTTTTCATCGAGGAGCACCCTGATCGCTCGGAGGCTTGCAAGCGGGAGTACCAGATCAAGAAATTATCTAAGGCGAAAAAGGAATCACTAATTAAGTAGACTTATCATCGTTGTGTTTGTGATACAGTCAACAGGCCTACGTTAGTGATAATAGCATTGAAAACGCCGAAAAGTCTTTAAGATATTTGGCTTAAGCCTTCCTAACCTCTATTTCGTCGATTAAGTTATCTTTGTTAAAAAGTTCTAATGTTACCTTTTTCAATATTGGTCGTCTCATTACTGTAACTAAGGGAGTAATATAATGGGATCAAGTTATGGCATATAATGAAAAGAACCAGAGAAAAGCTTATACCAAGAAAGGTAGCTATTCAATATCGGGATTAAATCTTCGTCTAAGGTACATGGTAGAGGACTATGACAAGCTCATGAACTCAGAGTTTAATAATAGAAAGTCATTTATAAAGCATCCGCTAGTGCGACAATCACCTATATAGTTTACGTATCAGTAAGTTGTTTATCTGGTAACTATTTAGGTGAGAGAAGAGATTGAGGAGTCCAGACCTAATTACTAATGTGGCCTCAATTTGAAGCATGTCAGTCGTTGGATAGGATCGTGAAGGCGAGGAACCATTTACTAGTTCCGCTGGTGATATTTAAACCTGCGTGAATGTCTAAAATCGATGCCATAACTAAAAAGCCCTCACAAGTATCAGTTGTGAGGGCCTAACTATTCATCAAGAGAGACGCCCTGGGTAAGGGCGCAGGCAATAATAAATAAACAGGTAGCTATATTCAAGCATTTTACACTCAAAAACGGCAAATTAGGCTTATATGCCTATACCTATTTTAACACGGCTTTGTTCTTATAGGCTTATTTACCTACTACGTAGGGAGTTGGCCTGAAGGAAAAGAACTATGGTTTTTGGGCAGTCCCCGTAATGACAACTATGGCGAAGGGATAGTCTCGTACGTGGATGTAGTACTCGAAAAATCAATAATATTGGAACCGCGGAATCGTCCCAAAACTAGTTAATAAATACAACAATTTCTGTTAACGGTTTTGGTAATTATCCCTGAGGAAAAGCCTGCAAGTCATATTGCAGACCTTTTTCTATTAAGTTAAAAGGATTATACTTTCTCTTAATACTTTTTTGTCTACTCTAATCCTCTATCAGTTGTTTATTAAGTCCATAGAGGTAGCGGCGGTTATCGTTAGGATCTTTTTTTCGGATAATTATACTACCCACATTGGAGTAATGGTTTTTAAACTTATTATTAATTCCTTTGATAAGGTCGTTACGAAGTCTCCGTCGATAGTCATAAGATTCGATATCACTCCACAGCAGCTCTTCGATTTCATGTGAATCTAAAAATCGATTTTCTTCGTGCATATACTCCAACAATTCTTTCTCCCGGCTATTATACCAGCCGACCTTTAGAATTGAGTGATATGAAATATTTTCAATACTCTGATCTTCTGCATGTTGATTGTCAACTTGTTTTTCGTAAAACCAAAAGAGAAATCCACCAATCACTGCTATTCCAAAAAGATAGTAATAAAGTTTAGCGGTGAGATAAAAAGGTGGATTAGTGATCTTGGCGATTAACGAATCAGTAGGCATTCGATGAATACGTACCGGGTATCTATTCGCATTCGTAAGATTATCGATCCCTACAAACACCACTTCATCGCTATTGGGATTATGAAAATAATTGGTGGGCAAAAATTTGTCAGATCGATCAAATCCCTACAAACACCACTTCATTGCTATTGGGATTATGAAAATAATTGGTGGGCAAAAATTTGTCAGATCGATCAAACTTTGGTGATACGGCACCTTTAGAATCCTGTGATGATAAGCGAACAGCCCTAAAATGAAAGTTGTCATGTAATGGTTTTGGGTCGAAGGTAGGGATAAACCATAGCTTTTTATCCGGCAAATATAATGACGATGATCGCTTGTTGATCTCACCAATTTTAGTGGGATTTGGAACCTCCGTTAAACCATTTTCCAGCTGGCCGAGCGACATGATTTTTTCCCACTCTTGACTGTTGAAAGAAAAACTCCAGATGTCTTGAAATTCTTGCGACCCTGCATTGTGATCCTCGGGATATCCGGATTCAGTGCCACGGCCCCCGAAAATATACAGCCGATCCTGCATGGAATCATACGTGCCGGTTGTGGGGATCCGTCGACTCGGATAAGGCGAATTTTCGGAAACGGTCTGTATCTCCCAGTCATTTTGTGAGTAATCAAATTGAACTATCAGATTGTTATAGTCCCAAAAGCCATATCCTCCAAAAGCATAAAGGGTGCTATCTCTAAAAAAAGGAAAATGTCCAAACTGGTTTTTGTGTTCGGTTGATTGGTCTTCTTTCTTGATATTGTAGGTTTGGGGATCAATACTGTAAAGCTTACCTATTCCCCTCGACCACAATTGAATCACGTTGGTTTGAGCATTGAAACCGAATTCATAGGTGCTAAAGTCTCTTTCTAAATCGCTAAGGGCATCCAGAAAGCGCCAGCTTTCATCAGACATGTTATATCTCCAAAGGCCATTTTCGAGTAACATATAGATCATACCAGAGGTGGTGTCAATATCAGCATAGATAAATGACCCTTCATTGACCATTGGCTGAAGATTACTTACAGTGAGATCATCTCGGCTACGAGGAAAAATCTGGTAAAGAGTTTTGCCACTATAGTCTGAAATATACCTGATAAAAATGCCACGGATATGAATTCGGTCCCCTGTATCAAGGGCATCAAAGTTAAAGTCTTCGTAATGAACATTGGCACGGGATACGAAAATATGAAGGGAGTCATCAGCGCCGGTAGCGGGAGATATTTGAAGCATCTTAATGTTTTCCGAGGGGCTTCTGTCCTGTACGATAGCCTCCCCGCTCACCAGTAGCCCCCTATAATTTTCAGGATCCTCAAAAGCCATTTTCAACGGTTTTGCTTCAGGAACACGCTTGGTTGATTCTAAGACCTGAATATCTTCAATCACAATTTCCGGTTTGCTGGCATGAACCTTAAGAGTCCCGGTCACCTCCAAGCTATCACCTTTCGATACAGAGATTTCCAGCGTATCAGAAAAAACCATGATACCAGCCGTCTTATCTTGCATGTAAAACAGCAGGTATTGATCATTTAGAACATCTGTTGCTACCGTAGCTATACCTCTTACCGTGACTCTTTCACCCAGTCGATCAGGACGACCATCCCCGTTTCTATCTGTCAGCAGATCTGCTATCATACTTATCTGCTCGCTTTGGGAAGCGACTGCTTCCGATTCAATAAGAGGTGTGAGCGAGAATAAAAGTGCGAAAATTAGCGAAAATATGCTTAAAAGAAACTTGTACTTAATTTTAAAACCCAATCCATTACTGCATCTGCAAAACATCATCTTCCGTTATTCACAACTAATTTATTCATATAATGCAATGAGAGCTGTATGAGGCGAACAGTTTAGTATGCAGAACGTACCATCTCACCCACATAGCTCAGTATATCCTAAAAAATTTCACCAAAATAACACTGAACATTGCTTTTTCCCTTTAAGTGCTGGGAATGCACATAAGTTCAGAAATTCGGTTCTGAACTTGTTCATAAATTTTCTTCCTATCTAATAACTTATCCAGTATTATCTGACCGCCGAAAGGTAATAAAACTATTTCATTATATATTACTAAATCAACAGAGACCGCAATACTTCAGCGTCATCAAAAGAGGCGCTATATGGGTGAAAGTTACGTCGGGATTATCGCTATTAAGATAACAAACACTGACAATCAAGGGAATATAATCCCAAGAAAAAGAATCCCCGTTTGAAATAGAGCGGGGACTTTTTTAAACGCTACCTGATATTTGATGCACCTTTCAATCATTGATCTGAAACAGATGTTTACAACGCATTATTGTTTTTTAGAATCCGGTCTCTCGCGATAGTTTGCCACCATATCAGAAGAGTTTTCATAGGCTTCTCGTGTTCCTTCACCGGTAGCTTCAAAATTGAAAGTATTTTGAGCCTTAATCCCCAACCCGCCGGCTTCTTCAAAAGCGTCTTGATTGGCTCCCCCGTAGATAAACTCCCAAGAATATTTCGACTCCTGATGCTGGATCATCTCTTTTACCTGATCCTTGTTATAATCTGAGCTGGCGTTCTCCATACCATCTGTCAAAATAAAAACGATCACATTTTCAGGTTTTTCTGATTCTTTCAACTTATCCAAGCGATCTCCAACACGATCCACCGTTCGTCCGACGGCGTCCAGTAGTGCTGTAGTACCGGAGGGACGGTAGGTCTTCTTATTCAGCTTTTCAACGTCATGTATGTTCTTGCCATTATGAATTAAATCATAACGATCATCAAATAAGACAAAAGTCACACTCGCATCCCGATCAATATTTTTTTGCTCAGCTAAAAAGGAATTAAATCCACCTATGGCGTCTTCCTTGATGCTATCCATGGATCCCGACTTATCAATAATCAGTACAATTTCATCTTTAGACATAATAGTTGAGCTTCAATTAAAATTATTTCGCCCTTGATTATAAAGATAAGAGTTATACTGACAGATTCTGTCAGGTCGGTTTCAACTAGTTGCTATTAAAAATTCTCCCGATTAGAAAGGTAATTGCACTAGCTCACCTCATTATTTATTCTGTGTCAGACATTGTGATATATAGCATCCCGCTCCAGGTCTTTTACGTTGCAAGCCTGTATTTTGTACATATGTAATGTTATAATATCTGTAAATCGAACCCATTTACTCAACTCATTTCCTATGGCTACCTGTGACTTTGAGATCACCTATTCGAAAAGCACGGATCAGGCGAAACAAATTATTACTGAGGAGATCACCAACAATGACGGCAACATCCAGATAAATGATGACAGCGGGTCGTTTACCATCGCTGTGCCGGGTGGTCAGGTTACCGGTGATGTCATCTTTGATGGCGACACTCTATCGGTAACTATCACGGACAAACCCGACTTAATTCCTTGCACTATCATAAAATCAGTGATAGAGGGGTACCTGTGATGTTGCTCCAGGCAATAATCATGAGCGCTCAAGGAAATGTGTCTTGCCTGGGACGCTATCCATGACGGCGGCTTTGGTAATGGTATCGGCTCCGTGCCGGTTATTAATTGCATCTTGGACCAAGTGAAAGTTTCGGGTTTTCGCCTCTTCCTTGAAAAACAACTCCTGCTGACCTGAGTGATCCACTTTAATTGTGCCGATGCTCATTCGTCGAAGCGTAAAGCCACGATCCAGCAAGGCTTTGATGCGAGGGCGTGCTTTTCGCATGCACTCGTAGTGAATATAGTCGTCGAGGTTGGTGAATCCATCAGTGCTGAACCGAAAGCCTAATCCCTTGTGCTCTTTATGCTGAATCCCAATAAAGCAGAAGAATGTGCGGGCGCGTATTCCATAAGCTCGCATCCGGTATCCCAGACGGGTAATGCCTTGCATCATTTCTCCGCGCACTTGCGTCGGATCACTCGTTTGGACGCTGAAGGTGTGATTGTAGCTGAGCTGATCCTTGGTGATATGATGCCCGGAGAGTACTTTTGCTCGGTCTTTGCCGGCGATCATCTCCCACATGATCTTGCCAAAGTATTTTCCGAATAGTTCCTGGAAGACCGGGTAGCCTCGTTCGATGCCATTGGCGATCGTTTTGAGTCCTTTGGTCTTCAATTTGGTGTAGCGTTTTCGTCCAATGCCCCATACCTCATCCAAGGGCATCGGGCCAATCATGTCTTTGGCTTCTTGTTTATCCAGCACCAACGTCAACCCATCAGGTTTATTAATGTCGCTGGCCAGCTTACTGTAGGTTTTTGAATAGGAGATCCCGATCGAGCAGACGAGCCCAATTTCCCGATAAATCAAATTCCTCAGATCGCTGCCAAATTGTTGGATTTCTCTCCTCGATTTATCCTTTAAAAAGTTTATATCCAGAAAATATTCATCCATCGAGTATTTTTCGACAGAGGGAGCAAACTCTTCGAGCACATCTTCGATGAGAGCGCTGACGCCTTTGTACTTTTCGTAGTCGGCTTGGAGCCCAATAATATATGGGCAGATCTGCTCGGCCTCATAGGCACTCATGGCGGTCTTAACTCCCAGGGCCCTAGCCTCATAAGAACTGGTGGCTACAATGCCTCGGGGGATACCTTGTTCGCCTTTGTACCACCCCCCAATGTAGATTGGCAGCCCGTGTAGCTTAAAGGACTGCTGCTCGACCTGGGCATAAAAACAGTTCATGTCAAGATGTAGATACAGTCGCTCTTTGATGGAGCTATGTTGCATGTCTCGGTTTACGCACCGGTAGTCAGTAATCTTGTGGACGTCCTCCTCAGGATTATAAGTTCCGAGGTCTAAAGCAGGATAGGATACCATGAAATAATAATTGAATTAGTGGGTGTTTTATTTGTAATATACATGAAAAGATATATGGAAGGAAGTATCAATATAATTTCATGCAGACTCTCCTTAAAGAAAAGGTGAACGTCGATGCGGTCTTTCGCAGCTTTAAAGATGAAACTCAATCCACGCGCAGCGGATGGGAACACAAACGCATCGAGCCGCGCTACGTTAAACGCAAAAACCGAGAGGTGCTTAAAGTCGAAGAAGTACGCCGCTCCTACGGGCAGCGCAAAGGTCAGCGCCTGCAGGTTCACTTTGTGATCCATTGTGAGGGTGACCGCTATTTTCACTTGGTCTACGATGCCGATAAGATTATCTGGATTTTACTCTATGAGTTTGACGATCAGATGCTTTTTGATGAAAAGGAGCTGGACGTCGAAATACAGTGGAATGGGGCCTCAGGTCCCAAGGAATAATGCCTCCTGACTCTTTTGGGCAGTGAGAGTTTCCCCTAAGTAGACCAGTGGCTATCAGTTTTTGGCAATAACCCACACCGCATGGATAATGCCCGGAAGATACCCAAGGAGAGTTAGCAAAATATTTAACCAAAAAGATCCCTTAAGTCCTACTTCCAAAAAGACTCCGAGAGGAGGAAGGAGTACGGCAAAGATAATCTTTATAAGATCCATGTGTTAGGGCCCATATTAGTAATTAGAATTGTTAATCTGTATACAGTTACAACCAGCTAAACCGCCGTAATGTTTCTTTCAAGTTTAACCCGGTACTGCGCTATCCGGATCGAAAGATTAGCTTCAAACTTTTTCTTAGCTGACAGATTGGAAATTTGGCAATAAATATCCTTAGAAAGGAAGAAGGTATTAAATAACCATCCCTTTTTTCTTATTTGAATGGGAATTACATTCTTCAATGCAATATTTGCATCCAATAGAAAAAATGAATCCCTTACTTTTTGCTTTTAAAACAGCACTGGTACAGGTAAGGTGAAGTCCCAAATCATATAATTGATTTTTGTCAGGTAAATTTTCGCACTCAGATTCATGTACTAAACTATGGCCGTTTATGTTTTTTTCAGTGGTTACGTAGTATTTTTTCATGCTCTCTTGGTTAAGAAATGATTGCTAAAGCTAAATGAAATATTGAATAACTACTTCATGTAAAGCATGATTAGCAGATAAAATTTTTGAAAATGCAGAAACAGGTAGGGTCAACCAATATGGTTGACCTTTAACCTGTTTTGCGTCTCTCCAAATTGGACAACAAAAAATGTTGACCAATTATAAACCCAAAAAGTCTGTTTGATTTATCAAGAAATTTGATAGCTTTAACTGGCCACTATTATCTTACAGAATTCAAAACATGAACTACAGGAAAAAAGTGAACCTGTTCATGAACAATGGGTTAAAATATTACTTAATACGTATATCCCTACTACTGTTTTTGAGTTTTTTGCAATTTCATGTCGCCGAAGCCCAGAAAAATGTTCATGAAATTTCTCCGGTACTTAATGAAGGAAGTAGTATTTATGCAGATATTGACACGACCAATCAGCGTTTGTTTTTAGTTGTTGAGAGAGGAGTTTGGCAGTATGATCTAAAAAGAGAAGCATGGGAATTTATTGATTCATTGGGAGCCCTCTCTGAGAGCATTGATGAATATGAGTTTGGGTATAATCCTCAAAAAAAGAAACTGCAGTTCTGGTCTCGCGGGGTAGGAAAGGTCTATGAGACAGGTGTGGATACTATTGATTTCAAGAGGATTGATCACTCCCATGATCACAAAAATCAGTACGGGCACTTTCCTTTTTTTAGAGACGGAAGACTATATGCGTTTGGCGGATATGGATACTGGGAGTGGCATAACATCCTTACCTTTTATAATGATGATACGAGAGAATGGAGCATCCAAAATATAAATTCACGAACCCCTCAAAAAAGGGTTCCATTCTCCGGCGTTTATATAGCTAAAAAAGACGAAGTATTTATTTTTGGCGGGAATGCGACAGAACACCAACATCCGGATGATCAAACGGCCTCTCGAATCGATCTTAATGACATATGGAAGTTTTCGTTTAGAAATTTAGAGTGGCGGAAAATTTTAACATTGGATTTATCTGGCGATGAATTCTTTAAACCTTTGGAATTAGCAAAAGTTGGGAGAAACAATGCGAGCAGTTCTTCTTTTTACATTCCAGAAAAAAGTATGTGGTTTTTGCCCGTGTCACCGAAGAATAAAGCCGATCGAAGATGCTTGTTGAAGCCCATCAATTTAGAAAGCATGGTTTCTTATCCTGCTGTTCAGGCACCCATTAATAATAGCGATCAAATAATACCCATAAATTTACTGTATGATCCTAAAGGCAAGTCAGTAGTTGTTGTTGGTATACCAAATCTTTCAAACAGGGAGGAATATCCTGTGAAGGTAGTAAAGATTTCACGTGATTCGCTGATGGCGAATATTAATCATGAGTCAAGTTTCAGTTCTTTCCCAATTTACTATATCCTATTCGGTGGGGCCTCAATTATTCTAATAATTGTTGGGTACATTTTTATTAAAAGAAGTAGCGATACAACCAATAAAGAAGAGCAGATAAATCCCCCTGTAAGCAAAGAGAAATTATTGAGTTTATCTTCATTGAAAGACGAAGAAAAGAAGCTTATAGAATTTATTCTACAGGAAAATAGTCTGATGGAAGCCCAAGCACTGGAAGAGTACCTTTGGGAGGATATCGAAAGTTTTGATTATCGCAGACGATTACGAAATGACACTATCAAGTCTATTAATAATAAAATCCGGAAGAAATTAGCTATTGATCAGAAATTGATCATTCGAAAAAAGGATCCGAACGATAATCGGAGATATCTCTATGGTATTAATGAGGATTTGATTTCCGGGTGATGTAGGATTTTACTCGTTAATTTTACAAGGTTATCTCGTATCATTTCTACAACTTTTTGGATGTTCTCAAAAGAGGTTGCTTATATTTGTATACTAACCCCCTGGTAAGCTTCAAATGCAATTTAAATGGATTGTTCTTTCAGGTCGGTTATTTGTGAGTGTTACATGATAAATTTGTGCTCGTAAAGGCGTGAATGGGAGTAGTATTTTATCATAAATACGTGCCCATATGGGCCTTCATCGTCGATTGTCTCATGCCGTTCACCTCAAATTGCAAATTAAGATATGTTATCTCTTCGCATGACTATTCTCTTAAAATCCAAGAAATAAAAAAGCTGATAGGGCTAGCACTTCTTGAGCTCAGGAAAAAATATATCTGTTTCTAAATTAAATATTTACAATAACTTATGACAGATATATGGGATCTATTTGTATCCTGTACGTTTTAAAAGCCTCACATCTTAGCCGGTGTGAGGCTTTTAACTGTTAATGATTCCATCAACTTTATTAAAAATATTTATGAGTGCCTCTACTTTATAATGACCGGATGCAAAGATCTCTTTTTGTCCGTTTGAAAATGTTAAATGCGTAGATGTCAATAATAGCTTGTAGTTGTTGTCTCTTATTTTCTGGAAGCCCTTATAGGTATCTGTGATATAATACTCCCGCAAACGCTGATCTTTATCTGTCATACTTGCGGTCTATATGTGATGGTAATTCTGAGATCAAATATCGCGTATAAGTGTATACTTGTCATAAGTACAATCCGTAATGAAACTGTAATAAATTACCCTACGGGAGTAGATGAATAGGCTTATCCAGCATTAGCATTTATTAAAAGCTTACTTTTTAGTTCAGCAGGCCTCAAGTCTTTTGAATAACTTCGTTTTATAGTTCTTTTAATTCCTTGTTTACCTCTTCTCTAAATATTACGGTATTTTTAATTAAGGTTTATAATAATCCAAATGTAAGACTGAAAAGGCAGGATCTCTTTTTATACTATATCAGGTATAAAACTCAATTATTGTAGAGGGCTTAATAACGGAGGAAGTTTTTATAATTCTGATACCAAAATTAATTTTAAAAAATAAGATTTGGTGCAATATAAAAAAGTCCGAAACTTTTTGTGAGTCAAGGGCCTTGGTAGGAAGTACGCCTGAGAGGATTCGAACCCCTAACCTCCTGATCCGTAATCAGGTGCTCTATCCAGTTGAGCTACAGGCGCAGATCAATAAGAGGCCAAAGATACGCCTATATTTATTTCATTTCAACTCTTTTGTGACAAGATTTTTCTAAATATTCTTAACAAGTTAAAACATTTTTCCGCCCACCCCGTAAGGCATTTCTGGTTACATTATAATGTTACTTCTTAAACACCAATCAATAAACAACGATATGAAACATACATTTCTGACGGTACTGTGCGTTGGTCTGATATTTACAGCTTGCTCAACGACCGGGCAAACCGTAGATAATCAGAAAGAGAAAGCACAGCAGGAAAATAAATACGAGGAGCTTACCAAGGATGCCGATAAGTACGAAGGTTATTTCGATCTCTATCAAAAAGACAGTAATCTTTATTTATCGGTATCCGAGGATCAGTTAGATGAACTTTTCCTTATGAATTTTGAACTTGCTCGCGGTATTGGCGCAGCCGGACTTTACGGTGGAAGCATGCTTTCCGTTTTTGAGGGATTGGTAGTATCCCTGGAAAAACATGAAGGCAAAGTGATGTTGGTCCAGCATCCCCATCGGTATACGGCCGGAGGGAATGATGCGCTTGAAAAGGCCCTTAACCTTGCCTATGGAACATCGGTGCTCGAAACGGCCAAAGTAGAAGCATTTAATGCAGACAGTTCCGAAATGCTCGTCAATGTATACGATTGGTTTGTAGGGGATTTGGCGGGTATATCACAACGCTTGAAATATGCCGTGGGAGAAAATGGACGTCCGGGCCGGGTATCGTTTGATAAAAACCGATCCCACCTGGAAAAGGTGCAGGCTTTTGCGGAGAACGTAAATATTCAGGCTAAACTTACGTTTAATAATGCGGAAGATAACGCTCCCCGAACGGTAGCCGATGGTCGGTACATTCCACTATCATTGTTCTATACGATGGTTAAGCTGCCTGAAGACCCAATGGAGCCACGTATGGCTGATGATCGCGCGGGCTATTTTATGACGGTCCACAAGGATTTTTCGGATGAATCTAATGATTTTTTTAAACGTTATGTTAACCGTTGGCGACTGGAGTGCGAAGAGGAAGTATCCGAAGGAGAACTTTGTACGCCCAATAAACCCATTACCTATTATATTGACCATACCGTTCCTGAAAAATACCGTGAAGCAATGATGAATGGTATAGAGGCGTGGTCTGATGCCTTTGAGGATGCCGGATTTAAAAATGCAGTTGAGGCTAAGATGTTGCCTGACAGTGTTATGGCAGAAGATATTCGCTACCCGACACTTCGTTGGAGTACTTCCGACCAGCCTTATTATGGTGCCATAGGTCCCTCGGTGGTAGATCCACGGACGGGAGAAATTCTGGACGCTGATATCCTTTTTGAAGCAAGTATGTTGCTGGGCGAT
>P_1C_Sed_2_UnCtyDRAFT_1000473_pt1 | contig 12301 bp, 10 predicted proteins | sample Pon1CUnioCityCA_4_FD_10229 | JGI IMG/M metagenome (IMG submission 10229) | reverse complement strand
CGCCCGCCGCTCGTATGGATCCCAACCTGATGCGGCAGTTACTGCTCAATCTCATGTTAAATGCGGTTGCGGCGGCAGGGCCGGGCAATCAAATCGAGATCGGCGTCCGGGGCGGGGAGGGGGCTGCAAATACAGTATTTTGGGTACAGGATGACGGTCCCGGAATTGATGCCCGATACCAGGAGAAAATATTTGATCCGTTTTTTACCACACGGGCAAAAGGCACCGGCCTGGGCCTGGCCATTGTCTTGAAGATCGTGGAAAACCACAGGGGCGTTATCAGGCTTGAAAGCCCGCTTCCCGGTGAAGACAAGGGGTGCCGGTTTGTTGTGGAAATCCCTGACGTCCCTGAAACCGCTAATAAAAGGCATAACAGATGAAACCGGAAATTCTGGTTGTAGACGATGATGCAGCGCATCGGCAGATGCTTGAGACGGTGTTAACGGCTGAAGGCTATCACGTCTCCCACGCAGGCGACGGGCAGGCGGCGGTGGATGCCGTCAGTCAGCAATTTTATGATCTTGTTTTGCTCGACATCCGGATGAGCCGAATGGACGGGATCGCGGCGCTCAAACAGATCAAAGGCTTAAGCCCGGGGATTGCCATTATCATCATGACAGGCTATGCATCGGTCAATACGGCGGTGGATGCCCTTAAATCCGGGGCTTATGATTACCTGACCAAGCCGGTGGATATTGAGGAACTCAAACTCCTCATCCAAAAAACTCTCCGCCACTATCAGCTTGAAGAAGAAAATCGTTTCTTAAAGGAGCGTTTGCACCATCGGTTTGATTTTTCAAACCTCATTGGCAAAAGCGAGCCAATGATGGCACTTTTTGACACGCTCTCCCTTGTGGCGCCCTCTGATGCGACGGTCCTGATTACAGGCGAGAGCGGGACGGGAAAAGAGCTTGTAGCCAATGCCATTCACCAAAACAGCTTCCGGAAAGACCATCCGTTTGTCAAGGTCAATTGCGCGGCCTTGCCGGAAACCCTGCTGGAGAGTGAGCTCTTTGGTCATGAAAAGGGGGCTTTCACCGGGGCGGTCAGCCGAAAAAACGGCCGGTTCCGGCAGGCCCACACCGGCACTATTTTTCTCGATGAGATCGCTGAAATGCCGCCCACCACGCAGGTGAAGATTCTTCGTGTACTGCAGGAGCAAACCTTTGAACCATTGGGCAGTACCCAGAGCGTCCATGTGGACATCCGGGTTATCGCTGCAACCAACCGGGTGCTTGAAGAAGAGATTGAAACGGGCAGGTTTCGCCCGGACCTTTACTACCGTCTGAATGTGGTTTCCGTAAATATCGCCCCGCTGCGCGAGCGCCGGGACGATATCCTGCTGCTGGCCGAGCATTTTCTCAAACTGTATGCAAAAAAAAACAGGCGGTTGATCAAGGGGCTGACCCCACGGGCAAAGGATTGGCTGATGCGCTATCATTGGCCGGGCAATGCCCGGGAACTGGAAAATGTCATGGAGCGGGCCGTCATTTTGTCCCGGGCAGAGGTGATTACCCCGGATCTTTTGCCCGCGGCCATGAATCCCGGCGATGATGAAAAAAGTCTTTATGAGCACGAGGAATTTGCCGGCAGTTCGCTCAAGGAAATGGAAAAACAGATGATTATGCGGACTCTTGAGGAAACGGGGGGAAACCGTACCAAGACGGCTGAAATTCTTGGAATCAGCCGACGCACCCTGCAATTGAAGCTGAAAGGCTATGAACAGCAGTAAGGCCGTGACCGGTCTGAACAGCTTATTCTTTTACTACCCGCCAAAGAGAATCGACGAAAAAATGCCTGGCATCAAAATAGTTGTCCACTACTTCAAAACCGATTTGGCTGGCTTTCTTCCGGATATCTGAAAGGGAGAATTTATAGGAGGATTCCGTGTGCAGGGGTTCCCAGGCTTCAAAGGAAAAGGAGCGGCATAGGGCGTCAATATGGACCGATTGGGAGACCCTGCTGAGCAGGCAGCTCCTGACCGCCCCGGCAAACGGATCCCAGGCGCTGTAATAACAGAATTTTTCCGGATTGAAGTTGCCGCCAAGCTCCCGGTTAATCCGGTTTAAGAGGTTCTGATTAAAAGCGGCGGTCACTTCCTCCCGGTCGTTATAGGCCTGGTTAATAATGGCTGCATCTTTTTTGAGATCCATCCCGACAAGAACATAATCTCCATGATTTAATGCATTCCAGAGATCCGTCAGAAAATGGGTTTGATAAGGCGGGTCAAAGTTGCCGATGTTTGAGCCCAGAAACAGAATCAGGTTGCGGGCCGCATTCTGGTGGGAAAGCCAGTCCACCCCGACAAAATAATCGGACACCAGGCCGTTGATGGTAATCTCCGGGCAGTCCCGGGACAGATCCGAGCATAATTGGCTGACAGCACTTTCCGAAATATCAATGGGCACATACCGAAAATCGATTTTTCGGGTGCGTAAATGGTTGATCAGAATTCGCGTTTTGCTCCCGTCCCCCGCCCCGAGCTCCACCAGGTTAATCCGGGAGGCCGCAATCGCCTCAGTGATTGCCGAGCAGTGCCGGAAGAGAATTTCCGTTTCGCAGCGGGTGGGATAATATTCAGGCAGCTCCATAATCCGGCAAAACAGCCGGCTGCCCGCCTCATCGTAGAGGTATTTGCTGGGGACGCGTTTAATCGGCTGAGACAATCCAAAAAGCAAGTCAGACGCAAATTCATCATTATCGTTAGCTGGACGAACATCTCCCCGAGACAGAACGCGGTAGCCTGAAGCCATAGCCATCACTCCTTACATGAATGCCCGAATTCCCGAAAAGTTCTCCCCCCATCATGGCATTTAAAGCCGGGGTCTGGGGTTACTCATCGTTTAATAAAAATCATAACCGGTTTTTGTCGGATTGCCACCGCATCTTCATAATTTTATTCATTTGTCCCCCGGTATTTTGCCTTTTATCTTGAATGCCTTCGGAGAATTTGAAAAGCATTCCATGATGCTTAAATTTATTATCAACCTAAAGTTATCCTTTCCCTTGGATCGTATACTTCTATAATGGGCAAATAAGGGTCAAAGAACTTCAATGCCGGCTGTGTTTAATGCCCATCGCCAAGGCGCGTAAACCCGGCATAAGCGAAAGGTAGCGGATGCAGTGGCAGTCGGAAGCAGAGGCGGCGATAAAAAAAGCACCGTTTTTCGTGCGCAGGAAAGCACGTGAGCGGGTAGAGGCCCGCGTTGCCGCCCAAAGCCGCGAAGTGGTGACGGCGGAGGATGTGCGTGCCGCGAAAAAACAGTTTTTAAACCGGATGGACGAGCAAGTGAAGGGCTATCAAGTGGATGCCTGCTTTNGCCAGGAGGGATGCCCCAACCGGGCCATTTATCCAGTGGTGTGTGCGCTATTATAAGCAACACAGCTCCGGGGGAACCCGGTTTGCCCAGCTTGTGGAAAAGGCCGGGGAGGAATTTTTTGACGCTCTGCAGAAAGCGGTATATATTTACACAGGGGGAGTAAGTGACGCTTATCCCTGGAAACCTGCTGACAACGGCAATGGCGGTCATGCCGCATACGGACGCTGACCGGGCGCTTGAAGTGGCGCTTACCATGGATATTCCTTTCTGGCCACAGCTGCCGCGGATTTCCTATTTTGAGGACATGTATGTCCAGGCAGCCGAACATTTCCCCGGTATTGTGCTGGATGTGGAAAACCGGAAACTCACATTTTCAACCGAGAAATTCATGGAAGCGCTGGAGTCGGCGATGGCCGGGTTTGAGGATCCGGCCCGCTTTGATGTCAGCCGTGAATATTCCGCGGTTTATCACAATTTTCTTGAAATGGATTTCTCCGATCGACCGGCGATCCGGGGGCAGCTTGAGGGACCGATCAGTTTCGGGTTTAACATTAATGATGAAAACGACCGGCCCATCCTCTTCAATGACACGGTGCGTCCTTTTATGTTCGAATTCATGGCCCGCCGTGTCAATGTTCAGTTGGAGCGGCTGAGGCAGAAAAACGCCAACGCATTTATGTTTGTTGATGAGCCGGGCCTGCAGTTTCTGTTTTCAGCCATGTCCGGTTATGGCGATGTCCAGGCAAGGCAGGACATGGAAGCGTTCTTTTCGTTAATCGAGCGCCCCCGCGGCGTGCATCTCTGCGGCAACCCGGATTGGGATTTTCTTTTAAACCTTGATATCGATATCCTGTCCATGGATATTTACACCAATCACGACGTGTTTGCCGCTTACAGTCAGTCCATCAAACGTTTCCTGGAGAAGGGAAATACCCTGGTCTGGGGTATTGTGCCGACAAATTGCGAACCATTTGAAAAAGAATCCATCCAGAGCCTTCGGGATCAACTCGAAGCGGTCTGGTCCAGACTTGTTGCAAAGGGGATTGACCGGGATTTGTTGATCTCACAGAGCCTGATATCGCCGGCGACCTGCTGCCTGGTTAATCCTGATTTTGAAAAAACGGTTGAAAAAGGGTTTGAAACGGTAAAGCGCCTTTCGGAAAGCCTTCGTGCGGACTATGGATTAACGCAGGATTGATGAGGTCCTATGAATCAGCCAAGCAATGATAACAGCCGCCTGGTATATACCTCGGAAAAGGGCCGCGTGTGTGTGCAATGCGGAAATCCTTTGACCGGCTGTGTGTGCGGGAAAAAAAGCGCCGCCCCCCAGGGGGACGGCATCGTGCGGGTCCAGCGGGAAACCAGGGGCCGCAAAGGCAAAGGGGTGAGCTTGATTACCGGCATACCGCTTGATGAAGCGGCGCTTAAGCAGTTGGGCAAACGCCTGAAGGCCAAATGCGGCAGTGGCGGTACGGTTAAGAACGGTGTAATCGAAATCCAGGGGGATCACCGGGACCTGTTGGTTGCAGAGCTCACAAAAGCTGGCTTTGCCGTCAAGCGCGCCGGTGGCTGAAGCATGACGGCAAGGCACGTTCCCTGTATGAAGCCACCGGCGACGCAGGCAGGCATTATGAAGAAGGATGGAGCCCATGCCGTATTTTACCAGAAAAAATGCAAAAATCTATTTCCTGGAACAGGGCCGGGGGTTCCCGGTCATTGCCATCCATGGCCTGCTGGAGAATTCTGCATACTGGCGGCTGCCGGGCGTGACCGACCAACTGGCGGAAGAATTCCATGTGGTCTCAATGGATATGCGGGCCCATGGCAATACCCGTGTTTATGGCGAACCCGCCGGTTATGATGCAGAAACCGTGGCTGCCGATATCATCGCACTTGCCGACAAGCTGGGTTTTGCGCGTTTCCATTTGTTGGCCCATTCCACCGGCGGATTTGCCGCTATCCGGCATGCCATGAAAGATTCCAGCCGGTTTGCCTCCCTGATTTTGACCAATACCGGCTCAGCCACCGCACCGTTCCCTGGCGATGCGGATAAAGCCCGGAAGTTCCAGGAAGCGCTTGCCCGCGCGTTTGAGAACTATTCCTGGAAGGAGTTGCTGGCGGGGCTGAGATCAAACCCCGGGCCATTTTTCAGGGGCATCGTGGAATCGGAGCAATCCGGGGAGATGCTCGAGACCGTATTTGAAATGGTCAAGCAGAATAATCGGCATGTGGTTGCTAATTTTGTTCGAAGGTTCTATACGGATCCGGATCCCTGCGAAGACGGCCTTTCCGGGGTGGACTGTCCGACCCTGATTATTTATGGGGAAAAAGATGATATGTTTATCGAGAGCAGCCGGTTGATGGCCCGGTGCATTCCCGGGGCGCAGGTAAACGAGTATAAAGGGGTCGGCCATATGACCGCCATTGAAGCCCCGGAAAAGCTGGCAAGCGACATAATGGCCTTTATCCGGTGCACGGCCGGCAGCAGTTACGCCGCCTATCTATGATGGTGGCCCCAAAAATGAACGCTCGCTGCCTATCGCTTTATCCCTCAGGATGCGTGCCGGCGGCAGACACATAGGAAACTCCGATCTTCCGCCGGCCGTGTTTACCTAATGCGCTCCCCCCTTTTTTATCCAATCGCTGCTGTTACGGGTTTTTTCCATCCGCGGATTTTTTTTCTTGACATTAATAAGATTATCTATATAATTAAATATAAATATCAAAATAACTTGATATCAATATTCGGATGGATTGTCCCTTATATTAAAATGAATGCATTGAAGTTTTTTAAAGCGCTTTCAGATGAAAGCCGGATACGGCTTGTCCATATATTGCTTCACCATGAACTCAAGGTGGGGGAGTTGGTAACGGTCCTTGAAATGGGGCAGTCCCGGATATCCCGTCACCTGAAAATTCTGGCGGATGCCGGATTGGTGGAAAATCTGAAAGAGGGGGGATGGGGGGTGTATCACATTGTCCGCAGCGGTGCGGGGCGGCGTTTTATTGATGCGGTGCGCTACCTTTTTGAAGCGGAACCGGTTTACGAAACGGACCTTGCGCGGGCCGGGCATGTTATTGAGGAACGACGCCGCAATACGCTGCGGTTTTTTGATACGATCGCTTCCCGTTGGGATTTGTTCAAGGGTGAGATTATCGGCGATTTCGATCTGAACCGGGCCATTTTCAAAAATGCCGGCACTTATGCGGTGGGCGTTGACCTGGGCTGCGGCACGGGAGATCTGCTGGATTCGATGAAAACGCAGGCAGCCAAAGTGATCGGGGTCGACAGTTCCCCCCGCATGCTCGAAGAAGCCAGAAAACGTTTTCAGGACACGGGCAAAGCCATTGAAATCCGGCTTGGTGAAATCGAGCATTTGCCTTTGAGCGACGGAGAGGCGGATTTTGCGGTCCTCTCCCTGGTCCTGCAATACCTGGCCGACCCCGCCGCGGCGGTGGCCGAGGTCGGCCGCATATTACAGAAGAACGGCAGTTTTGTCCTTGCCGATTTTGAAAAACATGAGGATCCGTTGCTCCGCGAAAAATACGGGGCGCGCTGGCTCGGTTTTACCCGGCAAAAGGTGCAAAACTGGTTGGCGGCAAACGGATTTGAGCTTCAAGCCGTGGATTCGTATAAATTGGACAGGGGCTTGCCGCTCAACATCTACCATGCCACCAAGTTGCGTTGAATATGATACCACGCTTTACCAGCGCGGTATAAAAACCTAAGGAAAGGATTAAACCATGTTAATGTCAGAAAAAGAAAATGATAAGGCCATTGTACCGGAGCTCGATCTTTCACTGCCCTACCAGATTGCGGATATTTCGCTGGCTGGCGACGGCTTCAAGGAGATGGAACTCTCGGAAAATGAAATGCCGGGCCTGATGGCGGTACGGGAAAAATACGGAAAGGACAAGCCCCTTAAAGGCATGAAAGTTACCGGCAGTCTCCATATGACCATCCAGACCGCCATGCTGATCGAAACCTTATATCAGCTCGGCGCGGATATCCGGTGGGCGTCCTGCAATATTTTCTCCACCCAGGATCATGCGGCTGCGGCCATTGCCAAAGCCGGTTCCGCCAAGGTGTTTGCCTGGAAGGGCGAATCCCTGGAGGATTACTGGTGGTGCACAGAGCAGGCCCTTACATGGCCAGACGGCAGCGGCCCCGATCTGATTGTCGATGACGGGGGGGACGCCACGCTTCTGGTTCATGAAGGGGTAAGAGCAGAGGACGATCCCTCCATCCTCGAGAAGGAATATGACGTCTATGAGTATCAGTGCGTTATCAATCGGCTGAAGGCCTCGTATCAGCGTGATCCCCGGCACTGGCACCGTGTTGCGGAGAAAATCCGGGGCGTCTCCGAGGAAACCACAACCGGCGTGAACCGCCTGTATCAGCTGGCTAAAAAGGGACAACTCCTGTTTCCGGCCGTCAATGTAAACGACTCGGTGACCAAGTCCAAGTTCGACAATATTTATGGCTGCCGGGATTCCCTTGCCGACGGAATCAAGCGGGCCACGGATACCATGGTGGCGGGAAAAACCATTGTGGTGGCCGGTTATGGTGATGTCGGCAAGGGCTGTGCTCAGTCCATGCGCGGGTTCGGCGCCCGGGTGATTGTCACGGAAATCGACCCCATCTGTGCGCTTCAGGCGGCCATGGAAGGCTATGAGGTCTCCACCATGGAGGAGATGGCGCCCAAAGGCGATATCTTTGTCACTGCCAGCGGCTGCTGTGATGTGGTTACCGGCGCGCACATGGAGCAGATGAAAAACGAGGCCATTGTGTGCAACATCGGCCATTTTGACCACGAGATCGAAATGAGCTATCTCGAGAAAAACTGCGAGAAAACCACCATTAAACCGCAGGTGGATCAGTGGCACCTTAAATCCGGCCGTTCCATCATTGTGCTGGCCGAAGGCCGCCTGGTCAACCTGGGCTGCGCCACGGGCCATCCCAGCTTTGTCATGAGCAATTCCTTTACCAATCAGACCCTGGCACAGATCAAGCTGGCCCAGGAAGACCTGGAGAAACAGGTCTACACCCTGCCCAAGGAGCTGGATGAAGAAGTTGCAAGGCTTCACCTGTCCAGGCTGTCTGTCAAGATGACACAGCTTAACGAAAAGCAGGCCGAGTACCTTGGCGTGCCGCTGGAAGGACCTTACAAGCCGGACCATTATCGGTATTAAATCATTATGGCTGTATAACAGAATCCGCCGGCAACGGCGGCATTTAATCCAAAACCGGCGGCCGGGAAGCAGCAATATTCCCGCCGCCGGTTTTATTTATCCCCGCCGTCCTTGACGGAAAGCGGCCTTTTTTAGTATATTAACTGCTAACGGCTCCGAATCTTTATCAAAAATTTTTCCCGGCAGGGTGTCGGCTGCTGCGGACGCAAACGCGCTAGCAGCCAGTTGGGGTATAGAGCTTCCATGATATCAGATACGACCCGCCGCAATTATTATTCCCGCCGCTGGCTGTCCATGCGGGAGCTTGTGCGCCAAATCACAGAATTTAGGGCAGGGGGGAGAGTCAACCCGGTCCTTGTCGCGTTCTGCTTCTGTGATGAACTCCCCCTTAGGGCATGTCTGGCCGGGTGCAGGGAGTCAGCCGCCGTTCCGGTCATCATGGTGACAACCAACCAGGTCAACTCGGACGGGGGGTATGCCGGCCTGACCCCTGAGCAGTTTGTCCGCAGGGTGGAGCGCCTGGCGGGTGAGGCCGGCTATGACGGCCCCATTGTTCTGGGAAGGGATCACGGGGGACCCTACATTGTCGAGGCCCACAAAAAATGGTCCCGCCCTGAAGCAATGGCCTGGGTGAAAAAAAATATCACCCGGGATCTGGAAGCTGGATTTAGCTGCTGGCATGCGGACGGTACCAGCGGACGGGTGGATGAACTGGAGAACGGCCGGCTGCCGGTGCCTGTGATTGCCGAGACCACCCTGGAACTGATTGCTTTTTGCGAGCAGGAGCGAAAGCGGCTCAAGCTGGGGCCGCTCGCCTATGAGGTGGGCTCTGAGGAGCAGCAGGGCGGTCTTACTGCACCAGCGGTGTTTGACCGCTTTCTTCAGCTGATGACAACCGGCATGCGCAGAAAAGGGCTTGAAAAGGCCGGGCTGGATTTTGTCGTTGCCCAGACCGGTACGCACATGAAGCTGCATTATGAAAAATCAGCAGCAACATTCCGCCTGATCCAGGACGGGTTCCAGCCGGAGCAGCTTCAAATCCTGGATCAGATCGCCGGAAAATACCGCTCGCCCGAATTTAATCTCTTGTTTACACAGCATTATTCCGATCACATCACGCCGGAGGACGCGGCTGCCCTGCGTCGGTTTGGCGCCGGCAAGGCCAATTTCGGCCCCGAGATGACCATGCCCGAGCTTAAGCTCCTGTTGCAATGGGAAAAAGAGGAGCGGGAAGCGCTTGGCGCGGAGGGAAAATTGTACATGGCATCGGATTTCAGGCAAACCATGCTGCGTCACCTCGACAGTCAGCCCGGTTTCTGGCAGAAATACATTCCCGAGGGCAGGAATTTTTTCAGCGCGGGTGGGGATCGGTCCATTTTTGCGCTTCCCCCGCATGTTCAGGATGCCCTTGTTGTTTTTCGCGGCCGTTATGTCAAAAGCCTGCCCCAGTGCCGGGCCGCCGTGGAGACGCTGTTTGCCAATATTGTAGCTGCGGGCATCGAAACAGCTCCGGAAGCGACCGTTATCGAAGCGATCCTCTCCCAGACCATTCGTCCCCGCCTGGCGCAGTTTGACATGGTGCAGCTGCTGAAAGCGCTCTCGGATTAAAAATCAGGGGGGATGGGCTCGTAGAAATTCCGGCGGCGGCCGGCGCCGTCAGGAGGAGCTGAAAACCCCGGGCAATACGGATTGGCATTTCGGGCAGCGCGCGTCCTCCGAGAGGTCCGTGTCCGCCCCGCTAATCCCCCGTTTGATCAGCAGACGGTTGCAGTTGTCGCAATGGGTGTCCAGGGATTGCCCGGGCACATTGCCCATGTAAACATGCTTCAACCCGGCTGTTTTGCCCAGTTCGTAAGCGGTCTGCATCACCGCAAGGGGGGTTGACGGCGTATCCATATATTTGTAATCCGGGTGAAAGCGGCTGATATGCCAGGGGATGCCCGGGTCCACGGAAGCCAGAAAATCTGCGATGCCTTCGAGTTCCGCTTTGCTGTCGTTGCTGCCCGGGACAATGAGGGTGGTTACCTCCACCCAGATTCCCATGGATTTAAGGGTGTGAATGGTCTCGCGCACGGGCTTCAGGCGCCCATGGCAGACGTTTTTGTAGAAATCCTCGTTAAATGCTTTCAAATCGACATTGCAGGCATCCAGATATGGCTGGATCGTTTCAATGGCGGTTTTTGTCATAAAGCCGTTTGTTACAAATACATTGGCCAGGCCCTCCGCTTTTGCCAACCGGGCGGTATCATAGGCGTATTCAAAAAAAATCGTTGGCTCGGTGTAAGTATAGGCAATGCTGGCACAGCCCCTTGACCCGGCTTCTTCCACAATTTTTTGGGGGGAGAGTTCAAGGCCCCGGGAATTTTGATCGGATTGTTTATTGGTCTGCGATATTTGCCAGTTCTGGCAGAATTCACATTGAAAGTTGCAGCCCAGGGTGGCGATTGAAAAAGATCGGCTGCCGGGCAGAAAATGATACAACGGTTTTTTTTCAATGGGGTCGGCATTGGCGGCAATGACCTGGCCATAGGCATGGGTGTAAAGGGTGCCGTCAATATTTTCCCGCATGCCGCAGCGGCCGAATTCTGAAGGCTTGATACGGCAGTGGTGATTGCACAGAAAGCAATGCACTTCCTTGCCGTCGCGTCGTTCAAAAAGCATGGCCTCGCGCATGGCGCACCTCCCTGTGGTCCCTGGGGGTTCCCGGGTGTTATTGGTATATGAATGAATGAAAATTTTTCGCAGATTGCTTTATATGCACTTGTTAAAAGGAATTATGGTAACTTTATAGCGCAGAAAGACTGCGATGCGCTATGGGGTATAAGCCCTATTTTGCCCTCACGCCTACCTTACTGTAAAACATTATCTTTAATTTTACAACGGGTCTTGAATGCAACAATTTTCCGTTTTTTCCCGGGCGCTATGGTTCATCGCGGGGGAGAAATGCCTCCGGCGGGCTTGCATTCGGCTGCGGAACTGTTAAGTTTTTGTAAGGCTCGTTGCCGTGGTCAATACGGTGCTTTGAGCAAAGCAACCCCGGGTTTTGATCGCCCGGCCAAAGGGATGATATAGATTCATGCACCCTGTCATCGACACCCACACGCATCTTTGTGACGACAGTTTTGACGCGGACCGGGCGGCCGTTATCGAAAGGGCCGCTGCTGCGGGCGTTGCGGGCATTATTACGGTCAGTGAGACGGTTGACGATGCCCGCCGGAATCTGGATCTGGCGGCTTCACACCCGGCCCTTTTCCCCGCTGCCGGGCTTTACCCCACGTATCTGGAGCCGGAGACAGCTGCGGGCATGCGCGAGTTTATCCACCGCAACCGGGACCGGTTGGTGGCCATCGGCGAGGTGGGGCTGGATTACTGGGCGGTCCAGGATGAGAGCGGCCGGGATATGCAGCGGCGCATTCTCGAGGATTTCGTGGATTTATCCCTCGAACTGGAGCTTCCCTTAAATATTCACTCCCGTTCCGCCGGTCGTCACACGGTGGCGCTGTTGATCGAAAAAAATGCCAGATGGGTCCAACTCCATGCGTTTGACGGCAAATCCGGGGCTGCCCGGCCGGCGGTGGAGGCAGGCTATTTCTTCTCGGTTCCCGCATCGATTATACGCTCCCGGCAGAAACAGAAGCTGGTGCACCAACTGCCGCTGTCCTGCCTGCTGGTTGAAACCGACAGCCCGGTTTTGGGCCCGGAGCCCAAAGAGCGCAACGAGCCCGCCAATACGGTAATTGCAATTAACGCAATTGCCCAGATAAAAGATGTCAGCCCGGATGCCGTGG
>P_1C_Sed_2_UnCtyDRAFT_1000472_pt1 | contig 12308 bp, 10 predicted proteins | sample Pon1CUnioCityCA_4_FD_10229 | JGI IMG/M metagenome (IMG submission 10229) | reverse complement strand
GGCCCCGCTGACGAAACGCAGACCGTGATGGCCATGGCCATGTCCGGGGGGTTCGGAGCGGATATCGATTTATCGGAAAAAGGCGCCTACACCATCAAGGCCAAAGCCGTGGCCGGGGAGGTAAAACTGGTTGACGAATTTACCCATTCCGTGAAATAGTTTCACCTGAATTGTCACGCGGCGGTGCCAGGCCGGCCCCGCTTGAAAACGAACGCCTGGTGTTAATGCCCAATGTTGACGACGGATAAATGAAAAAAGACGTGGTATCCCGATCCATCCTGTTTAAGGAGCTGCCCGGTCATCACCTTGAAGCGGTGCTTGCCATCGCCATGGAAAAACCGCTGGAGAAAAACGAATTGATTTTCTCCGAAGGTGATCCGGGCAGGGGATTCTACATTGTTATTGACGGTCAGGTCAAAATTTTCAAGCTCTCCCTTGAAGGAAAAGAGCAGATCCTTCACATCTTCGGCCCCGGTGAGCCCTTTGGCGAAGTTCCGGTATTCTCCGGCGAAGTGTTTCCGGCATCAGCTGAAGCCGTCAAACCCGGCCGGGTGTTGTTTTTTCCAAGAGAGCGATTTATCCAGCTGATTACCGATGATCCCACACTGGCGCTCAACATGCTGGCAGTGCTTGCCCGGCGGCTGCGCCAGTTTACCGTCCAGATTGAGAATCTATCCTTAAAAGAAGTTCCCGGCCGACTGGCCGGATACCTGCTGCTGCTCTCGGCGGAGCAGCAGAACCCCTCTGAGCTGACCCTTCATATTTCCAAGGGGCACCTGGCCAGCTTCCTGGGCACCATACCCGAGACCCTCTCGCGTATATTAAAAAAAATGAGCGAGCAAAACCTTATCCGGGTTAATGGCAGAAATATTCGGATCACAGACCATGAGGGCCTCGAACTGCTGGCTGCCTCCGGCCGGCTTGAAAATATTTGAAATCCCGCTGCCGGCACAACGATGCCATGCTTTTTACAGGGCCATCAATTATGGTTTAATCTTCGCAACAAATATGATAGGGGTAAGGTCTGAACATGATTTACATGATTTACACCTCTTATGCATGGTTCTTTAACTCATGGCGAACCAAAAGACACCGGCGCCCTCCCGGCCAACCCATATTGAAGGTTTGGGAGAAATTCCCTGGGGAACGCATTGCTGCCTGCTCTACGAGTCGTTTCCCCAACTGACGGACATCCTCGTCAATTATTTTAAAGCCGGGCTTGAATCCAACGAATACTGTTTATGGATCACATCGGGCGTTGTCTCCGAGCAGGCAGCGAAAAAGGCCTTGTTACAGGCATCCGCCTATGCAGATGCCCCCGTCCGCAAAGGCCAGCTCCAAATCCGCCCGGCAACCGACAGCCATTCCGGCACCGAGGAATCTGACCTGGAAAATGCGCTTGACCGATGGGTCCAGCAGGCTGAGCAAGCAATAGAAAGCGGCTATGAGGGTTTGCGGCTGGCCGGGGATTTGTTCACTCCCTCCTTGTTGGACTCCCGGAAACTAGTCGACTATACATCCCGGTTTGGCCAAATTATCAGCGACCGACGCATCATCGCCCTGAACATCTATCCCTTGAGTGAATGCACCCCCGCCGATATCGCTCATTTAACCAGCCGGCATAAATACAGCCTTATCTCAAGCAACGACGGCCTTGAAGTTGCCGTAACTCCGGCCCACCAAAAACCGAATACAGCCCCGAAGGCCGGACGTGAATTATTCCGCAGCATGGTTGATTCCAATCCGGACGCCCTATATATCATTGACGCGAACGAGCACATCCAATTCGCCAATACAGCCGGCCAAAGCCTTTTGGAAGGAAGCAATGATCAATTGTCCGGGCAGCGCTTCACACTCCCCTATGATTGCGATAAAACCATCGAGACCGAACTTAAATGGCCTGACGGCAAAGCCTTTACCGGAGAAATACGGGCGGTCCGGACCCATTGGAAGAACGCTTCCGATGTCCTTGTCACCATTCAGGATATGTCGGGGCGCAAAACAACGGAGCTGCTGCTTGAAAAACAGCAGCAGGAGTTGTCCGCCATCTATGAAAATACCCCCACCCCCATCCTTCTGGTAGATAAAGACCGGAAAATTCGCAAAGCCAATGCAGCTGCCTTAAAGGCCGCCGGACGGGATTATGATGACATGCTGGGAACGCGGGGCGGGGAAGCGCTGCGCTGCATCCACGCGCTTGATGACCCGCGGGGCTGCGGCTTTGGCGAGGCCTGCGAAAAATGCGCGGTAAGAAACACCATCATGGACACCTATAACGCCGGCACTCCTCACAAACAGGTGGCGGCTGAGATAACCCTCAACGACACCACGCCGGGAAAACACTATGACCTCTGGGTCTCCACCATTCCGCTGGAACTCGGGGAGCGGATGGTTCTGGTCTGCCTTGAGGATGTGACGGAACTCAAGCAGGTACTCAAATCCCTTAGCGACAGCGAAGCCCGGTTAAAAAGCATCTTCCAGGCGGCTCCCGTGGGGATTGGAACCCTGGTGCCCGAAACTGATAACGGCAATGTCACTTCGCGCGTCCTTTGCGATATCAATGAAAGTTTATGTCAGATCACGGGCTACCCTGAAAGTGAGCTTAAGGGGAAAGAAGCCAGGCTCCTGTATGCGTCGCAGCAAGAATACGAGCGCATCGGCAGGGAACTATACAGCCAGATAAAAGCGGCCAACACAGGAAAGGCGGAATCGCGCCTGAAGCGAAAAGACGGCCGTCTGATCGATATCCAGCTGAGCGCTGCACCGCTTAACCCGCAGGACTGGACTGGGGGCATCAGTTTTATCATCATGGATATCACCCAGCTCAAAGCCGCCGAAGCTGAACAGAAAAAACTGGAATCTCAACTCCGGCAGTCCCAGAAAATGGAGGCCATCGGCCAGCTTACCGGGGGGATCGCTCATGATTTCAACAATCTGCTACAGATCATTAACGGCTACGGAGATATGATGACAGAGGAGATTGGCGCTGATCATTCCGCGCGCGCCGCTCTCAACGAAATCCTAAATGCCGGCAACCGGGCGGCCGCCCTGGTCCGGCAGCTGCTCGCCTTCAGCCGTCAGCAGGTTATGAAAATGGACGACCTGTATCTCAACGACCTGCTCAACAATTTAAACAAAATGATCCAACGCATTATCGGCGAGCATATTGCCTTCGAATTTATCCCGGGCCATAACCTGGGGCGGGTGCACGCCGATACCGGTCAGATCGAGCAGGTCATCATCAACCTCTGCATCAATGCGCGCGATGCCATGCCGGAGGGCGGAAAACTCCTGATCGAAACATCAAATGTATTTATCAACGGTGAATACTGTGACTCCCACCTTGAGGCGCAACCCGGCCGATACGTCCTGCTTTGCATTACCGATAACGGGGTGGGCATGAATAAAGAGACACAGGAGCGCATTTTTGACCCCTTTTTTACCACCAAGGATGTGGACCAGGGGACGGGGTTGGGACTCTCCACGGTATACGGCATCATTCGCCAGCACGGGGGAACCATCAACGTATACAGTGAGCCCGGCCAGGGCACGCTTTTTAAAATATACCTGCCGGTGGTGGAACGGCGGGCCGTGGAAGTGGGGGCTGAAATCCCCCAAAAAGGCCGCGGCGGCGATGAATCAATCCTGATCGCAGAAGATGACCAAATGGTCAGAGACCTGATGAAAACAATCCTGGAGCGTGGCGGCTACACAATTTTTACCGCAGCCAATGGAGAGGCGGCCATAGAAACCGTCAAGAACCGGCAAAGCGAGATTGACCTGGCTATTCTTGATGTGGTAATGCCCGGAAAAAGCGGAAAAGCCGTTTTCGACGCGATTAAACAAATCAAGCCCTCAATGCCGGTACTTTTTGCCAGCGGCTACAGTGAAAATGCAATCCACACCGATTTCATCCTCGACAAAAGATTGGAACTGATTCAAAAGCCCTTTGCCTTCGAAAACCTGCTCAATAAAGTCAGGGAACTGCTCGACAGGACGGAATAAGGCATCATTTTTTGCAGAAAGACATGGCCAGGTGGTATCCCAGGAATTCATCAACATACGCAAACAGTTAAATAAAACTCAAAAGGAAATGGCCCAGCTCCTTGGGGGATCGGTCAAGGCGGTCCGCAGCTACGAACAAGGCTGGCGTTCCATTCCCGCCCACGCAGAGCGGCAGATGCTTTTTCTGCTCTTTTTAAAAGAGGGCGACTGGGTTAAGGGAAAACCCTGCTGGAATATTATCAACTGTCCGAAAAAATTAAAAATAAACTGCCCCGCCGGACAATTTAACGCAGGAATCCTCTGCTGGTTTATAAACGGCACCATCTGCAATGGGATCGTCCAAGACAACTGGGCGGAAAAAATCAAACTATGCCGTAACTGCAAAGCCTTCCCGCCTGTTTTAAAAAGAGTTTTAAACCCTTAATACAGATTGTTCGCTCCTCTTCTATCATCGGCTTCCTACGGAAGCTTAGCGATTAACTCCTCACCCGCCGCCCGGCGAGCAGCCCGGAGAATCGAATCCGCCACTACCCGTGGGAATGCCGTGGGAGCGCACACCACAGGCCGACAGCACCTTTTTAGTCTCCTTCGATTGGCATTTCGGGCAGTTCGGCAATGTTTTATCTGAAAGGGCCACCAGTTCCTCAAATTTATGGCTGCAGCTTTCACAAACAAATTCATAAATCGGCATATTTTTCTCTCCGCTTGTAGTGTATGGGGGGCTCTCCTGCTGAATGGGTCAGCTCCGGCTTTTTTCAGAGCCCCGCTTTCGGATTTTGGTATTAACTATTAGATATATATAATAATTTTTTTCCTTCAAAAGTCAAGCTCAAGCCACTGTCCGGGCCCCTGGTATTTGAATCCTGCCGCCGGGCTGTTATATTGCTTACAGAACCATAACAAAACCGCTGCCCCCGTAACCATCGATGCCGGCACCAAAGCAGGGAAGGGGCCCCGCAAACCTGCCGCGGGCGGTGTTATAAAAAGAATACACCGGCCACCGCCTTCGATAAAATACGTTCGCAGCGATCCAAAAGGTGCGCGTTCAACAAAAGAATATTTATGTCAAAGACGGACAACAAACGAGAAAATCTGAGAATCATCGCCGGCGGTCTTCACCGCAGCGTTAACTATGGCGCGCTCCGGATTGTGGCTGCCCCGCAGGAGGCCCCTCCTTTTGAGGTTGAGGCCATGACACACGAGGAGGACACCTTTCTCATCATGGATGCGGATCCGGAAACAATCCCGATTGAGATACACCCCATCCGCATGATGGCTGAACTTGAAAATTTCAGCCCCCAGGAGGTCGGCAGCGTGATTGTCCGCAAAGGCTCGCCAATCCGTCTGCTGGCCGTGATCCATGATGTTGACAAAGAACCTGCATGCCGGGAAATATGGATTACGCAAGCCCTGCAAAATATTTTTCAGGAGGTCGAGCGACTGGGGCTTCGAACGCTCGGCATGCCGCTGCTGGCCACGCGCCACGGCCGACTGCCCCTCAAGCGGTTTGCCCGGCTGCTGGGACAGGCACTATCAGAGGCGCCATTAAACAGCCTCCAGCATCTTTGGCTCGTGGCCCCGGTGCCGGATAATTCTGCAGTTGTGGATGACCTTGCAGAAAACCTGCGACTTCAAAACTCTTAAGCCTCCCCCCCCGGTTCCGTCTTGACATCCTGGATGGGGCGTGTTAATTAGCTTTTCGTTAAACATTGTCGGGGTGTAGCGCAGCCTGGTAGCGCACTTGCATGGGGTGCAAGGAGTCGGAGGTTCAAATCCTCTCGCCCCGACCAAAAAAATCAAGGGGTTATGGTTCATCCATAGCCCTTTTTTTATTCAGATTGGGTACCAGATTGAGCACAAAAATGAGACCCCATTTTGCCCTTGTCGCTGCCGCTCTCACCGAATCCAGTCGTGATGACCACCGCTTTTTACATTTAAAATAGCATGGACTTAAGATAGCATGGACTGTGCCAATCGCCATTAATTTGGGATTTCCGTCGGACTTTGCATAAGTCGATATTCTTTAAATTTACAAGGAGATGCCAATTTTTTAAAAAAAACCGGCATTACCCGCGGCCTCAACTATACTTTAAAATGCCCAAATCAAATCTCCCCGTGATGGTATCGCAGGGATGATTGCATTTGCGCAAAGCAGTTATTGGCAATTATGTAACGTCAAATGAACGCCACAAAGCGTTACTATCGCCATCAGGTAACATATCCGATGATATAGTTTTTTTTTTACTTGATGGCGCCGTAAAAAGTTCAAGATCAAGGCTTGCACAAGTTCTAAGAATGCAGAATACTTAGCCGTACGTGAAATTCTGGGAAATTGCGCGTAACGGAGATATTGGACTTCTAAGTAACTTCAAAAAAAGTTACTGTTATATCTCGGTCCCGGACCTCGGCCCGGGGGGAATACTTCCAAGGAAGTCCAAGGTCGGGGTCGGTTTTTGAAGCGACATTGAGCGTTTTCGGGAAAAATTCAGCAAATGCCGGAGCGTAAAAATTTCAAACTGTTTGAGGCCGGCAGGCCGAGTTTTTGAAATTTCAGCGAAGGCATTTGATGAATTCCGAAAACGCTCAGGAGCGAAAAAACTGACCCCGACCGCAGGGCTTCCTATCTGCAAAAACATCCGGCAATGTAAATCGCTTTTTACGGTGCCATCGATATTGTCTGTAAAAAAACGAAAGGAACACAAATATGAGCTCTCGCATTACGTATCTCACCGCACGGCCGGCCTGGAAGGCGCTGGAAAGCCACTTCAACGACATCCGGGGAGTGCATCTGCGCACATTGTTTGCCGACGATCCGAAGCGTGGCCAGCGCCTGACAGCCGAAGCCGGCGGCCTGTACCTCGATTACTCGAAAAATCGCGTTACCGATGAAACCATGGGGCTTTTGGTGGAGCTGGCAAAACAGTCCGGCCTGCAGGCGCGGATCGAGGCCATGTTTTCCGGCGAAAAAATCAACATCACGGAAAACCGCGCTGTTTTGCACGTGGCCCTGCGCGCCCCGCGCCAAACCGCCATCCTGGTCGACGGCGAAAACGTTGTTGATCGTGTCCACGCGGTCCTTGACAAGATGGCGAACTTCTCCGACCGGATCCGAAGTGGTGAGTGGAAAGGGCATACCGGCCGGCGGATTCGAAATGTCGTCAACATCGGCATCGGCGGATCGGATCTCGGCCCGGTCATGGCCTATGAGGCGCTTAAACATTACAGCGACCGGTCCATGAACTTCAGGTTTGTGTCCAACATCGACGGCACGGATGTGACAGAGACGCTGCGTGACCTGGATCCGACGGAAACCTTGTTCATCGTTGCATCCAAGACGTTTACCACGCAGGAGACCATGACCAATGCGCAAACCGCGCGTGACTGGTTGATTAAGGGTCTCGGCGGTGACAGGGGTGCCGTGGCCCGGCATTTTGTCGCAGTGTCGACAAATTCCGCAAAGGTGGCGGCATTCGGCATTGACACGACCAATATGTTCGAGTTCTGGGACTGGGTCGGCGGACGTTATTCCCTGGCCTCGGCCATCGGCCTGTCCACAATGGTTGCCATCGGCCCGGATCGGTTTCGCGGCCTGCTCGACGGCATGCGGCAGATGGACGAGCATTTCCGCAATGCTGCCTTCGAGCACAATCTGCCGGTACTCATGGGGCTGCTGACCGTCTGGTACACCAACTTTTTCGGCACACAGACCGTCACTGTTCTGCCTTACGAGCAGTACCTGAAGCGGTTTCCGGCTTACCTTCAGCAGTTGGCCATGGAGAGCAACGGCAAGCATGTCACGATAGACGGCACGGCGGTCGATTACCCGACCAGTCCCGTCTACTGGGGTGAGCCCGGCACCAACGGCCAGCACTCCTTTTACCAGCTCATCCACCAGGGCACCTGGCTCATACCCTGCGATTTTATCGCATTCGGCCAACCGCTCAACCTCGTGGGCGCGCATCACGACATCCTTATGGCAAACGTCTTTGCTCAGGCCGAGGCGCTGGCCTTCGGCAAGAGACCGGCAGAAGTAAGGGCCGAGGGTACGCCGGACTGGCTGGTGCCTCACCGGGTCTTTGACGGCAACCGTCCGTCCAGCACGATTCTCGCCGAACGGCTCACCCCGGAAACGCTCGGAAAACTCGTTGCCCTTTACGAGCACAGCGTATTTACGCAGGGTGTGATCTGGGACATCGGTTCATTCGACCAGTGGGGTGTCGAGCTGGGCAAAGAACTTGCCAACCGCATCCTGCCCGAACTCGATACAAACACGGCGTCCGAGCCCGGGCACGACAGTTCAACCAACAATCTCATCCGGCGCTACCGGGAGATGAAACAAACGCCTGAAAAAACCAACCCGTAACGGGAGGCAATATCGCAAAGCAATACCATTATGACATTGGTATTATCGGCGACGGGGCGGCGGGGCTGAAAACGGCTTCGGGCGCGGGTATACCATACCTTTTATCCATAAACCAAAAATCCGCGTCTCCTCCCATCCCCAATTTCATTCGCTATTGCTTTGCTGAAGCGGCAAACATCAGGCCCACCATAAGAGCTACCGTAAGCTGGCCTCGTAAAAAGCCCCCCCAGTGCGGTATCCATTTTTTTTAAAACATCCGCAGCCTGCTTCCTGTATTTGGGCCAGATGGAGTTAATGACAAACGGCTGGACCCGGTCTTTGTCCAGAAGCAAATAAAAATTGAAGATGGCCACAAAAGCCAGAAATGCGTCGAACCCGATGACTTCCCTAACGGCCTGAAAAAGACCCATGAGAATTTGTCCCACAGCGGACAGCCCCTCACTGTTTGCCTTTTTGAGCACAGGAAGACTCCCGGGAATTCTTTCGTAGTCAATATGGATGGACGTGTAAAAAGTCTGATTTTGGATGGCCCCGTAAAAAATTCAAGATCAAGGCTTGCGCAATTTTGAAGAATGCAGCGTACTCAGCTGTACGTGAAATTCTGAGAAATTGCGCGTAACGCAGATTTTGAATTTTTTTACGGGGCCATCATCAAAGTATCAAAAACATTACCACCGATGATTCCGCCTATGGCCAGTGAATACCTAGATAGCCTCACTGCAGCAAACGTTGTCACAAACTCCGGCGGGGAAGTGGCAACGGCAGTAAGGATTGCCCCAACGGCAGTGGCCGTATCCACAAGGATAGTGGATAAAAGGCCGCGCAACAAAGCCCCTTGCATCAGATTACTTAAAGAAACTGCCGCATGTTCCAGATTAGATTGTTGAAAAAACAAATCTGCAATGGTAAGAAAGCGCCAGACCCTGACTATTCCCGGGCAGTACGGGCAGTATATTTCGGATTTGGCGGAACTGAAGAATGACGGATTCGGTGAACGCCTGGAAATGGCATTAACGGAAATGATAGAGAAATCAATTATGATTGTCGGCTTCGATTAATGTGCTGCCCATTTTGCAGGCTACCATGAAGGAAAAGTGCAATCATACCAGGAGGGCTTGAATGAAAGAAAATGCGGATAAAAATACCCAACTGTGCCTTGAAAGTATCTTGAGTATCGACGAAATGGGATATTATATGCCCGAGACCATCCTGACCAGTCAGTTCCTGCAGTCACAAATTGATGGTTTGCCGAATATCTCCCAATTCAATATTGAAGAAAAAACCGGAATTGTGGAACGCCGTGTGGAATCCGAGGAAATTTCAATTACGGATATGGCGGAAAAAGCGGCCCGGGATGTAATCGCAAAGTTGGCGAACAAAAATGGGTTTAACTGCCAGAAGCTGGATACCATAATCTATGGCGGTATTTCCAGAGACTACCTGGAGCCGTCCATTGCCTCCCTCATTCAAAAACGGCTTGGCATACCGGCGGCCATCAGCTTTGACATCAACAATGCCTGTCTGGGGTTTCTCGACGGCATGATGGTTGTCGACGCCCTGGTTAAATCCGGCATGTCAAAAAATGCTTTGATTATCGCTGCGGAAAAATCCTCTATAACCGCCAAACTTAGCCTCGAGGCAATGCAAAACGGTACCCGTGGAGATGAATGCATTGCGACAACAACCGTCGGGGATGGTGCTGTAGCCGCAATTGCAAGTGCTCGCAATGTTGATGCAAGATTTCAAATCGTTGCTTTCTCAAGATTAACACTGGGCGAATTTGCGGAATGCTCCTTTTTAGCAGACAAATACACCCCCATGGAGACCAACTCGAAAGGCATCGTGTCAGGAGCGCTGGACAACTGTCCCATCCGTATTCACGACATGCTCGCCCATCTAAACTGGAATATTGAAGATCTTAAAGCGCTTGTAATTCATCAAATCAGTGTATCAGTGATAAACAGGATTGCCGACGCACTGGGCGTCCCTCGGGAGAAATGCCCGAGAACCTGTGACAAATATGGCAACATGGCCTCGGTATCAGCACCGTTTACGCTGATTAAAGCCCTGAATGAACAGAAATACAAAAAGGGAGATAAAATAATCCTTTGCGGTATTGCAGCCGGGATGTCATTTTTTATTATGGCACTGGAGGTTAAATAGTGTCATTTCCCGGACAAGACCATTTATCAGGGACGAAAGGATAAATTATGGCAGACATGCAATACCAGAACTGGCTGTGGGAAAAGCTGGGGCATCAAACGATTGAAAACCTCAAAAAGCATGGATTCGAAGGTCATCTTGTTCTCACCGTTGAGGAAGGACGGAATTTGATCACAGAACGGGTCAAAAAATTCGAAAGTATCGGATTCGGCGGCTCCGCCACCGTCCGGGCGTTGGATCTTCCCAAAACGCTTGAGCAGGCGGACAAAACCATATACGACCACTGGGACCCGAACACGGAAGACTCCGACCTGTCCCTGCGTTTGCGCCAGGGCCGCTGCGACTGCTTCATCTGCAGCGCAAACGCCATTTCCCTTACAGGCGAGATCGTCAATGTGGATGGCGTGGGAAACCGCACCAACGCCATGACATTCGGCTGCCCAAACGTCATTATCGTGGCGGGAGTGAATAAAATCGCCCTGGATCTCGACGGCGCCCTGCGCCGCATCCGGGAGGTCGCCGCACCCATGCGCGCCCGCAGCCTTAACAGGGATACCCCATGTGCGCAAACCGGCATCTGCACGGACTGTAATTCCCCCCAGCGGATCTGCCGAATTACGGCGATTCTGCACCGCAAGCCCATGATGACCGAGGTCACGGTGGTGCTTGTCAACGAGCCACTGGGGTTTTAACAGGCCGTCGCACAGGCCGGTTTTTGAAAACGTAAGCAAAGGAACAAAACATGGGCAAACAATTTAGAACCTGGATACTCGCCTTTGCATGGTTTTTTTTTATCGGCTGCGCCGGCGGCCATCCGCCGGTTCCGGACTTTCAGTACCAGGAGAAAAACAACCTGCAAAAACATCAAAAAAACCTCCCCCCGTATCCGGAAACACGCTTTATCGTGCTCTCCGATCCCCACTATTACCACCCGAGCCTGGGCACCACGGGGCCTGCCTTTCAAGCTTACATTGAAGATGACAGAAAACTGCTGGCCCAAAGCGATGCGATCCTGGATGCCGCAATTAAACGAACCCGCCGGGAGGCGGCGGATTTTGTACTGATCTGCGGTGATTTGACCAAAGACGGCGCACGCATCAATCATGAATACTTCTCCGGAGCGATCCGGCGCCTGCACCCGGATGCCCCGGTCTATGTCATCCCGGGCAATCATGACGTGGTAAACGGAGAGTCCTTCCGCTATACCCCCGAAGGCAAAAAACGCATACCGACAGTTACGGCTGCGGAATTCAGACAAATTTACGCCCCGTTCGGCTACAACCAAGCCCTGGCAGAAGACCGCGCCTCGCTGAGCTATGTGGTCGAGCCCGTTGACGGGCTATGGCTTTTGGGCCTGGATTCCTGCCTGTGGCGGGAGAACCAGCCGGACGGCCACCCGCAGGTGGATGGCCGGTTTTCACCGGACACCCTGCAATGGATAGAAAAAATGCTGATCCGGGCAAGAAAAAAAAGCAAAGCGGTGATGGCCTTTCAGCATCACGGCCTGATACCCCACTACCCGGCTAATGAAAAATATTACGGCGAATATATTGTTGACAACAGTGAAGCGGTAAGCAAGCTCCTGGCCGCCTACGGGGTGCGGCTGGTCTTTACCGGCCACTTTCACGCCCAGGATATAACCGTAAAACAAATGCCTGCGCCCCAACGTTTTGTCTTTGACGTTGAAACCGGCTCTTTGGTCACCTACCCCTGCCCCTACCGGCGGGTGTCCATCTCCGGGGCGCAGGACTGCACGATAGAGAGCCGGTTCATTGAA
>P_1C_Sed_2_UnCtyDRAFT_1000471_pt1 | contig 12324 bp, 11 predicted proteins | sample Pon1CUnioCityCA_4_FD_10229 | JGI IMG/M metagenome (IMG submission 10229) | reverse complement strand
AATCTCCTGCTGAACCGCGATCCGCATAATCTTAGCATCTTTGATCTCCAACTTGCGCATATCGGCCTCCTTTGTAGAGACCAGCATACCATAATAGTCATTTATGCGCAATTACTTCTGACGCTACGTATAGAATCCTGAATTATCAGCTACTTCCGGCAAGTGGTTAACACGATACTTATTATAATTCAGTTGGTTATCTATTTTTGCAGTGGATCGTCTCTCTTGGTCGCAAAATCCTTGGATGTGCCAGTTCTAGATATCACCAGGGCGAGGTTAACATCTAGGTTGTTTTTCGCATTGTTTACAATCAGTTAGAAGTAGTCACGCCGGATTACTGCCGGGAGTTCGATGTCGAGGTAACATTAAAATCGGCTCAAAATGCACCGGTTAACAGTTTTTCCAGACCGGCCCTGACGGGAAATAATGGCGGAAATGGAGGCCTCAAGCGGCGTGTACAATCGGACCAAGTGGTCCATGCCCTGCCTGCGCCGCGGGCACGGCAGGCAGGCGTATCCCCCAACATGGTCAAAAAGAATCCGCCCAAAACTCCCAAGGAGCCCCGGATCAAGGAGCTCCTTCTTCAGGCCCTAAAATGGAAACACCTCCTCGACACCGGCCAAGTGGCTTCCCAGGCCGACATCGCCCGCCTGGAAGGCATTACCAGAGGCCGCGTCACCCAGATCATGTCACTTCTCCAGCTATCCCCAACAATCCAGCGCCGGATCCTGGAGATGCCAAAATCCGCGAGACGGCCTCATATCACCGAACGGGCGATCCGGCATATCACCATGATGGAAAATCCCAAAAAACAACTGGACGCGTTCCAGGAGATTGCCGAGGGGTAGCCAACTATCCAACCTTTATAACTTTGATCCCCACTCGTTTCAGCACTTCTCCGGTGACTCCTTCGCGATCGCAGGAGGGGCTTCCGCTTTTCAGATAGGCCCTTTTGGCTCCTACGACTTCGGCCAACTCCAATGTATACTTGGCGCCGTTTATGTGATGGTCAGTGGTGTCTTCCCCGGTTTCCGGGACGATGATCCTGAGCCCCTGATCGAGGACCTGGGCACCGGTACCATTCAGGTACTCCCCGGTGCGAGGTGTTGGCATGCCGCCAAGCTGCTCGGGGCAGACCGGAACCAGGACGTATTTCTTTTTTAACTTCTCAATCAATTTTTCTCTCTTCTTGGCTCTCTGGCCGTGCCAGCGACAAGGTATGCCGAGAAAGCAGGCGCTTATTAGCACCGGCTCCTTATAGGCCCGGCAATCGAAGTCAGGGAAAAGATCTTGTTGACTTTGGTCGGCATCTTCCATGTTTTTGTCCTTGCCTCCTATAAAACGCAATTGCATTTACCCATGGAATCAAAAATGCCCAATTCTTTCCAGACCTTTTTTTCTTCAAGACAAAGCGCGAGAGGAAGTTCGGGCCTTGTCTCCCTGGCGGCCTTGATGATACAGCCATACATCTCGATTCTCAGGTCAGAAGCATAGCGCGCACGTCCGTCGGTCAATCCGTCACTGATATCGATGTTGTCCGACACGCTATTTGACTGGCCAAGCTTTTTATCCATCAACCTTTTAGCGTTTTTAAAAATACAGATGCCCCCTATTGTGAGCCGTTCAAGCGGAACTTCGCTGACCAGTCGGCGGATGAAATTTGGATAGAAATCTTCCCAACCGGGAGCCGGGATTACCGGCATTATTACGGCCCTCACCGGGTATCCGGCTTCCGCGCATTTTATCATGGCTTCGATTCGATCATCGACGGGAGGGACATTGTCCTCGAAATTATCAGCGATCTCGGGAGGATTCAGACTCCAGGAAAGAATGGTATGGCCCTTGTGATCAAAGCTAAGAAGAGTATCGACGTCATCGCATTTTGTCAGCAGAGTTTGACGTGCGTATGGGTGACTGGCGAAAAAGGGGATCAAGGCTTTTGAGTAGCCGGTGAGCGGATCGAGAGCGAGTCCGTCCTGGAGCTTTCCCAGATAAAAGGCCGTTGGTCGGGCTTGCTTGCGGGCCGCTTTGTCGATAGCTTCCATCATCTCCGGGAGGTTCAAATAAATCTTGATGGTTGGTGAATGCCACACCCCCTGAGTGCCGGAGAGGTAGCAATACTTGCATCCGTAAAAACAAAAACCGGTGGGCGAGAAATGCCAGTAGTTAGGACAGGTGTTTCCTTCCTCACTACTCCTTCTGACCGCGCTCTTATGTTCTCCGAACACCAGTGTACGCTTGCCCTTCTTCATCCTTTTTTCCGAATCCTTCTCATCGAGATCGATCCGGTTGTGGGGCGAGTCCGCTGCGTCGATCACTTGCGCTTTCGGGCAGAGAGAAATTATTTCATTGACAAAATCAATCCTCTCCCTCGAATCATGACTGCCCTTTGCCAGCACAATCCGATCAACTTTAAAAAAGCGCGGTTTTCTCTTTGCGCCCAACGGTAAAGGCCCGTGAAGGTCCGTTTCAAACAAGTCCCTCTGTTTGCCTCCGGCCATCCATTCCCCTCAATTCAGTTCCTGATCCTTTCAGCTTTCTTCTCGGCGAACTTTTCCCATCTCCTGATAATCATATCGCAGTATATGGGATTTCTTTCCATCAGAAAAGCCTTCCTCCCTGTTTTCTCAGCGGCGATCAGGGTAGTCCCCGAGCCGCCAAATGGCTCAAAGACGATAGCGTCATCTCCGGTATAGGCTAGAATGGACCTCAATGGAATCTCAACAGGACAAACGGCTGGATGTCCGTATGTTTGTACTTGGTTGGTTATGGTTGTTATCATCCAAACATTAGTGTGGCAGCTTTTCATATACTTCATGCCTTCGAGCGACATTCGAGGCATTTTACCCGGTTTTTGGTATACAAGCAGAGCCTCCCACTGAAATGCTGGGTAGTAGAAACGGTTGCGGGTAATGTGGAAATTGCGAGGGATAGCGTAATTAGCGCTTGTTTTGTGCCAGACAATAAATTCAAGGTAGGAAAGACCCGCATCTTCGAGAAGGCGAGAATGGTGGCTCGTAAGATCAATTCTTTCCGTGCAATCATTGGCTATGTTCCAGACAATTACCCCTCCATCACTCAACAAGTCTCTACAATTCCCGATGATTCTTCCCATGTCATCCATATAAGACTGATAGTCGCCCCATTGAGCATATTCACGCTGATTGAAGTATGGCGGTCCTCCGAATACATGATCAACCTTTCTCCCCTCAGTTAATAATTTGATGTCTTCGCCATCTCTGGAATCCCCGCATAGCAGGCGATGTTCTCCGAGAAGGACAAGGTCGCCGGTTTTTGTTATCGGGTCTTCGTTCGTAACTTCAGGAATCTTATCATCGTCAACTCCCAAGTCCTTGCGAAGTTCTTTCATCATTTGCTCAATATCGACTTTGGAGAATCCCAAATCTTGGATCGAAAAGTCTTCCAGCTTAAGTTCCTTGATGATTTCATCAAGTTTAGGCAAATCCCAATCGGCGATCTCAGCGGTTTTGTTGTCAGCGATTGAAAAAGCCTTTCTGCGGTTTGGGTCCATTTTCAGTTTGATTGCCGGTACCGACTTCATCCCCAATTTCTGGGCTGCTTTCCATCGCGTATGTCCTGCGATAATGGTGAAGTTCTGGTCATACAGAATTGGAACATTGAAACCGAAAGATTCTATACTTTTCTCAACGGACTCCACGGCATGGTCGTTGATTCTCGGATTGTTCTCCCACGGCTTCAGTTCGTCAAGGGAGATTTCACTGACTTCTAGCATGTTACCTCCTCTGGCAAAGTGATGAGAATTTTTGATACTTAAATGTAATAGATGGTATACACGATCCAAGGCATGTCAAGACCCAACTGAGCATTTTAATTAAAGTTTTGTATAGTACAGCTATACAGTGGCTCTAACGGGGCGTAAGTATTGGCAAAAGTATCAGAAAGTTTCGAACTCTTCTGGCAATTTTGTAAGCTTCGTCTTCGAGCGCCGGCGAGCTATGTGGCTTTCTCCGGGGAAACTTTATTGCCTTTGCCGGTATTTGTCTCGAACTCATGTGGGGCTGGGAGATCTAAAGCTGGCACATTTACTTTTTGTAAAACTGGCGGAAAGAATGAGAATATCTTTAATAACAGTGGCTTACATGACGATTGGTTAACAAATTTTTATGGCTCCTGGGGAGGGACTCGAACCCCCGACTAAGTGGTTAACAGCCACCCGCTCTACCGACTGAGCTACCCAGGAACGGTGTGGAAAAAAGCTGCTCCGGGCCGGACGTCAACGGGACATGACGGGGCCCATAAAAATAAGGCGCTTTCGCCTTGCATCAATATCCTAACACAATCCTCCTTTTTTGCAAGCCCAAAATTTCATTTTTCGTAATAAGAATCCTCCGACAAGGCGCCCATGACCCAGTTCATCTGCCGTGGCCGCACCGGCCGGCAACCCGTTTCCGCACATGCCGTCTCGATGGCGTGGAGGACGGCGTCGCAATCATTGTCGATCCATTTTCCCACGTCCTCCGGGTTGTACCACCAAAAGGGGTTCATTACCCGGAGGGGATGGACGTCCTCCACTTCGATCTTGGCGACCTCCACGGTGACGCTCAACACCCCGTGCCTACCGTATAGCCAGTCGTTAAGCGCGCCAATGGTCTGATACCAGTCGTAGGAAGGATGCACCTTGTACTTATAAAGCTCCTGATGCTCGTTTAAAGCAGCGCCCATCGCCAGGAAAATATCATGGTGCGGAGTGTTTTCCTCCTTGTAGGACCAGGGAAAAGTAAAGTGCCCGCCGGTAGTATGGAGGTTTATGGATGTATAGAACCGGTGCTCACGGACGAACATTTCCACTGCCCGTGTCTCCGGTTCGGAAAAGGGCTCCGGCCCCCAGTAATGGGGAGACCACATAAAGTTGCTTCCCGCACGGAAGTCCCGGACCTTGACGCCCTCGGGAAAAGGCCAGTTCCGGTTCAAGTCAACGTGGTCGGCATTGTCCCGCGCCCACGTATAGCCAAGCTTCAAATGACGGTCGGCCCGGTAATAGCCGTCAGGGTTTAATAGCGGCAGGAAATAAAAGTCGGTCTTCTCCAGCAGACCGTCGATCCACTCGTCCCGCCCGTGGCCGCGGATGAGTCGCTCGGCCATGGCCAGTGCAACCCGGCTCGACGTCCACTCATGGGCATGGATGCCGGCGGTCACCAGCGCTTCGCCCCGTTCTTCACCGTCCGGAAGGGCCACCCGCACCGCCGGCAGCGGACGCCCCTCCACGCTCCGGCCGAACTCATAAACCCGGACCAACTCTCCGTCCAGGGACTCAAGCGAACGGATGGCAGCGTACAACTGCCGGAGGCCGTAATGTTCGCCGTGCGAAAATCCCCCTGAAGCGGGCGAACACAGGCATAAGAGCATCACTGCGATCAAAACGCACTTCTTTCCGGACATTACTTTAGCGGACCTCCCACAAAGATTGGTTCTATGATAATAGGAGACGGCCGCCGGGGCAAAAACGGAAGGAGCTGAAAAAGGCTTGGGCGCAAGGCCGGGAGGATGTATAATCCTGCGGTAGATGATTTTGGCGCAGGCTCGAAGGGGGTTTCCTAAATGCGGATCACTATCATAGCGGTGGGCAAGCTGAAGAGCAAGGCGGTGCAAAGCCTGGTGGAAGAGTATGAGAAGCGCCTGCCCCCCGCGTTGAAGATCAACTGGATAGAAGTGACGTCGCCGGCAGGCGGGCCGCCCTCCCAAATCATGGCCGCAGAGGCCGACCGGATAAGAGACCGGGTCCCCCAAAAAAGCGTGGTGGCCGCCCTGTCCGAAAAAGGCAAAGAAATGGACTCGAAGGTCTTTGCAGAATGGCTCGCCGCAATCCGGGACAGCGGTAAAGACCTCTGCCTTATAATCGGCGGCGCCGATGGTATTCATCAGTCACTGATAAAAGAAACTCATCACCATATCGCGCTGTCCAGGTTGACCTTCCCCCACGAACTCGTCCGCGCCATACTCGCCGAACAAATCTACCGCGCCTTTTCGATCCTTGCCGGAAGCCCCTATCACCGCCAATAACCCCACTTCTTACAGAGAAACATTTCAGGGCCCCTGTACCACAGGAGGTCAATTGGGGGCCAACCGTGAGGGTCAGTTTCCGGCACACGGGAGAGAGGAAAGGGGGCTCACGCAAAGGCGAAGGCGCAGTGAGAAGACGCATCTAGTATCTCGTCGGAGGGTGCGCGAATCATGCTCCGAGGAGTCAAAACAATGCTTAATGTCTTGAATTACAATAATAAAATCCTTTGCGCCTCCGCGCCTCTGCGTGAAATTTCTCCTCCCCGGCGCTCCTGGCGTCGTTGCGTTCAAAACCAATGCCTCATTCCATTCGCGACTAAAGCCGCTCCCACGCTTCTTCTTCTTCTTCCGAAAAACGAGATACGAGAAACGCATCACGCTCCACCTCCGACGAGTGACGAGGAACGAAAAGAGCTCCAACGGAGCGCCGTAGATTAGCCAGGGATGGCAACCCCTGGAAAGATGTCGCCCCCTTTGATAGCGCGCTGAAAGTACGCTGTAGAAATTTTCCGGCGGCCCTTCAGGCCATTACAGGTTGGTGGTCTCCGGTACTCGGGGCTTGTCTGCAAGCAGACTGCACCCCCCGGGCTAATCTACGATGCCCCCTTGAAGGGGCTGCAATTGGACTTTTTATTAAGGCATCATTATTGCAAAGCGAGATACGATAGTCAATAGCAAGTTAAACTTTTCCGACGGCCATGCAATAGAGCCTGTCCGCGTAATCCGCGATCAGTTCCTTCATGCAAAGTTTGTCGAGCCAATCCCGGGGAATGCCTTCTTCGCCGTAAAACGCGCCCGCAAGCTGGCCGTACACCGCGCCGGTGGTGTCCGCGTCGTCGCCCAGGTTCACGGCCAGGAGAGCGCCCTCCTTGAATGAGCTCGACCGGTGGAACGCCCACAGCGCGGCCTCCAGCGACTTCACCACGTATCCCGTGCCCTTGATCTCTGGCGGCCCCCTGTCCTTGAACGAGCCGGACGCGATCTCGGAAATCTCGTCGCACAAAGGGTGCCGGTCCCAATAGTCAAAGACGGGATGATATGACAGGTAAAGGAGTTCGTCCTTGGTTACGCCCTGCAGAGCGCCGATGATAAGCGCGCCCCAATAGCGGCAGGCGTCCAGGGCGGTGCAGGCCTGGTGCGTGGTCCGCGAGCTCTTTTCGCAGTATTCCATGGCTTCTTCGGGGCGGTCGGCGTAGAACATGGGCACGGGAGCAAGGCGCATGAGCGAGCCGTTTCCTGCGGTGTGCGGATGAGTCGGCCCGCAAAAAGGCCTGCCGGTTTTCATGAAGTGGGCAAGCGCTTCGCCTATTGTGTTTCCGATGTCAAAGCACCTGCCGGTGCTGGACAAATGGCCTTCGCGCCACCACCGCACGTACCGCTCCATCTGGTCCACCGGGTCAAACCCGTCCTTTTCGATCAAGCTCTGCGCCAGGCACAAAGCCATGGAGGTGTCGTCGGTCCACTGCCCCGCTTTCAACCTGAAAGGACCGCCGCCCACCATGTCACTGACAGGATCAAACGTTCCCGGCGACCTGAACTCCAACGTAGTCCCCAAAGCATCGCCAACAGCAAGGCCAAACAAACAACCTCTGAACCGTTCGATCTCCATTTTTATACCCTCATTCCTATAATTTTTACCGGCCTTTTTTCAATTCCGTTTGTCTTACCTTTCTTTGCTTCAGGCGCTCTTGACGTCTGCTGTAATTTTATTTTAGAACTCAAGCTGTGGTTACATTTTCGACTTTGTCACGTGGGTATATCAGCCACTGTTTCTGGTGTGTCCACACATAATGATGACTTTATCTCGCGCTTGGCACGCTCTTTTTGGTTCTATGCTCTCTGACACAGGGCTTTCGTTCCGGGCAGGAATTGGACTTTTTGCAAGGGCATCAAAAATTTGGCCCATCTTTGCCGGCAATTAAAAGCCGCTGTTCTCGGCGCCTTTCCGGACCAATAACCCGATAAAAAAAGGCCCGCCCAGTAAAGCGGTGATGACGCCGACAGGGATTTCAGCCGGCGCAATCACGGTGCGGGCCAAAGTGTCGCAGGCCGCCAGAAACAGTCCTCCGAAAAGGATGGAAGCCGGAGTAAGATAGTTATGGTCCGCACCGATCAATAGCCGGCAGATATGGGGCGCCATCATTCCCACGAATCCGATAGGACCGCATACGGCCACTACTCCGCCCACCATCAGGGAGACGGCAAAAAATATGATGGTCTTCATCCGGTTTACGTTGACCCCTCTGCTGGCGGCTATCTCTTCACCGGAGACGAGCTGGTTAAGCTCTCTTGCCAGAAACAGGACAATAACACCGCCGATGACGGCAAAGGGCAGCAGGTTTATGACCGAACTGTATCCGGGCACGGAAAGCTGGCCCATTAACCAGCGGAGAATCCGGAATGACTGGGTGAAGTCGCTCATGTACTGGACAAAAAGGATCAGGCTGGAGAAGAAGAAGCTCACAGCCACACCGGCGAGTAGCATGGTGGCGGTGGACGAGTTCTTCCGCACCCTGGTGAGGCTGTAGACCAGAAGAACGGAAAGAATGGCGCCTAGGAAGGCGAACAAGCTCATGCCGCTTATGCCGAAGATGGAAAAGACCAGCCCTGCCTTGACGTACATAGCGGCCCCCAGGGAGGCCCCGCTTGATACACCCAGGGTGAAGGGGGTGGCCAAAGCGTTCCTGAACAGGGCCTGGAAAGCCATGCCGGAGACGGAAAGAGACGCCCCCGCCAGAAAGGCGACCATCACCCGCGGCATCCGGATGGACCAGAAAATGTCGGCCGCGGAGGCATTGTCCGCGCTTGCGAGCAGCATGGCAGGGGAGATGGTTTTCATTCCCAGAAATGGGGTGACAACAAAAACAAGGATTGCCAGGACAAACAGGGCGGCCAGTACCGGGTATTTGCGGTTTGTACTCATTACAATTGGCTCTTGGGAAGGAGTACGGGTTTTCCGGAGTCGGGATGGGCGACGCAGTCGAAGGAGATGTCATAAATACGCTCCGATTCCCGGCCGGCCGCCAAACGGGACGGGTCTCCGTCGAATACTATCTTGCCTTCCTTTATCCCTATGATCCGATGGCTGTAGTGCAGCGCGGTGTTGATATCGTGGGTCACGGTAATGATGGTCCTTCCCTGCTTCCGGTTCAAATCTACGAGGATGGACAGGACCTCGGCCTGATGTTTGGGGTCCAGAAAAGTCGAGGGCTCGTCAAAGAGCATGATCCGGGCCTCCTGGGCCATTGACGCGGCAATATAGACTTTCTGGCGCTCTCCGCCGCTCAAGGTGCCGAGAAGGCGGTCGGAAAAATCAAGTACGCCGGTGCATTCCATTGCCTTTTCCACTACTTCGATGTCGTTTTTTCTCACTGATGAAAAGGGGCTGAGATGCGGATACCGGCCCATCAAAACGAACTCCCGCACCGTGTAGGGCACGGAGCCCTCGGCGACCTGAGGCACGTAACTGATTGTCCGGGCCAGGGCCTTTGAAGAACAGGACCTGATGGACCCGCCAAACACGGAGACCTCGCCTTGCCAGGACTTATAGACGCCGCTTAAACATCTGAGGAGGGTGGACTTGCCGGCGCCGTTGGGCCCGATTATGGAGAGACGCTCGCCAGCTTGGGCGGAAAAAGTGATTCCATCCAGGATGCAGGAATCGTCCACCCCAAAGGAAAGGGACTCTGTTTTTAATACGGTGTCGCTCACTTGTCTTTCCAGTCCAGTTCGGGGTGTATAATTTCGGCAAAGTCTTCCAGTATGTTTATGAAGCGCGGGCCGGGAATGACCGCGTAGTCCCGGTCCATGACGTGAATCCGGTCGTTCTTTACCGCAGACACGTCGGGCAGAGATTGCCATTGTTTTACGATTTCTTTTTCGGAGATGTTCTTTTTATCGAACTCGGTTATTATATCCACGATAACTTGGGGGTCCATCATAATGATGCCTTCGGAGGACACCTGAGGATACTTTATATTTTCGCTGGTGTAAGCGTTCACCCCGCCCGCCATATCGACCATTTCGTCATAAAACCCGTTTTTGCCCGCGATATAGACGTCTTCCAGCCCCTTTGACTCGAAGTTGCGGCCCACTGAAACCAACACCCGGGGCCGTTCAAGACCATCGGTTTTCTTCTTTATCGTTTCGATGGTGGAATTTATCTCGGAGACCATTTTTTTCGCACGGGCCTCGGCCCCGCAGGTCACGCCGATTTTTTCGATGGAATCCATAATCCCGGCAACGTCCTTATTGTTTACCACCAGGACGTCAATCCCTTGCTCTTCCATGAATTTCCGGGTCTCTTTATGTTCCTCCAGCATTATGACCAGGTCCGGTTTGATACTGATCATGGCCTCGTAATTGGGGTCTACGTAGCCGCCGATTTTTGTTTTTTCCTTGGCCTCGGGAGGATAATCGCAGTAGCGGGTGACGCCGACGACCCTATCTCCAAGACCAAGCGCGAACAATGTCTCCGTGATTGAAGGCGCCATGGAGATGATCCTTTGGTATTCCCTGCTCGGTGTCTCCTTTACCGTACCGGTATTGCCGGCGTCTTTTCTAATGTCCGCGGGCCGGTCGTTGCGGGCGGTGTCGTCCTTGGCTTTTCGGAACAAGGAGCTTTCGCTTTTGTCGCAGGAAAACACAGCGGCCATCATAAACAACAAAAGCAAAAATGTGACGTGAAAGAACTTCATTTTCAAAGGCCCTTGACAAAAAAAGCCCCCGCAGCTTAACAGCTCCAGGGACTCCGTTTTTTATCCCGGTTTACGCGCCTAAATCCCGAGGCTTAGCTATTGGAGCAGGTCTTCTGACTCCCGGATCGTCCTACTTGCCGCGCCTTCCCGTCCCTATCGGACAGTAGCTTTCTGCGGTTTTCGTACCCGGTTACAGCGGCGGGTCCGTGACGGCTTCTTACCGTCTTCCCTATTAAGGCCCAAGGGCCACTCCATTTTGAAATCTGAGTATATTTCATGGATGCGGGCTTGTCAAATGCTTTTGCGCTTTGTTTTTGCGCTCAGGTGCCTGTTTTGCCCGCCCCTGTTTCTCTTTCTTTTTCAGCCATTAAGAAGTACCTGTCGTCGTCACGGTGCTCCTCCATTTTAAAGCCGGCGTTCTCAAGCATCCGGGCGATTTCGGACACTGACGGTATCATGTCGTGCGCTACAGCGGTGCCCGCTTTTCGGTGGAGGTCGTTTATAAACGAAGAGGGCTGAAGATGAAAGATGACGAGCCTTCCGTTTTCCTTGAGGCCCCTGTTAAAAATATCGAGGGCCTTCTGTTTGTCGTCGAGATGGGGAAAGAAGTTGAAAGCAAGGACCAGGTCGAAACTTTTTTCTTTAAGTTCCATGCTTTCGAGGGAATTATGTTCGGCCCGCACGTTCTCCAGTCCGGCGACGCGCTCCNGGCATTTCTTTACCATCTCTTCGCTGATGTCCATGGCGGCCACGGACCCTTCTTCGCCCACCGCTTTGGCGAGAAGTTCGGTAAGCCTGCCGGTGCCGCAGCCGGGTTCGAGGACCTTGGTCCCTTTTTCTATGCCGGCCTTTTCGAACAGCCAGTCGATTTTTTCCAGGTCTGCGCCTTCATAATCGGGCGCGGCCCACGGCGAGTCCACCTGATCGTCAAAAAACTTTGCCTTGTCCTTGTTCATTTTCTACCGACCCCCCAAGAGATAACAAAGACCAGTCCGGACACCAGGACTATGGAGGCCCCTGCCGGAAGGTCCAGAAACCATGATAATGAAAGTCCGCCCAGGGCGCTCACTGCGCCCAGCAAAGCGGAGCCGATGATGTTCCACCTGTAAGACGTAAAGACCCGTGACGCCGCTGCCACCGGGTTCACGAGAAGGGCGAACAGCAAAAGCCCTCCCACTGTTTCGAGACTTGCGGTAATTACCGCTCCGGAAAGGATAAGCAGCGTATAGGTTATAAACCTCTCGGGCACTCCGGAGGCCGCTGAAATGGTCCTTGAAAACAGCACCGCTTTTATCTTCGACTCGAAAAGCACGGCAAACCCGATAAGCAGAATACCGCTTATCAAAAGAAGGACCAGGTCGCCCGACTGGATGAGAAGTACGGACCCCCAGATGAGTCCCAACATCTCCGTCTTCGGTCCCTCGGTAATGCCGATGCCCAGAAACGCCAGCCCCATGGTCAACGAAAAAATGATGGCCATGGCCACGTTGGCGTCAAGGCGGGCCCGGTCGGCCAGCGGTCCTATGGCGAAGGAAGCGGCAATCGAGGTCACGAAAGCCGGCGGAAAAACGGGCAGGCCGAAAAG
>P_1C_Sed_2_UnCtyDRAFT_1000468_pt1 | contig 12371 bp, 11 predicted proteins | sample Pon1CUnioCityCA_4_FD_10229 | JGI IMG/M metagenome (IMG submission 10229) | reverse complement strand
CCTTGGCAAACTGGTCTTTAAAATCACTGAACGACCCAAAGTCACGCTTGATGGCCTCCATCAGCTCACCAGCGGGTTCGCCGCCGCCGTTGGGCGACATGATTGACCAAAAAATGGAATGGTTGTAGTGTCCGCCACCATGGTTCCTAACGGCCACCGGGTGTTTGGAAACTTCCTTAAATATATCCTCGATCTTCTTGTTTTCAAGGTCTGTTCCTTCAATGGCCGCATTGAACTTCTTGGTATAACCTGCATGGTGCTTGTCATGGTGAAGTTCCATGGTCTGCTTGTCGATGTACGGTTCCAGCGCATCGTAAGCATAGGGTAATTCGGGTGTTTGATATGCCATATTGGTATTTTTTTAATGGTTCTACATTTATTTTTATTTTGTCTAAATAATAATTGTTAACGTTTAACAATCCTCATCCAGAATTGTTTAAACCGATTGCATTAATTACTTTTGGGCGCTTAAAAACTGAGCATCCGTGAACAAACGCATCCTTCATCTGGCCGTACCCAACATCATCAGCAACATTACCGTCCCCATGCTGAGTATGGTAGACATATCGCTGGTAGGCCACCTGGAGACCAACAGCAAGCTCCATATAGGAGCCATATCCCTGGGCACGATGATCTTCAACTTCATTTACTGGGGGTTCAGTTTCCTGCGGATGGGGACCAGCGGGTTCACCGCCCAGGCCTACGGCAAAAACGATTCCCGCGAAAGCATGCTCACCCTCTCCAGGGCGGTAGCTGTAGCCTTGGGAGGAGCCCTGTTGCTGATTGTTCTCCAGGGGCCTATTGCCAGGCTGGGGTTCCTCATCCTGGAGGGCTCGCCCGAAGTGGAACGACTGGCCAGGCAATACTACTTCATCCGCATCTGGGCAGCTCCGGCTACTATCGGGCTGTATGCGCTCACCGGCTGGTTCATCGGTATGCAAAATGCCCGCATACCCATGGTCTTGGCCATCGTGGTGAACCTTCTAAACATCGGTTTCAATGTATTGCTGATCCGCTATTTTGGAATGGAATCAGACGGGGTGGCACTGGGAACAGTGATCGCCCAGTATTGCGGCCTCATTTTAGGCATCTTCCTGTTTCTGCGGTATCACAAATCCCTGCTGGTGCACTGGAGCTACAAGGCCATGATGGAACTCAAGGCCCTGCGCCTCTTTTTCTCGGTCAACAAGGACATCTTCATCCGCACCATTTGCCTTATTTTTGTGATGTCATTCTTCACGGCTCAGTCGGCTCATATTGGCAACACGATGCTGGCTGTTAATTCGGTGCTGCTGCAATTCTTCATGTTCTTTTCCTTTGTCCTCGACGGCTTCGCCTATGCAGCAGAAGCCCTGACAGGACGTTTCATCGGAGAAGGAAATCGCTCCCGCTTGAGACAGCTAGTCAACCGGCTCTTCCAATGGGGCACCGGATTCGCCCTGCTGTTCACCACGGCCTATATTTTGCTCGACAACCAGATACTCGGGCTGTTAACAAACAACCAGGATGTATTAAACACCAGCGACCGCTTTATCTACTGGGTCTACTCCATCCCCCTGCTCACTTTTGCCGCTTTCATCTGGGACGGCATATACATCGGCGCCACCGCTTCTAAAGGCATGCGCAATGCCATGCTCATATCCACCCTGCTCATCTTTATCCCCGCCTACTACCTTTTGATCGGACCGCTGGGCAACCAGGGCCTGTGGCTGGCTTTTATGCTCTTTCAGACCAGCCGCGGAGTAATACAGACTTTCCTCTCGCGTTATGCTGTTTTCAAAAAATTGCCTACCTTTGTATCTAAACATCTAAATACATCAATAAAACCGGGAGGTTATGAAAATCACCAAAGACATAACGATTGAAGATCTGGTGGACAATGTTCCCCAGGCAGTCAAATATCTGATGAACGAAGGCATCAAATGCATCGCATGTGGTGAGCCTATCTGGGGTACCCTGGAAGAGGCGGCCAAAGAAAAAGGATACAGCGATCAGGACATCGCCCGATTCGTGCAAGACCTCCAGGAGTTTGCCGATAATCCCTCCAAACAGGTGGAAGAACCCGAATCAAAAGTGAACGTCAAAAAAATAAACCCCGGGAATAAAGAAAAGTGACTGCCTGTTGCCGGAGACCTCCAGATTCATACATGCTTCACGAGCAGCACCCAACGGGTTAGTGATACTTTCCGGGAATAAGATAATTGCGGACATAATCGGCAATGCCTTCCTCCAGTGTTGAAAAGGGCTTTTTATAGCCTGCAACCCTGAGCTTATCCATAGTGGCCTCTGTAAAATACTGATAACGCTCGCGAATATCCTCCGGGGTATCAATGTAGTCAATATCAGGGGTGCGATCCATAGCTTGAAAAACGCTCTTTACCAAATCGTTGAAGGTCCGGGCCTGGCCGGTGCCCAAATTATACAATCCGGGAGTAGGTTGCCAGCGCATCAGGGAATAAAGCACATCCACCACATCCTTGACATAAATAAAATCGCGCAGTTGCTCTCCATTCTTATAGTCCTGACGGTGTGAACGAAACAGCTTCATCATTCCCGTACGGCTGATTTGATGAAAAGCATGATAGACTACCGAGGCCATGCGGCCTTTATGGTATTCATTGGGCCCGTATACGTTAAAAAACTTGATCCCTGCCCAAAAAGGAGGCTCCAGATCCTGCTGCAGCGCCCACTTGTCAAATTCATTCTTTGACTCGCCATAGGGATTGAGGGGCTTTAAATCGTAAACCAACTCATGATCATCGCGGTAACCCAGCTCACCTCCCCCATATGTGGCGGCAGATGAAGCATAGATCAACGGAATATTGAAGCGCACACAAAGCCTCCATATATCCCTGGAATAATTCAGGTTTAGCCGGTCAAATATATCCTGGTTAAATTCCGTCGTATCGGTCCGCGCTCCCAGGTGAATGAGCTGATCCACCTCTTGGCCGTGCTCCGAAAACCATTGGATGAAATCATCGCGGTGCACCTTCTGTTGATACGATTTGGATTGCAGATTCCTGTTTTTCTCCGGGGTGGAAAATTCATCCACCAGGATCAGGTCGTGATGCCCCTGCTCATTGAGCTTGACTACCATATTGCTGGCAATAAAACCGGCTGCTCCTGTAACTACAATCATACCTGGTCAGTTTTGATGCGAATTTATAAATATATCCCGTTCAAAAGGAATCATAAGCAAACATTTTCTCCTTTCCCGGGTTCTATTCAGGATATAGAATCATCCCGGCAAGCCATAATGGCGGTTGATTCCCTCAACAAAACCCCCGGGCTGGTTGTTAGCCTGTTTTGGATTTGTTGTAAAAAAATTGTTCTTTTGGTATAATAACCCTATTCAGCATAAAAAGACCACCTATGGAAGCTTTTGTAACCCGCCGTGAGCGTTTCAGCGCAGCTCACCGGCTTTATCGCCCCGACTGGGACGATGCCACCAATATGGAAGTATTCGGGCCCTGCTCCAATCCCAACTGGCATGGCCACAACTACGATCTATTCGTGACTGTTAAAGGCCCGGTTGATCCGGGTACCGGCTTTGTCATCAACATAAAAAAGCTCAGCCAGGTGATTCATGAGCGGGTAATTGACAAAATCGATCACAAAAACATGAACACAGAAGTAGACTTCATGGAAGGCCGGCTGGCTTCCACCGAAAACCTGGCTGTGGCCATATGGGCACAGCTCGAGAATGCCATCACAGGACTTGGCATTCACCTGCACTGCATTCGCATTAAAGAGACAGAAAACAATTTTGTAGAATACTACGGCAAATAAAAACACCTATATTATGGAAATCGTAAATAACGGATTCGGGTCTTACAACACCAGTGGATATTCCCGGGTAGAAGTATGGGATGACGAAAAAACCCGTAAGCTGGCAGACCATTATAAGGAGATCCTCAAGTTGCTGGGCGAAGATCCGGAAAGAGAAGGACTGACCGACACCCCCATACGGGTGGCCAAGGCCATGCAGTTCCTAAACAAAGGACAAAACATCGATCCCAGGGAGATCCTCAGATCAGCAAAGTTCCAGGAGGATTACAAAGAAATGGTCATTGTCAAGGACATTGAGCTGTATTCCATGTGCGAACATCACATGATCCCTTTTTATGGCAAAGCACATGTTGCCTATATACCGAACAAATACATCACCGGACTGAGCAAGATAGCCCACGTGGTAGAGGCCTTTGCCAGGAGGTTGCAGGTGCAGGAGCGAATGACCATGCAAATTCGCGATACCATCCAGGAAACGCTGAATCCGATGGGTGTTGCTGTGGTCATCGAAGCCCATCACATGTGCATGCAGATGCGTGGGGTGCAGAAGCAAAATTCAGTCACTACCACCTCCGCTTTCACCGGTGCTTTCCTGAAAAACACCACAACCAGGGAAGAATTTACCCACCTTATTGGCTCCCAGCTGCACTAAGCCTTCAGGGTGTAACGGGCTGTGAAGAAAAAATAAAATTGTTTATTTTCGCTGATGCGAAATACGTTCAATAACTACATCAAAAAGAGCATGATTTATGAAAGCATACGTTTTCCCCGGACAGGGAGCCCAATTTTCAGGCATGGGCAAAGATTTATACGATAACACAGCCATTGGAAAGGACCTTTTCGAAAAGGCCAACGCAATCTTAGGTTTTCGCATCACCGACTTGATGTTTGAAGGCACGGATGAGGACCTGAAACAAACCAGCGTAACACAGCCGGCTATCTTTCTGCATTCAGTAATCCTGGCCAAAACACTGGATAATTTCAAACCCGATATGGTAGCCGGCCATTCACTGGGTGAGTTCTCGGCCCTGGTAGCCAACGGTGCTCTCTCTTTTGAGGACGGTCTGCGGCTGGTCAGCCAGCGGGCCCGGGCCATGCAAAAGGCATGTGAGGCGGAACCCTCTACCATGGCAGCTATTATGGGACTGAAAGATGAAAGCGTGGAAGAAGTATGCAATAATATTGAAGAAGTGGTGGTCCCGGCCAACTACAACAGTCCGGGCCAGATCGTGATTTCCGGCTCCATGAAGGGCATCGACCAGGCCGTGGAACAACTCAATGAAAAGGGCGCCAAACGGGCCATCAAACTAAAAGTGGGAGGAGCCTTCCACTCCCCGCTGATGGAACCGGCCAAAAAAGAGCTGGAAGCAGCCATTCACGATACGCCCGTGAGCAAACCCATCTGTCCCGTTTATCAGAACGTGACAGCAGCCCCCTCCAGCGACCCGTCGCAAATAAAGGAAAACCTTATCAAACAGCTCACCTCCCCGGTCAAATGGACCCAGACGGTAGAAAACATGCTGAAGGATGGTGCGGAATTCTTCACCGAGGTAGGGCCGGGCAAAGTGTTGCAAGGGCTAATCAAGAAAGTCGACCGCAAGGTGCCCACCGAAAGCGCCTGAGGCAAGCTCTAAGAAAATTCCAATCCACAAACACCAAAGAATTGCCCGACCGCCCGAACGCCGTCTAGGCGGTCGGGCGATTGGGGGTGCTTCGCTTTTGCCCTTTCACCATTATTTGCCTTAAAACTTCAAGGTCACATCCTGCTTGATGTCGGGATGCAGGCTGCGAGGGACTGGGCTGGCGTGAACCAGTTCCCGAAGAAGATCTTTCTGTTCCTGGTTCAGATCATGACCGGTGAAATCGTATTCGATGCGAATCTCGGCAATGCGCCGTGGGTCGTTGCGCATCACCTTGGTGGTGGTAGCTTTGGCCCCGTCAATGCTGAACCCATTCTCGCGGGCCCGGATGCCCATGATTGTAAAGATACAGCTACAAAGAGCGGAAGATACCATGTCGGTGGGAGAATAATATTCACCTTTCCCCTTGTTGTCAACGGGTGCATCAGTAGTAATCTCCTTATCGTTGCGCTCATGAAGGATATGGGTACGCAACTCCCCAATATAAGTGGTGTAATAGGTTTCCATGATGTTATTGATTTTTGGTTTGGATTATCATTGCAGTATAATCGGACAGCTTACTTGCCGGATATGTTCATTTGATAACGTGCCTTTTCTTCTACCCGTTTCCTGCTCACCACATCCTGCCTGTATGACTTGTTAATGTAGCGTTCGGTTTGATCGCAATAATATTCACTTGCAGGAATGCCTGAGGTTCCGGTAGGAATAATGGTCCGTGACTGGTCCCAGTCGGCCGCAGAATACACGTGGCGATGGGAAGCCCCATGATTGACAGAGAAAGGATTTCTGAATGAATAACTATAGGGACATACAGTATGAAAGCTGCCACCCACTTCAAAGGGTCCGCGGTTCATGTTAAAAAGCAGGTCAATGATCGGCACTTGCCCTCCGATGGGGTGCTTCAGCTCCAGCTGATGAATCCTTCCCCACTCCCATCGTTCCGGTTGTTTGCCCATTTGTTTCGATAACCGCTCCACCGCCTGAGAGAAACTTTTCCGGACCAGCTCCGCGAAGGTTTCTCTGCGAGTGGTTGTTGTCACATTATCGCACCAGGAGCATTGGGGGTTGGCCCATACATTTTTCATCAGGTTGCGCACCAGAATCTTACTGCCAAGGTACTCCCTGTAAAGCTCCTCACCCAGTTCATCCTTTATCAGGTTCTTGAGGAAGGTAAGATAAAACTGCTCAAAGATAGCAGGAGCCGGCTCGCCTTTGCGGTAAACGGCATCCCAATCCTTCAAAAGCTGAAGACTTTTCTGATGCATAGAGGGCATATCGTCTTTTTTCTCAAGCTGGGCAATTATGTCTTCACGAAACAAATTCACCATCAGGGAACGGTGATCGGTTTGTATCTCCATAAAATCTTCGGGAGAAAGCTTCTTCTTTTCCTTTAGCATCTGGCGGATCCGGTCGATGCGCGGGGCCAGGTCGAACCAGTGGCTGATGTGGTGCGGATAATCCGGATCCACCGTCTTGTTGTTGGCCGATGACACCATGCCATCTTCCGGGTTGTACTGATGAGGCAGGTCTTCAAAAGGAACAAAGCCTTTCCAGTCGTAGCGGCTGGTGTCGCCGGGATAAATTTTCCCGGGATTACCCTCCCGAAGGGGCACCCCGGCACAACAATAAAGCCCGATGTTGCCGTGAATGTCGGCATAGTTGATGTTTTGGCTAATGGACTTAAACCCCTTAACAGCATGTTTGAAATCGGTCCAGCTGCCTGCCCGGTTCAGCAAGTATATAGCATTCAACTCGTTGCTGTATTCATTGCCTATCCAGCGCATGGAAAGGGTTTGATCCTGCACCTCCTTAAAACGGGATATCACAGGTCCGCGATGAGTAAAAAGCAGGGAGCGGGGGATGGTATCTCCACCTTTGATAGCAAATTTTTCCGACTGCACCTCCATATCGCGCCACTGTCCGTTATAGCGGTATTGAGTCGAATCCTCCGGATTCACGGTCTCCCGGTAAAAATCCATATCATCCAGCATCACATTGGTCATGCCCCATGCGATGGTATCGTTGTGTCCGGATACTACAAGCGGCTGGCCGGGCAGGGCAACACCAGTCACATTCAGCTCTCCCTCAATCACCTGATGCACTTGATACCAGATACCCGGGGCGAACAACCCCAGATGCATGTCATTGGCAAACAAGGGCTTACCTGTTGTGCTTTTTTTTCCGGAAACGGCCCAGTTGTTGCTGCCTGTAAACACCTTGAGCCCAAGCTGATCAAGTCGTTGTGAATGATCCAGGAATAGCGGCATAACCTGCGAAAGCTCTTCTGAATATTGGTATTCAGGATAAATATGCGATTTCTGTTCCTTCACCCGGGGTATCATCATCTCCCATTTTTCTTCGGACACCTTTGAGGCAATCTTGTTCAGCACTACTTCGGCATGCCAGGCGGGTGCAAGATCCCAGGCCATATAACCGATCAGGTTGACCGAATGTTCGGGCTTCCAGGTTTCAGGTTTATAGCCAAGAAGGGCAAATTCAGGAGGAAGATCTTCGCTATGTTGGTCGATGTAGGTATTCACCCCGGCGGCAAAAGCCCTAAGCGCATCGATCACCTGTTGGTCAGAGCGATTCAGCACCTGCCTGGACTTATGGGGTATTCTCAGAGAACGCATGATCACATCATCTTCGAGCATCTGTTTGCCAAATATCTCTGAAAGCCGGCCCTGGGTAACCCGCCGAAGCAGATCCATCTGCCAGAGGCGGTCCTGTGCCATCAGGTATCCGGTAGCCATATATAAATCATGGGTATTCCCGGCATAGACATGGGGGACAGCAGCAGAATCTCTGAAAACCTTTACATCCTGACGGATGCCCTTCAGGCGGACATCCTCGTTGTAATCGGGAAGGGCCCGATGGCCGGTTTGGTATACCACAAAGCCAGCCACGATCAGAGCTAATAGCAGAATGATGCCCAAAAGGATAAAGATGCGGCGAAAAAGTCTCATATGGGAGCGAATTTAGAGGGTAACAAATAACGAATATAGCGGAAATGGTAAAAATATCCAAACCGAAAAAGCCCGGCCGCAAGCATGAGTGATCGCCATGCCGGGCCGGGCCTTTTCTTTTATGGTTGAGGATTCTGTTATTGTTGATTGTTTTGATACGCTTCCACACCCTGATCCAGCCAGTCTATAAATTTTTGTGGTTTGGTGGTATATCCCATCGGCTCACCCACCTTCTTCCCTTCAGGGGTGACCACGTGATAATAAGGCTGGGTATTGACATTAAACTGCTCGATCTGAATGGCCGCATTCTTCTTGCCAATGGTCTTCTTGACTTTGCCGTCGTATTCCGACTTCATCCAATCCTCCTCCGGCAACTTTTTGCGGTCGTCGATATAAAGAGCGATAAGCACATAATCCTCTCTTAGCCGTTTTTGCACAGCCGGATCGGACCATACCTCTGCTTGCATCTGCTTGCAGTTGCTGCAGGAGTGGCCGGTGAAATATACCAGCGCCGGTTTTCCCTGCTCTTCTGCACATTCAAGACCCTGTTCCAGGTCAAAGTATCCTTGAATGTTGTAGGGCAGATCCAAAAAGTCGGCGTACATAGGCTCGTCACAAATAGTACTGCTTCCACCAGAGGCTGACCCCCCGCCGGCTGCCACAGTATTGATCTCAAACTCCTGTGCCGATCGGGGTGGTAAGACACCGGATATAGAGCTCAGGTTAGCGCCGAACAATCCGGGAACCAAATAGATCGCGAATGAGAAAGAAGCAATGGCCAGCAACAGCCTCAATACCGATATGTTTTTCAGATTGGAATCGTGCGGCAGCTTGATCTTACCCAACAGGTAGAAGCCCAGCATGCCGAAGATGGCGATCCAGATGGAGAGATACAGATCACGGCTTATCAGGTTCAGGTGATAATTCTGGTCAATGTTGGAGAGGAACTTAAAGGCAAAGGCCAGGATGATGAAGGCCAGCACCACTTTCACCGCGTTCATCCAGCCGCCGGATTTGGGCATCTTCTTGAGCCAGCCCGGAAAGATGGCCAACAGGGTAAAGGGAATGCCAAATCCCAGGGCAAATCCGAACATGCCAACCGTCGGCTCAATAATACTTCCCCCAACGGCTTTCACCAGCAAGGCTCCCACGATAGGACCAGTACAGGAGAAAGAAACGATCACCAGGGTAAGGGCCATAAAGAAAGAGGCCAGAAAACCGCCCTTGTCTACCTGACGGTCGGCCTTGTTGGCCAACCGGGAAGGAAGGACGATCTCAAACAATCCAAAGAAAGAAGCGGCAAAAGTCAGAAAAAGAATGAAAAACAGGCTGTTGGGCAGCCAGTGTGTACCCAGGACGGTGGTGAAATCGGCTCCTGCACTGGTAAGCGATACGATAATGCCAACAGCGGTATAAAGAATAATAATAGACAATCCAAAAATCAAGGCTTTAAGCACACCGCTAAAGCGGCTGGGTGACTCCTGCATGAAGAAGGAGACCGTCATGGGGATCATAGGGAAAACACAGGGAGTGAGAATACCGGCCAACCCAAAAACCACAGACAACAGGAAAAAGCCAAGTAATGACCGGCCTTCAGTGAGATCGCCAGTGCCAACCTCAGCCTGTTCAGCCTCCCGGGAAATGGATGACCCCTGGCCTCCTCCCTGAGTGGCCTCGCCTTCAGTGGCAGCCTCTCCGGCGGATGCGTCTTCCTCACCCGTGGCTACCTCAGCCTTCCCTTCTCCAGGGACATCAAAGGTAAAGGAAGGATTGAAGTATATACATTTATCCTCCTGACACGCCTGATATTCAACATTGCCTTCTATCTTGAAACTTTTCTGTGTCGTAAGCTTGATCTTTTGACGGAAAGTGGCCTGATCGCTGAACCATTTCACCTCCATCTCAAAGGTCTCATCATATTCCTTCTCAGGTTCCGGTATTTCCCGGGTCTCCCCCACCAATTTGTAATGAGGGGATTCCTCGAAGTGAAAAGTGGTGCGCAGGGGCCCACCCTCCGCAAAATTCTGCGAATAAAGGTGCCAGTTCATGTCAATGTCGGCCTTGAAAACAAGGGTGGCAGTCTGGCTGTCCCCTTTCTCGACCTGGTAGGTCCATTCCACAGGGTTGACAACCTGGCCAAAAGAACTGAGGGTCAAAAAGGTTATGAATAAGGAAGCAAGAAGTCGTTTCATCGGTTGAAAAATTTAATGTTACTGAATGATGGCTTGTATTTATCCTTTTGTCGAACTCTATGGTAAATCCTTACACGATCAGGCTGAGAATTGCCCGCTGCGAAAAAGGTTGAACCGCAAAATTAACATTAAAATGCCCAACAACAAACATGAACATATGTTTAGACCTTGATAATTATCAGTTGTTAAAAAAAATTAACGTGAAAAAAGGGGGTACTATTTTTCTATGCGTTCGTTCTTGCGGTTAAAAAAGGTATAAGAGAGGAAGTCGTATGCTTCGGAGCCTTTCACCCTCAGCCAAACTCCATATTTAAACTGCCATTTCATGCAAATAGAGGGGAAGCCGTACTTCAGGTATCCGGCCAGGTATGGGTGAGTTTTCAGAGTCAGTCGCTTATGTCCGGCCTCCTTAACGAGGAACTTGAGGTAATTTTCGATTTCATCGGTCAGCACAATGGCCGGGCGAATCTCACCGGTTCCGTCACAGGAGGGGCATTTCTCAACGGTCTGGATGTTCATCTCGGGTCTGACGCGTTGGCGTGTGATCTGCATCAGCCCAAATTTGGTAAGAGGCAGGATGTTATGCTTGGTGCGGTCGACTTTCATCTCATCCTTCATCTTATCAAACAGCTTCTGCTTGTTTTCGTTGGTATTCATATCGATGAAGTCGACTACGATAATGCCTCCCATATCCCTTAGCCTCAGTTGGCGGGCTATTTCCCCGGCAGCCGCCATATTCACTTCCAGGGCGTTTGTTTCCTGATCTTTTCCAAGTTTCGAACGGTTCCCGCTGTTTACATCGATGGAATGGAGGGCTTCGGTATGCTCAATGATCAAGTACGCCCCGTTTTTAAACGAGACGGTACGACCAAACAAGGCCTTAATCTGCTTGGAGATGCTGAATTGATCGAAGATGGGAGCGGATCCTTCGTAAAGTTTGACGATATTCTTCTTCTCGGGAGCGATCGTCGTAATGTATTCCTTGACCTCGTGGTAAAAGGCTGCATCATTGACATATACATTGGAAAAGGAAACATTGAGCAGGTCACGCAACAGGGCTGATGTCCGGTCGAGCTCTGAGAGCACCAGCTTGGGGGGTGTAGCCTGATAAAGCTTTGAAAAAGAAGCTTCCCACTTTTTAAGCAGTCCCCGCAATTCCTGATCCAATACGGCCACCTTTTTGCCTTCTGCCACGGTTCGAATGATAACCCCAAAATTTTTCGGCTTGATGCTCTTAATCAATCGCTTCAGGCGTTTCCGTTCATCAGCCGACTTGATCCTTTGAGAAATTGATATTTTGTCGGAGAAAGGAATCAAAACGATGTTGCGCCCGGCAATGGAAAGCTCCGAGCTGAGGCGCGGTCCTTTAGTGGAGATGGGCTCTTTGGCAATCTGGACAATGACATTCTGCCCATTGGAGAGTACATCGGAAATCTTACCGTTCTTGTTGATGTCCGTCTCCAGCTTCATGCGCTGAAGCGTTGGAGCCTTATTCTTCCTGTTGAGCGAAGTTTTTAGAAATTTGTCCAGGGACCTGAACTGAGGCCCCAGATCCAAATAATGTAAAAACGCATCCCGTGAATAACCAACATCGACAAAGGCAGCGTTGAGACCCGGAATTATCCGTTTTACCTTACCCAGATAGATATCTCCAACGGCAAATTTCGGATTGCGCTTTTCCTTATTTAGTTCGACTAACTGCTTATTCTCGAGTAATGCTATTACAATCTCGTTGGAAGTTACATCAATAACTAGTTCTGAACTCACAACACATCTTCCTGATT
>P_1C_Sed_2_UnCtyDRAFT_1000467_pt1 | contig 12372 bp, 13 predicted proteins | sample Pon1CUnioCityCA_4_FD_10229 | JGI IMG/M metagenome (IMG submission 10229) | reverse complement strand
GCGGCAAATCCGCATGGGATTTTTTTATTCATCGGCATGGGCGCCAATCAGTTCAGCATGGCGCCCGCTGCCATACCCGCTGCCAAACATTTTATTCGCAGCATTCGCAGCTCTGATGCCCGGATGTGCCTGAGGGCCGCCCTTGAAAAGGAGGATGCCGCCTCCATATCCCAATTGCTGACCAGTTTCCTGGATGATTCTTCAAAGGGGAGTTTCGCGGCTGCCTCCAGTTACCCATCGATTGATATGACAGACGGTTAAATGTACCCTCATTTTTTTGGATTCAAAGAACGCCCATTCAAGCTTGTGCCGGATCCGGACTATCTTTTTTTGAGTCAGGGCCATGAAGAAGCGCTGGCTCATCTGAAGTATGCGGTGATGAGCGGGGAAGGCTTTGTCGAAGTAATCGGCGAGGTCGGTACCGGGAAAACTCTGCTTTGCCGGGTATTTTTGGAAAACCTGGGCCCTGAGATCGAAACCGCCTATATCTTCAACCCTGCAATGGATGCCCGGCATCTGCTGGCGGCCATAAATGAAGAGTTTGGTATCGCTTCCCACCATGAAAGCTCAACAGCCCTTATCTACGAGCTCAATCAGTTTTTGATCAAACAGAAGGTTCGGGGGCGAAAAGCGATCCTTTTAATCGATGAAGCGCAGAGCTTAAGCCGTGCAGTCCTGGAACAGATCCGGCTGCTCACGAACCTGGAGACAAGCAAGGACAAGCTGCTTCAGATCGTACTCGTGGGCCAGCCTGAACTCGGTGAGCTTCTGGATAGTTACGAGCTCCGGCAGCTTGCTCAGCGAATCACCTTGAGCTGCCGGCTGCGGCCCTTGACGCTGAAAGAGACCGAGGCTTATATCAATCATCGCCTGCATGTAGCTGCCTGCAAACCGGTTAAAGTTTTTAATAAAGCCGCGATTCGAAGTATTTATCGATTTTGCGGGGGGGTGCCGCGGCTTATCAATATTGCCTGCGACCGGTCGCTTCTTGCGGCCTATAGCGACAACAAGCAGAAGGTTTCCGGACACATCGGGAAAACTGTCGTCAAGGAGCTTTCGAGTCGGGGGGATATGCGTCAGGCCCATATTTCGAGGGGCCGATGGAAATTGGCAGGGGCCGGCTTAGCCGCAGTTTGTCTGTTTGTGGGACTGCTCCTGTATCAAGTGCAGATCAAAGCGGGCGGCCCGGATTGGAGTCCCAGTGAAGGGACGGCAACTTCCCCCCCGGCTGATGGCACATCAAGCGTTCCCGCAGGTATGCCTGCGCCTTCAAGCGGCGCGCTCAGTGATCCGGGAATGGACGTGATCGATAAGCCCTTGTCCGCCTTTGAGTCCCGTCCCACCGCAGAAAAGAAAGAAAGCGTATCCTCATCAGGGGGTACTCTGGAAGATCTGCTGTGCATACCCTCGGGAAATAATACCCGCCTCGCCATTGCGGAATCGGTTCTTTCCAGATGGAAACGCCAGGTCCGGACGACTGATGAGTTTGAATCCATTGGCAGTGATGATACCTATTTCGAGCTTTTATCACAGCTCAACGGCCTGCAGGTACATCGTGTGAATGGGAACTTAGATCTCATCAAGCGGTTGAACCTGCCGGCCATTCTTAAAATGCAACCGCCCGGGGATGAGACCCCCGTTTTCCTGATCGTCGTCGGCTGCGGGAAAAACACCTTGACGTTGACCGGAGCCCGATCCCGGCCCGCGCTGGTTGTCTCAAATACGGAGGTTCATAAATACTGGAGCGGCATCGCCTATGTTGTATGGAAAAATTTTTATCATTACCAGGGCATCCTTCCGCTGGACACCTCGGGTGAATCGGTCATTACCCTTAAAATGCACTTAAAGGACATAGGTGTTCCCGAGCTTTCAACCAATGCCGACTATGATGCGCGTACCCGCTCGGCTGTAGAGGCCATCCAGGCCAGGCACGGGATTCCGGTTGACGGTTATGTGGGGCCATTGACCAAGATTTTATTATACAATGAAAAAGAATCGCTTGCGATTCCTCATTTGGAAAAGGAAGCGGCAGCGGAAGCAAACGATGCTTTACAGATCGTGCCGTCCCGGGGCGATAACAGGTATGTCGGTACAGGAGCGTAATACTTGAGCACCATTTTAAAAGCGTTGAAAAAACTGGAAACGGATGCCGCCGCTGATTCCGGGATTTCCATTGCCCCTGTGGGAAGAAACAGGGGCAATGCGACCAGTCGGACCATTCGGTCGCTCTATGGGCTTTTGTGCGCCGCCATCGTTTTCTCAGTTGGAGTATTCTTGTTTATCAAGCCATCAACTTCCATCTTCATTCCGGACCTTCCGGCAAGGCGTCCTCAACCAGAAGGTCCGGCTGTGAGCTCCGTCCAATCCGGGGCTGCGGATCGGTCCGCAGAAACAGCCAGGGGCCGGGAACTGAAAAACGGCGCTGCCCACCGTAATGCATCGGATTCATTCTTGGAATCAATATCTGATGATAAGTTTAAAACCGATCCGGCAGCAAAACCTTCAGGTATTTCAAAACCCAAAGCCGAAAAAAAGCCGGACTCTTTGCACCGGGCAGCAGATGTCCAATCAAAACCCGGACAAAATAGCGGCCCGTCTGCAGAGCAGCCGGCAACCCCCGCTGCCTCTCGGAATAAGGCGAAAATCGATAAAGCGCCCATTGCCTTAACTATACTTGAAGATACCGATTTGCAGATTCAGGCCATATCCTGGAATAAAGATCCCGCCAGAAGGCTGGCGGTTATCAACAGTCGCTTATGCCATGAAGGCGAGCAAATTGGTGACTACCGGATAATCACCATCAATCCGGACGACATTGTGGTTTCAATCGGGGGGACCCGTGGAAAATTGTTATTTTAGCCCGATTAACTCCCCAAGCGGAGAAAGCCAGGAGGGCTAACCGGACATTTTGTTTTCTGGTTATTTTTTTCCAGGGCCCACCAGGGGCAGTACCTTGTCCACCTGGAAAAACACCAGGAAACGCGCTTCGGCGTTCAAATCGTGCTCTTCCGGATAACTGCGGCGCTTGAGGGAATCGATGAGTTGACTGTCCTGTTCTTCCTTAAGCTTGGTCAAAAATAAGCGCTTGCCCTTATATCCGGGGCCGCCTTCGATAAACATATAGGCGGCCTTCGGGTTGGACTGCAGGTTTTTATGCGACAGGCGGTCGCGCATGATCATCGCGAGACTGCCATCCTCCATTACATGGGGCCGGGCATAAATGGCGCAGTCCACATTCCCGTCGCTGTCCGCCGTGGAAATAATCCCGGTGCCTTTAGTATTTTCAAAGTAAGATTTAAGATCATCCATAATAGGCGCTCCTGTTAGTTTGGGTGAATTTGGGTTTCAATCTCAGATGTATTAGCCTTTCAATTATAATAGGCATGATTTGCGCCTCAGCAAGTTCGAAAATCTTGGCGCATTGCCGTCAGGGCAAGACCTTTACATGGTTTGCATGATTACCAGGAAGGTAGAATCTTATAAAAAAGCCGCAAGCAATCTCTGGCAGTTAATGAATTTTTTCACCGATTTTCAGACACACCCCCGGGGACAGCGACCCGAAGGGCGTGAAGGAAGCGGGAATAGATAACTATCGCAAACGGGAAATTTATTTTCTTGACTCAGCTTATCTTTTGGGGGTAAGCAGTTAATCTTGCCTGTGGCGCTGGCAAAATATTCCCTCTCTTTGGGAGAAAAAAACCCTGATTCAGCGCCACAGGCATTTTTTTAAACAGCCCCGGATTGTCCACTTTGCCCGCGTGGGCGGTTGATTTAATTGCCCAGCAGTCCCTTGACGTTATTCTTGACCGAATCCGTCACGGAATCGAGTTCCTTTTTTGATTTTTCCCGGAGTTGATCTAGCTGCCCATCGGCGTCGAACTTCAGCTGCTCCAGGCTTTTCCCGAGTTGCTTTAATTGTTGCTCTATGGCGTCTCTGACCTGATTGGAGTGAATTTCCTGATACAGCTTTTCAAAAATAAATTGAAAGGCCTTAGCGGGGCTTGTCCCTTCTTTTTTGCCTCCGATATTGGTAAGGGAAAGGTCCGGCAGGTTCACGGTCACCGTCTTGTTTTTCAGCAGGGTCGCGGCAAGGTGGATCGTTCCGTTTTTTAAAACAAATTCCTTGATCAGAATATTCTTTTGAGGCTTTTCTGTTTCAGCCGGCTCCGATGGTTTTTTTTCTGGCGGAGCTTTTTGGGCACCGGTGGTTTCCTTGATATTGTTGAGCAAAGCCCGGAAATTGTCAGTTTTCCCCTTTACTTCATAGTTGACTGTCGGGGCTGAAACCTCAATTTTTTCTATTACAATGGGGTCCCTGGTAATAGAACTCTCGTCAATGTTGACCTGCACGGATTGAATGGTCATGGCATTCGGGGTGTTAAACCCTTTCGGATTGCCGAGAAGGAACCCGGACAAAGCGACTTCGCCGGAAAACAGGGAAGCATCGACTGTTTCCACATGCACTTCGGTTTGGGTGATATCGGGCCCATAAGTGTTAACCGCCTTTTTAATGAGGGGGCCGAGATTGGTTAGGGCCACGGCAATGATAATAAGTAACACCGCAATAAGGCCGCCGATAACAATCAATAATTTTTTCATCTGCTGGTCCTCCAAGTCGTATTTTCAAAGTTAAATGTGGTGGACTTTTAAAAAGTCTGATTTTAGATGGCGCCCTAAAAAGTTTAAGATCAAGGCTTGCGCAATTTCTTAGAATACAGTGGTCTTAGCTGACCGTGAAATCCTGAGAAATGGCGTGTAATGCAGAGAATCGACTTTTTACGAGTCCATCATAATGTGTTTTCTATAATATTACGGTTAGTTTGATAATGGCAAGCTTTCAGGCGCGTCGGCTTGAAATTTATATATCGTTTTTCAATGATGATAAAGTCTGCTATGTAGAGGCCACTGACGTCCCCTCGGGATCATCGGGGCGTATCCAAACTCAAACCGGCAGGAAAGACCATCATGAGGAAAACCCAGCGAATTGTGTTTTGTGATTTTGACGGTACGATAACTGCCAGCGAAAGCCTGGAAGCGGTGTTGCGGCAATTTAACCCGGAGGCCTACCAGGAGGTCATAGGCCGGATTAAGTCCAGGCAGTCAAGCATCCGCGACGGGGTTCGGGAGATGATCAGAGGAATTGCCTCCGATCGGTATCCGGAAATTCTTTCGTTTGTGCAAAAAATTCCGATTCGGCCGGGATTCGAGACCCTGCTGGACCTGTTGGATGAGCAGGGGGTGCCGTTTATTGTTTTGTCCGGGGGCCTGCGCGGCATGGTGGAAGCCCGGCTGGGCAAGCTCGTCAAACGCGTTCACCGTATCATTGCGGCTGACATTGACACCAGCCAGGCCTTTCTCAGGGTTTTCTCCGACCAGGAAAGCGATACCGAACTTGTCGCGAAGGCCGAGGTAATGAAAACATTTTCATTTGATGAATCGATTGTTATCGGTGACGGCATCACTGATATCGAGATGGCCAGGCACGGCAGTCGCATATTTGCAAGAGACGCGTTGGCCGAATTTTTGGACCAGGCCGCCATCGCCTACACTCCCTGGTCAGATTTTTTTGATATATGCACACAACTGGAAGGGCAGTTATGACAAAATCGATGCATCCCGGGATATCCATCGCCCTTTTTTTATCGCAGCAGGGGGGCGCTGATTCTGTCATTGGTGCTTGTGCGCTCATGCAGGCCATGCATGAGCGATGGCCATTCCTTCATTTTCATATCTTTACCACAGTTTCGGCGGCGGTTTTCAAAAAGCGCTTAGGCAGCTTTTTTTCCTATCACTGGTATCCCGCAGCACTCTGGCAGGCCCAGAATCCCGGGTTTGCCCCTGACCATGCGGCTGCAAGGAATTGTCCGGTCGGCTCACTTCCGGCATCTGAAGGTGGTTCGGAGCTCCTTGCGGATATGCTCGCAGACATGGAATGTCTGCTGGTATTAAGTGACGCCCCGCAATGGGGGCTTGCTGCTGCTAAAAAAGCCGGCATTCCGTGGCAGAAGTTTGAAAATTTTACAGAACCGGCCATCCTTGAATCCTGCCGGCAAAACTTGCCGGAGCTGTTCGCTGCTGCTCCGGATGCTGAGGATGCGGGGAAAATGAAAATGACTGCGGATTTGCTTTGCCGATGGACTGCAGCCCGCCATGAATTGCTGGATGTGGTATCACCCGGCGGGGAGACCCTAGGTGCTGCCCCCAGATGCAAGATCCACGGCAATAATGCCTGGCTTCATCGCGTGGTGCATGTTTTGGTCTTTGACGACGGCAATCGGCTTTTGCTTCAGAAACGCTCCGTTAATAAAACCGTTGCCCCGGGCAAGTGGGACACCTCTGTTGGCGGTCACGTAGATTGCGGAGAGCCGGTTGAATCCGCCATGCGCCGGGAGATGGCCGAGGAATTGGGTATGCACCCAAAAGCCCCCCGATTTGCTTACCGGTACGTCCACTCCAATGACTTTGAATCCGAACTGGTTCATACCTATATCTGCCAGGCAAGCGGGAGCATCCGGTTTAATCCCGATGAGATCGATGCGGTCAGGTTCTGGGAGCTTTCTGAAATTACAAAAAATCTTGGCAACGCTTGTTTCAGTGACAACTTTGAACAGGAATTTGATCTTTACTGCCAATGGAGCAAGCAGCTTTCATATACTGTCAGGGATGTCTGAAGTCTTTGGCAGAGATGCCATAACGCCGCATAACCTGTTGCAGAGCCTGGCGTTCCATTCCGCACAGTTGCGCTGCCCGGGTAACGTTGCCCCCGGTATCCCTCAGCAGGGTCCCGATATAGCGCCTGTTGAACTCCTGGAGCATTTTTTCCTTCGCCGGCTTGTAGTCCATGGCGCAGAGATCCGGAAGATGGGCGGAACCGGTGTTGTTTGCGGGGCCCTTTGTTTGCTTCAGGTCTTGCGGCCGCAGCGTATCCGAGCTTGAAAAAAGGATGGCCTGGACAACAAGGTTTTCCAGTTCACGCACATTTCCTTCCCAGTAACGCTCCTGGAAAAAGCTGATAAGCTCCGGGGACAGGGTTTTTCCCGGTTTGTTCAGCCGTTGGCGGTGCTTGCGAAAAAGGTGATCGGCAATCAGGGGATATCTTCCGGTCGTTCCCGCAGAGGAGGGATTTCAACGGGCAGTACATTTAAGCGGTAGTAAAAATCCTCCCGGAACAAGCCGTTTCGGATCTTTTCTTTGAGATTCTGATTGGTGGAGGCAATGATCCGGACATCCACTTTTACGGTTCGGGTATCCCCCAGGGGCTTTATTTCTTTCTTCTGGAGCACCCGCAGCAGCTTGGTCTGGATGGCCGGGCTGATATCGCCGATTTCATCCAGAAAAATGGATCCAGCGTCAGCCTGCTGAAAAAGCCCGATCTTGTTTTGCGTGGCATGGGTAAACGCGCCTTTTTTGTAGCCAAACAGCTCGCTCTCCAGGATCTGCTCCGGCACGGTGGGGCAGTTGACCGCTACCAGTTCGTGTTCTCTCCGGTTGCTCAGTTCATGAACCACGCGACCGGCAAAGTCATGCGCCCCTTGTTTCATAGCATACACTGCGGTTTCAATCGTGCCGTAGGCCGTCATCATGATAACGGTGAGCTCCGGCCATTTTCGCTTGACTATTTCCAGTAGTTCCAGCATATCGGGTTCATCGTCGACAATTAATATTTCCGGGATAGTCATACGCATTTTCCAATAGGGTGATCGCTTCGCAGAAAACCTGCGATCCGTTTTCATTTAAGGCTCCCAAATCTCGTTGAATGGGGCTTGCCTGGCGCTTTGAACAATGAGGGGGGCGCGCCGCAGTTTAGGCGGAACTTTTTTTGGCAAAACCATTATGGTTTGTAATATGGCTTATTTATTGGCAGGTATACCGTAAACGCAGTACCCCTGCCCGGCGTGCTCACCACTTCAATGTCACCGCCGTGGCTTTTGACAATGCCATAGCTCACCGCAAGGCCCAGCCCGGTGCCTTCACCGGTGGGCTTGGTGGTAAAAAAGGGGTCAAAAATACGTTTGAGGTGTTTGGCTTCAATACCGTAGCCATTGTCCGTGATTATTATGCGGACGCCCTCACCGGCCGCGTCATATTCGGTTCGAATATGGATCCAGCCATTTTTTCCGACCGCATGCCGGGCGTTCATCACGAGATTAATCAGCACCTGCTTTATTTTTTTCTCATCAATACGCAGATTGGGCGCATCCTCAGTGTACTGCGTCTGGATTGCAAGATCGCCTTGTTCATACCGGTGCTTCAGGAACACAAGGGCATCGTTTCATTGTAGCGCTGGCAGCCCGGATCCTCGCCTCTTAACAAAAGCTGGGTGTAGCCCTGGATAATGCCCAGCGGGTTGTTAATTTCATGGGCGATTCCGGATGAGAGTTGAGCGATGGAAGCCAGACGGTCTGCGTGGGCCATCTGTTTCTCATGGCGGATTAGGGCATTGCTGCGTTCCTGCACCTTTTTTTCAAGCGTTTCGTTGAGATCCAGAAGCTCGGCATGGGCTGTCTGCAAAGCCTGCCGGTCTGTTGTGATTTGTTGATAAACCTGCCATGTGCGGTTGAAAAAGAGCGTAACCGATGCCGCCACGATAAGCAGCAAGGTGTTGAGGGTGCCGCTATAGGGTTGGAGTCCCGTCCATGTGTCATCCATGCCAGCCAGATGAAAGAGCTGCTTGAGGATATGGCCCCCGGAGCGGGAGACGGCGAAAAGGCCTAAACAAGTGCTCAGCCAGAGCAGATAGGTCCATACAATATTGTCCGCCTTATGCCGGACAAGGCGTAGAGCCTGCTTGATGCAAAGCAGAGAGAAATAGATCATCACCAGGGAGCCGGCCATATCCACCAGCCGGATGGGCAGGGCAGAGGCGGTCATGGGGCACCTGTGTTTCCATTTTCAGCAGGCCTTTGCCGGGCGGCAAGCCGGGAAAGGCCCAAGTAGAGAAAAATCAGGCCGGGTACGCACAACAGGTGGTCCAGCTTCATAATGGTGTAGACGCCGCCAAGCCATTGGTAACCCTCGGGGGTATCCACCCGGATCTGCCATACACTGATGCGGCTGGTTTCCACCAGGATAAGCTGTTCATCCAGCAGGTGAACAAACTAGGCGTCGAAGGACCAAAGGATAAAAAACAGCGCGGCATATTGAATGTATCGCCAGCCGTTGTCCCGGACCAGTCCACGGGAGCGGAGCCAGAAAATCAGAATCGCCATGGCAAAAATAAAAAACAGGTGATTGCCTGTACAGGGACGGCAATTCATGTGCCAGCGATAAATCGAGCCTGGTTGACCCGGGAATTGGGCCTGAAGCCGCCGGCAGATGCGTTTCAAATGAAAAAGGGCAGTCAGTTCCGGATCCTTTCGAAGTTGCTGTAAAAATATTGCGCATTTTTGTTAATAGACTGTATTTATCTATAAATATTGCTAGATTTAACATCCCATATGGCTGAAGCCCTTTATCACGTTTTCTTTTTTTTGCAGATTGGGGCACTGCCGTTAGATTTATGAATATTGCGACAAATCCATTATTACCCTGATAACTTTCTTATAAGGAGGGATGTATGAAAGGCATGGGGCAAGCCAGGCGCATTTTAACTGTCTTTTTTTTCCTGTTCCTGGGGCTGTCGCCATTGGCGGGCGCTCAGGGAATTGAGGCGCAACTTGCGCAGCAGAATTATAAAGCCGGGGACACGGTGGTGATCACCGGTCAAATACCCGCAGGAGAAGATCTTTATCTATCCATTGCTTCTGAGCGCGAGTTTGCTCCTGAAGCGGCCGGCGGCGTCAATGAACTCAAAACATTTCAGGATGCGGTCCAGGAAAACAGCTTTGATATGGACACTTCTGTTCCGGTTTTCTATTACATGCTGACCAATAAACCCGAAAACTTTGGCAATGTGGTTAAAAAACGTTTTGGCGGACCCTCTTTTGCCAGCGGTATCTACAGCACCACCATGTTTAAGCTGGCGAACTGGGAAAAACTGGGGCCGCACGTCAAAAAGACGCTAGCCCCGATTGACAATAAAGCGGAGTGGGATCTTTTTAGGTATAACCATGAAACCGACTATGGGATCAATACCGTCACCAAGGAGCGGACCCAAGTCGGCAAAGTCACTATTTTTGCCCGAAGTGTGCTTGCTGACTACCAGAAAAGCGGTAATTACTGGGATGAGGGTACAAACATTGAGTTGAACAAAGAAACCGGGGAGTTCACGGTTTCCTTTGAGACCTTCCGGCATACCCCCCCGGATACCGATTTCAATGTGGCGGTCAACGGGGAGTCCATCGGCACATACAACCTGGCTGGAAAGGGATTCTGGCTCTCTCTTGGCGGCCGCTACATGAATCCGCTCTGGATTATTTTTGGCGCAATTCTGGTGGGGGCCTTTTTTTCCCTTATCGGCGCAGCCGGCGGTATGCTGATGGCCGCTTATCAGGTCATTGTGGTCAATACCATGGGGCCGGTGGGATTGAATGCGGCCAATGTGTTAAGACCCTCCAACGTGGCGCTTACGCTTTTTTCCCCCCTGGGTTCCTTTTACCGGTATGCGGTAAAAGAACGCCGCGTGGCCTGGCCTGTGGGATTGTCCTTTGGTGTTGGGATCCTGATCGGTTCCATCTGGTTGGGCAAATATGTCACGCAATTTTTGCCCATGGCATCCTACAAGGAATGGCTGGCTGTCCTTGTCGTGCTGATGGGCATACGAACCGTGTATGAATTGACCCCCCGGGTCATGGAAAAACGCAAAAACATCAAGGCCATGACCCAGAAATTCAACGAGGAGGTCCAGCGGGCCAAGGCGGAGGGCCGGGCCGCCCGGATGGGCCGGATTGAGCCCATATCTCACGGCGCCAGTAAGTTGACCAACTATCGTTTCAAATTCTGGGGCGAGGAATTCAAGATCAATCCCCTGCTTTTCGGCATTATCGGATTGGGCATTGGTATTGTATCCCGCTGCTTCGGTATTGGCGGGGGCTTTTTGTTAACGCCGATTATGACCATGGTCGGTGCGCTTCCCATGTACGTTGCCGTGCCGGTCTCGCTTGTGGGAACCTGTTTCAGCAGCATTGGCTCCTTTATCGGGTATCTGTTGAACGGTTACCTGCCGGATCTCTGGATCGCCTTGGCCATAATTATCGGTGGCTTCGTTGGTGGATACATCGGCAGCCGGATGCAGAAACTTTTTACCGAAGTCCAGCTCAAGATCATCCTGGCGGTGGTTCTGTTTTTCCTGTTCTTCCGGTTTTTCAAAATTGAAATATGGATTTAACCCCAGGCCCTCCCTGAATCAGCCGGGCCGGGGCGCCAAAGCCCCGGTGCCTGGGAGGGGGGGCTTGCTATGTATAATGAGGCCGGCTATGTAAAATATGGGGCCCGGCACTCTCATTAAGGCAATTTCAATATGGATGCAATTTGGACAATTATTTTAAGCGGGCTTCAGCAGGTTCAGACGGGACTTTTTTATCTGTTCAGCCCGCTTCATGTTTTCGGGCCGATGGCAACCATTGCCGTGATTGCCCTGGTCACCGCTTTTTTCGCCAGGCTTTTTACCCGGCATTTCAAAACCCGGCGCTACCGCGAACTGAAGAAGGAATTTGCCTATTGGTATGGCATTAAGCAGGAGGCCTTGAAGTTGGGGGCGCAAGATCCGGCAAAAGCCCGGAAGCTTGGCGTAAACATCGATAAGGGCAAACTCAACGAGGTGTATTACAATTATTTTTTTGAGGGGGTGCTCAACAATCTGCTGACCATGTATATCCCCATTTTTTCCATGTTGGGCTTTGTCAACGATACGTATCGGCCCGAGGCGCTGGAAGCCATGTTCGGGCAACCGCACCTGTTTGTCCTGACCTGGTTCAACGGGAAAACCTACCCCGCTGGCGCGGCTTTCTGGTTTGTAATCTGTGTGCTGGCGGCTTATGTGTGCTGGTTTGTCATTGACGAGGGCTTGACCCGTGTGCGAGGCGCCCGGCAAGCTCATTCCGGCGAGCAGATTTCGGCTTGAAAGATTATGGCGCCTTGCAAAATATCTGAGACCGGGTGCGTGAACGAAAATCCGGGTTTTTTGTTCAGGCATTACCTCAGAGCCAAAATTTAACACCCGAGTTCGAAGTGATTGCAATCAGGAGAGAAATCAATGCAGGAGCAAGTATACAGTTTGTGTTTTATGTGCTCAGTACGCTGCCCGATAAAGGTCACGGTGGCAAACGGTCAGGTTCAATTTATCGAGGGCAACCCCCACGTCAAAGGAATCGAGGGAAGTCTTTGTCCACGAGGGGCGGCCGGCATTTCCCTGGTCAATGATACCCAGCGGGTCCAGTCGCCCATGATCCGGACCGGCCCCCGCGGATCCGGTAAATGGCGCAACGCGTCATG
>P_1C_Sed_2_UnCtyDRAFT_1000466_pt1 | contig 12394 bp, 13 predicted proteins | sample Pon1CUnioCityCA_4_FD_10229 | JGI IMG/M metagenome (IMG submission 10229) | reverse complement strand
AATGGTTTTTTCAAGGGATTTATCAATATGGCGGGGTTTGACCTCGGATTTTTCCTTGTCGTCTCTTTTTATCGGGCAGCGGACCCGTTTCCGGACGTCATCGTCTGAGAGTGCGTGACGCTTGGCGATTTTTGATATCTCCGCCTCGGTGATATAGCCCTTGTCCATGCGCAGGCTGATGGCCCGGTCAATGTGGCCGAACTTCTGCTGTTTTTTTTTATTGATGCGATCCTGGATTTCGTTCTGGGTCGAGTCATGCATATTGGCCAGCTTGACGATTTCTTCCTGGGAGATAAAGCCTTTTCCCATCAGAATATCGATGTGGCGATCAATTTCGGGGTGCTTGCTTTCCTTGCCTTTCCGAATAACGCCTTTGGCCGCCTCGAGTTCTTCTGCCCGCAGCTGCGGGTCCAGCATGACTTTTTCGATTTCAGGGATCAGGCTGATATTTTTCTGGGCCTGAAGCCCTTTGGTCGGGTGGTTGCGGAGTTTGCTCCATTCCGCCTTTTTTTTTCTGATCTGTTTCTCGATGACCGCGGCATCGGTCTCTGGCGGATCAATGGGGAGATCAAGGAGGATATAAAAATTTTCGCGTTCCATCAGTAGATTTCAGTACTTTTTTTTAAAAGTTAATGCCGCATTGACGCGATTATCAAGCTGCTTTGTAAATAAGACGTGGCGACCTGTTTGCCGCGCAGCCCCCCTTAATGGACCACCAGGCTCTGGGAACGGGCCTTGGCCTTTTCGAAAGCCTCGCCCTGAATCACTGAGGCCGTATCCAGGACCACCTCAACATGCCGGGATTGGCTGGTTTCCAGGGCGGTGATATGCAGCTGGCCCTCATCGTTTAAGGTGAAAGTGATCTCGATCGGCAGGTCAGAGGGCAGATTGGGGGGAAGATTCAGGACAGCTGTTTTTATCTCCACGGCGTTCTCTAAAGGAACCTCGACCTGGTTGGTTTCGCTTTCCATGATGCGAATGAGCACGGTCTGCTGGTCTTCAGTTGCTGTGTAGAAGTTTTTCTTGCGGCTCACGGGCACCGTGGTATTTCTCATGACCAGATTGAAAACGATTTCTTCATCATTGGGGTTGTGTGCGACCACGCCGAAACTTTTGCTGGTGACGTTCTTAACTTTCAGCATGGCACTCTGAATGGTGGGCAGTGTATAGCCGGTATCATCAGCCACTTCCTGGGCAGCGGCCTTGTATTCTTCCGGCTTGACCTGCTGGGTTTCAATCATTTCAGAAAGATCGGTAAAGTCTTCCACGGATTTTTTAGATTTTTCGGCAAGCCGCTGGATCAGTCCGTCGTTTAACCCGAGTTTCCAGCCATAAATGGCCGCACCCTTGGCAACGGCCTCATCCGGATCAAACACTTTGGGCGTGGCGGCGAATTCCTGTTGGATTTTTTCATTGATCTGGGGCATGCGGGTGGAGCCCCCGACCAGGATGATTTCATCATAGGAATCGTAGCCTTTTTCCCGGGCGGCCTCAAGCATGTTTCGGGTAAAATCAATGGTCCGTTCCAGCAGATCAGCGGTGATCTCCTCGAATTTTTCCCTTTCCAGAACGATTTTCACTCTTTCGCCGCCATGAGTGACCGATATCGGCGTTTTGCCCCGCTGGCTGAGAATTTTTTTGGCTTTTTCGGCGGAGAGCTGCAGGTCCTGCCAGGTGTCCGGGTCTTCGAGGATATCCTCCTGACTTTGGGTCTCTTCCTGGTATTGGTCTACCATATAGGCAACAATGCGATCATCCCAGTCCTTGCCGCCCAGATTGTGGTCGCCGCCGGTGCAGACGACTTCCACCGAATCCTTCTGTATGTCGATCATGGTAATATCAAATGTCCCGCCGCCCAGGTCATAGACCAATACCACACGGTTTTCACGGGTATCCAGTGTACCGTAGGCAATGGCGGCGGCGGTGGGCTCGTTGATGATTTGGCGGACATTGAAACCGGCGATTTCTCCGGCTTTCCTGGTGGCTTCCCGTTCGTTGATGCCAAAATAAGCCGGGCAGGTGATCACCACGTCCCGGACCTTTTCTCCGAGGTGCTGCTCCGCATCCTGGGCAAGCTTTTTCAGCACATAGGCGGAAATTTCTTCTGCGCGGTATTCTTCGTTGTTATAATCAAATACAAAATTGGGCTCTCCCATGGCGCGCTTGACAAAACTGACCACCTCATTGGGGTAGAGTTTGGAGCTTTCCTTGGCCACATCGCCGACAACTATCGCATCCCCGTCAAAAAATACAACTGAAGGCGTTATCCTTTCATTCTCGGCGTTTGGAATAATCACTGCCTTGCCGTATTCATCCACATAAGCAATGGATGAATAAGTGGTTCCCAGGTCGATTCCAAAAATGCGTTTGCCATGCTTGTCCATTAAATCTCCTTGTTATCCGGCGAGGATTCATTATTGCAAATATAGATCGAGACAATTTCAGGCCGAATGATTTTCCCGTCCCACTCGTATCCCGGTCGCAGGCGCTGGGCAATCAGTTTGTCCTTTGCCGGCTCCGTTGTCTCGATTTTATTAACGACCCGCTGGCGGACGGGATCCAGGATATCACTTTCCGTGTTGAATGAAACCACACCCTCCCATGCAAAAATATCTTCCAGGTCATGGGCGACGTCATCTAGATATTGGATCAGCTTGGCGCTGTTTTCTTCGGTAAACGGCTGCTCCCGGTAATGCCCGGTCAATTTTCGCACATCATCAACAATTTTTATGACATCGGAAAAGATTCTTTTCAAATACTTTTTCAAAAGGCCGTCGCGATAGTCCTGAAGGGACTGGTGCAGATCATCGATGACTTTATTTTTGTGTGCGTCATATTTCAGTTTGCTGTCAAAACCGCGCGAGAGTTCTTCGAGCTCTGCCCGGATGGCCTGGAGAGCATCAAGCAAATCAGTGGAGGCATCGTCGGTTGTCGCTTGAGCGCTCGGCGAGTCAGGCGCAGTGGCTTCACCGGCGGCTTCCTGCGGGGCTTGCTTCTCCTGTGCTTCAGTTGATTCGTCCTGTTCGGCCAGATCGTCGAGATGGATGCCGAATTCAAAATTATTGTTGTTATCGTTGGCATTTTGATCCATTTATAGCCCCTGACATAAGTTTATAGCCCCTGAAATAAATTCGGGTTTCTGAAATGGCCGCATGGGCAGATTTTATTATATTTTTAATTATTACTACAAATTGAAGAGGAATCCAAGCAATTTGTCAAGATAAATTATGACGGGTTTGTCAGGCGCAAGCCAACCGCCGGCATCACTGCCCTTCCGCGGGTGCGGCTGAGGGCTGCTAAGCCGTGGATTTTTTAAATTCGGCAACTGCATTTCTAAGCCATTGCGTCCATAGATCGATGCCTTCGCCGGTTTTACAGGAGACGGCAAATATCTCGATATCCGGGTTCAACTTACGCGCCCGCTTTTTTAGCTGCTCCATGTCAAAGTTGGAAAGGCTCAGGTAGTCAATTTTGTTTACGATCAATACATTTGATTTTGTGAACATCAGGGGATATTTCAGTGGTTTGTCATCCCCCTCCGGAATACTCAGGATCATGGCGTCGGCGATCGCACCGGTATCAAATTCCGCCGGACAGACGAGATTGCCCACGTTTTCGATAAAAATCAGGTCCAGTGCCGCATTGTCCAGTCCGTTGAAACCACTTGTCACCATGCTGGCATCCAGGTGGCAAAATCCGCCGGTTCTCAATTGCACACTTTGCACGCCGGCCCTGCTTATGGTTTCAGCATCCACAACCGAGTCGATATCGGCTTCAATTACTCCCATGCGCATCTCGTCCTTGAGGGCCGCAATGGTTTGCAGCAGCAGGCTGGTTTTTCCCGAGCCCGGCGAAGACATCAGGTTGATCATCAGTGTCCGGTTCTCAGCCAGGCGGGCTCTTAGCCCATCAGCCACCACGGCATTGTCTGCCTGGATATCCTCTTTAATTTCGATGAGTTTAATCTCATCCATCATTGCGCCTCCATTTCTTTAATATAGTACTCACGACCGGAGACCAGGGAAAAGTCTTCGGTATCACCGCATTCCGGGCAGCTCGTCTCGCCGAGCTGCTCCTTTTTGATTTCCTGGTTTCGGCCGCACTTATTGCAGCGCATGACAATGGGCTGCCGTTCAATGTGGAGTTTGGCTCCGTCAGCGGCCGTGTCTTTGCTCAGGTAATCGAAATAGTGCTGAATCCATTCGTTTTCAAGGTCGCTGAGCTCTCCCACGGTCAATGTGATGGAGACAACACGGCGCACCTGGTTGCGCGCTGCATGTTTGAGCACGATCTCGAGTATGCGTTCAGTTACGGGAAGTTCATGCATGGGTTCCGGCCTCCACCTCTTGACGGTTCGGGATAAACGACCTATTATAAAATCGTGTAATTGCCTGCCGCGAAAGCAAATAAATTTGACAGTGAGCATAACACTTCCTACACGTTTTTTTCACGAAAAAAATATTTTTACACGGGCACTGATATCAGGATCGGCTGTTGCCTCTCCGGTTTCGGGTTTTCAGTTTCATGCGCCGCCCGGGCATGGAGTCGCTGCCGGCCTTTGGCAGTCGAGGCCCGGGGAGGGGGCCGCGGATCGCAATGGAACCAAGCATGCATTGGATGTACAAGGCTTGTACACATAATGTTTGCCCCTTTAGATCAAACAGAATGGATCCGCATGGGGCTGTAAGATATTAAACTAAAAAAACAGAACTTTAATTAAAATTTAGCGCTTTGGCACGTTTATTGAANACCTAAAGAGATTTTTAATGAACAATAAAAAATTTAATGGAATCCAATGGAATGATAAAGATAGGGAGGCAATCATGAACAATTACCGTACAGCTGTTGTTTTCCCGGGCCAGGGTACGCAACGGCCGGGAATGGGATTGGACTTTTATGAAAATATTGAAGCCAGCCGGCACGCCTACGAGGAAGCATCGCAGGCCCTGGGATGGGACGTGGCGGCCCTTTGTTTTGGTGAGGATGAGAAAATTAACCTGACGCAATATGCTCAGCCGTGTATTCTTGCCACTGAGGTGGCCATGTTTCGGGGACTCCAGTCCCGTTATGGGTTCACCCCGGATTATTTCGGGGGTCACAGTCTTGGCGAATATGCGGCATTGGTTGCTGCCGGTGCCATGCCGTTTTCCGAGGCGCTTCAAATCGTTGAGACACGCGGACAACTGATGCAGCAGGCAGCGCCCGCGGGAGAGGGCGCCATGGCGGCTGTAATCGCCGACGACCTGGATATTGACATGATCCGCAGCATCCTGGCGGATCTGCCGGTGGATATCGCCAACATCAATTCGGTCAGCCAGGTGGTTATCAGCGGGCGTGCGGACAGCATGGAGCGGGTGCATGAGCGGCTGCAGCAGGCTGCCGGGCAAAACGGGGCGGCGCTTCGGTTCGTGCCGCTCAACGTGAGCGCCCCTTTTCACAGCCGGTTTATGAATGCCATAAAAGGAACGTTCCGGGATGTCCTGGATTCGGTGGCTGTCAAATTGAGCCCGGATCAGGCCAGCCGCGTGACGTCTAATTTTACCGGCCGGTTCCACTCCGGCAAAACCGCCAGTATTATCGATGCCCTGGTCTCCCAGGTCAGTGGGGCGGTAAAATGGCGGGACAATATGCAAGCGCTCGCCGATAGCGCTCACAGGATCTACGAAATCGGACCGAACCGGCCATTAAAGAGTTTTTTCCGAACCATCGGCATTCAGTGCCGGTCGGTCACTACGTTTGCCGCGGCAGCGAGGGAATTCAGCTAATGATTGAGTTTCATCAAGATCACTGGGCGCTGATTATCGGCGGGTCGAGTGGATTCGGGCTGGCTACCGCGGAAAAACTGGCGCGGCACGGCATGAATCTTTGCATCGTGCACCGGGATCGCCGGGGCGCCATGCGAAACATCGAGCCGGCTTTTGACAGGCTGCGCGATACAGGTGTGGGGGTAAAGATTTTTAATTTGGACGGCCTCTCCGATGAGGGCCGGCAAACGGTCCTGGACGCGCTTGCAGAAACCCTCGGCGGCAAGGGGAAAGTAAGGCTGCTGATGCACGCGGTGGCGTTCGGCAATTTAAAACTCCTGGCGCCCTACCAGCAGCCCGATGCCGCCGGGAAAGCCCGGGAAAAAATGGCCGGGGAAACCGGCATATCGGGTGAGCAGCTGCACCAGGCCATTAACAAAGCCTTTGAAGAAAATTGCGACGCCCTGTTTCCGCTTGTAGACCAGGGGGGCGACTATAACAGTCGCCAGTTTCTGGAAAAAGAGGACTTTTTCCGGACCACCCAGGCCATGGGGTTCAATATTGTCCAGTGGGTGCAGGATGTTCTGGCCCGCGAACTGTTTGCGGAAGATGCCCGGGTAGTGAGCCTGACCAGCGAGGGCAACACGGTGGCCTGGCGCGGGTATGCGGCGGTATCCGCGGCCAAGGCCGTGCTGGAATCCGTCAGCCGGGCAATGGCGGTGGAGTTTGCCCCATACGGCATACGCAGCAACGTGATTCAGGCGGGGGTGACTGATACCCCGGCGCTTCGCGCGATTCCGGGCAATCGGCGGATCAGCGCCCAGTCCAGGCTCCGCAACCCTTTCGGGCGCCTCACAAGGCCGGAAGATGTGGCCAACGTGATTTTTCTTTTGTGCCAGGATGAGGCGGCATGGATCAACGGCGCGCTTATCTGTGTGGACGGCGGGGAGAGGATTGCCTGAATGCTCTATCTACATGGCCTGGGGCATTTCCATCCGGAAACTGTCATTTCCAACCGGTTTTTAAGCGAGCTTGACATCGGCAGCGATGAAGCATGGATTATGGAGCGGGTGGGCATTGAAGCCCGCCGGACATCGCTGTCCCTGGATTATATTAAAACGACCAAAAACAAGGACCCCCGGGAGGCCGCGGAAGCCAGCACCCATTCACGCAAGGACGCGGCAAAAGCAGCGGCCCGGATGGCCCTCTCCCGGGCCGGGATTACGCCCGCAGACATTGGGCTGGTGATATCCGGTACATCAACCCCGGATTATACGATTCCGGCGGAGGCCTCGGTTATTGCAGCAGCCCTTGGCATTGAAGCGCCCTGTTTTGACTTGAACGCCGCATGCAGCACTTTCGGGGTACAGCTGGGGTTTCTGGGGGCCATGGCCCCCGACCGGGCGCCGGCGTTTATTCTTCTGGTCAACCCGGAAAATTACACCCATGTCGTGGACTACTCCGACCGGCGGGTGGCCCCCCTGTTCGGGGACGGGTGCAGTGCAGCCGTGATTTCACCCAATGTGCCGGCCAGCCGGTGGTTTTCATCCTTCGATTACGCATCCAGCCCCGAATCCTGGGAACATGTGCAGATTCCCATGGGGCATCACTTTTATCAGGACGGCAGTTATGTGCAGCGCTTTGCCATTCGCCGGGCTACCGAGGGGCTGCGGCAGCTTCAGTCCGAGTATCCGGGCTGTGTGGATCAGTTCAAGTTTGTCGGGCATCAGGCCAATCTCATGATGCTCTCGCACGTCTGCCAGCGCTGCAGTATTGCGGAAACATCGCATTGGCACGATATTGTAAATTTTGGCAATACGGGATGCGCGGGGGCCCCGGCGGTTTTGAGCCGTCGCTGGGACAGCGTCAGTCCAGGCGATCACATCGCCATGGTCGTTGTGGGCGCGGGGCTTACCTGGGCGCGCGCCATGCTCAGAATTGAGGCATAGAGCGGGCTTATGGAGTACGCAAACTTTTTGAAACAGGAAAGCTTCTGCCTGGAAGAGCTCATTGCCTTCTCTTACGGCCGGCTGATCACGGATCCGCCGCAGCATTTTGAGGCTCGCCTGCCGGCGCCGCCGTTTCTGATGGTGGACCGGATAATCGCAATCCAGGGAGCAGGTAATAAAGGCCGTATTGTGGCTGAGCAGGATATTCGGCTGGATGCCTGGTATTTTCAGTGCCACTTTCCAGGGGACCCGGTACAGCCGGGATGCCTGGGCGTGGACGCCGTCTGGCAGCTGCTTGGATTCTATTGCGTATGGCGCGGGGCCCTTGGGGCCGGGCGGGCGCTGGGCTGCGAGGGGGTTGAATTCACCGGCCAGATCAGGCCCTATAACCGGGTGGTGCGTTTTGAGATCGATATCCGCCGTTTTCGTCATATGAAGCAAAACGGCGGTTCCAGCCTGGTCATTGCGGACGCCGTCATCGGGGTGGACGGTGAGCCGGTGGCAACGATCCAGAAGGTCCGCAGCGGCATTTTCAAAAATATTTCTTATAAGGGCTATCCGCTGGAAAAGCCCGACACCTGAGATCTATGACCGGAAAGCATTTGTATGACGGATTCCAAAAACAATGAACAAAACTCCGAAAGTCCGGTGGCCCTTGTCACCGGAGGAGCCAGGGGTATCGGCGCGGCCTGCTGCCAGGCCCTGCATGAGGCTGGTTTTACGGTCGGCATTCACTTTAGAGGCAGCGTGGATTCGGCCGGCCGGGTACTCTCCGATATTAACGGGCAGGGCTTTCTGCTCCAGGCGGATCTGGAAGACCCGGCGGCGGTCGACGCTATGGTGCGCCAGGTAAAGGAGCAGGCGGGCCGGGTGGATGTTCTGGTCAATAATGCCGGAGTCTGCATTAATGAGGCGATGTTGAGCATGTCCATGGATGCCTTTGATGCCCAGCGGGCGGTTTTAAGGGGCGCCTGGTACCTGACCAAGCGCGTGCTGCGGATGTTTATGCTCCGCCGCAAGGCCGGCAGCATTGTCAATATATCGAGCGTGGTGGGCCATACCGGCAATGCCGGCCAGGTGCCCTATACCATGGAAAAGGCCGCCCTGGACGCCATGACCAAATCGCTCGCCAGGGAGCTTGCCGGCAGAAACATACGGGTCAACTCGGTTGCACCGGGCTTCATTGATACGGACATGACCCGGGCGCTTCCCGGGGAGGTCCGGGAGGCGATTGTATCGGCCGTCCCGCTGGGCCGAATGGGCCAGCCCCAAGAGGTGGCCGAGGTGGTGGCTTTTCTTGCCAGCCGGGGCAGCTACATCAACGGCAGTGTCGTTCATGTAAACGGAGGCCTGTATGGGGGCTGATAAGTCCATTATGGCGCAGGTTCTGGACATGGTCCCCCAGCAGCGGCCGTTTCGATTTATCGACAGCATTCTGGAACTTGATGAATCCCATATTACGGCGCACTACCGTTTTCGGGAGGATGAGTATTTCTACCAGGGGCATTTTCCCGGAAATCCTATAACCCCGGGGGTGATCCTGATCGAGGCGATGGCGCAGGCCGGCGTGGTGGCCCTGGGGATCGGCATTCTCCTGCAGCAGGGCATGCCGGCAGCGCAGATCCAACAGATGACCACACTGTTTTCCTTTTCGGAAATGGTTGAATTTACCGGCACGGTCCAACCCGGGGAAAACGTGATCGTCCGGGGTGAAAAAATTTATTTTCGAAAAACCAATATAAAAACCAGGGCCAGTATTGCCCGGGAAACCGGGGAACCCGTCTGTAGCGGCGTGCTGGCTGGAACAGGAGTGAAACTGAATGTCTAACCGAGTGGTTGTGACCGGCATGGGGGTGGTCAGCCCCAATGCGGTGGGGCTTGCCGACTTTGAACAGGCGATTCGCCAGGGACGCCCCGGCATCCGATTCATCCCCCGGCTTGAGGAGTTGAAGTTCGCCTGCCGGATCGGCGGCGTGCCGGAGAACTTTGAGGAGGTTTGCGGCAAGTACTTCAATGCGCACCAGCAAAGCTATATGAGCGATCTGGTGCGTTACGCATCTGTTGCGGCCATGGATGCGTGGCAGGATGCGGGCCTTGCCATACCCGATGACGAGGCCCTCCCGGACTGGGATTCGGGCACTGTTTTCGGCGCCGGGATTTCAGACCTGGACATTGTCGGCAATGAAGTCGTTCCCATGGTCAATGCCGGAAAGGTTCGCCGGCTGGGAACCCGGGTGGTGGAGCGGGTGATGGGCAGCGGTACCAGCGCCCGCATTTCGCAGCTTCTGGCGCTGGGAAACCAGTCCACATCCAATTCTTCGGCCTGCAGCACCGGGACCGAGGCCATTGCTGAGGCCGCCTGGCGGATCCGAAACGGACTGGCCAAACGGATGGTGGCCGGCGGCGCTGAAGGCGCTTCGCCCTATACCTGGAGCGGCTTTGATTCCATGCGGGTGCTGGCCCGAAAATTTAATGACCAGCCGGAGAAAGGCTCAAGGCCCATGAGTGCGACTGCCGGTGGTTTTGTGCCGGGCGCGGGATCGGGGGCTTTGCTTCTGGAAGATCTGGAAACCGCCCGTGACCGGGGATGCCGGATTTATGCGGAAATTATAGGCGTGATGGTTAATTGTGGCGGCCATCGCGGCGGCGGCTCCATGACGGCGCCCAATCCCGAGGGCGCCAGACGCTGTATTCAGGGCGCCCTTGCTGATGCCGGCGTCACCGCTGATGCCATTGACGCCGTCAACGGGCATCTGACCGCCACTTTTGCCGATCCCCACGAGATGAAAAACTGGTCCCGGGCCTTGCAGCGGGATCCGGGGGATTTTCCCTATGTCAATTCCACCAAGTCCATGATCGGCCACTGCCTGGGCGCCGCCGGCGCCATCGAGAGTGTTGCCGCCGTGCTCGAGCTGGTCAAAGGGTTTATGCATCCCTCCATTAACTGTGAGGATATCCATCCTGAGATCGCGCCCTATGCCGGGCGCATCGTGCGTGAATGCATGGATTATCCGGAACTTAAAACCATGGCCAAGGCCAGTTTCGGCTTTGGCGATGTGAACAGCTGCCTGGTTATTAAAAAATGGGAAGGCGATTAAAATGCGGGGTGCCCGCGTTGGATAATTAAAAATAAGCTGAATAAGGAGAAATAAAATGGACAAACAACAAATTACAGAGGATGTAAAAGGCGTTATCAAAAACTATGTGAAGGATCCAAAACTGATGGAAACCGCGGGCATGGAGACCTCGATCCTCGATGACCTCAAGGTCAATTCCGCCCGCCTGGTGGATATCATCATCCAGTTCGAGGACACATTTGACATTGAAATCGACGACGATGACGCCGACGGTATCCGGACCATTGGCGATGCGGTGGACTATATCGCAGAACGGGTGGCATCGGATCAATCAGCTGAATAAGCCCGTTATGAACCAAAGGATCCAATCCTCGATTGCATTTCAATATCGCATGGGGCGGCTGGCCGTATTTTTCGTTGTCCCCCTGATTATTCTGGCCATCCGCCTGGCCGGATACCGGATACGGGATCTGGGCCGGGTCCGCCGGCAGGTGGCGGAAATTATGCGGGAACACCAGGGGCCATGGCTGATTTGTCCCAATCATCTCACCCTCGTTGACTCTTTTATCCTGGCCTATGCCATGTTCCCGCTGCACCGGTATGTGTTTCAATATCAGCTGGTGCCCTGGAATGTGCCGGAATACATGAATTTCAGCCGAAATATCTTTGTGGCGGCGCTCTGTTACCTGCTCAAGTGCGTCCCGGTGAAACGGGGCGGGGACCGGGCCGATGTTCGGCTCACCCTTGAAAAGTGCGCTTACATTTTAAGTAAAAAAGAAAATCTGATGATTTTCCCGGAGGGAACCCGCTCGCGCACGGGCCGGGTGGACACCCGGGATTTCACCTATAATGTCGGTCGCTTGTTCGCCCAGACACCGGCCTGCCGGGTGTTGTGTATTTACATGCGCGGCGAGGGCCAGGATACCTACAGCAGCCTGCCGAAATTCGGTGAGACCTTCAGCATGGCCGCAGTGGAATGCCGGCCCCGGACTGCTTATAAGGGGCTTCGGGCCTATCGGGAGTATGCCACCCAGATCGTCAATCAACTGGCCGAAATGGAGGCCGCATATTTTGCTTCACGTGGGAAATGACATCGTGGACCGCAAATCCCCGGAGGCAGCGGGGAAAGCGGGCGACCGGCGATTTCTGCACAAAGTCCTGACCCCGCTGGAGCAGGAGGTAGTGGCCGGGGCGCTGGATTCCGATCTTGCGCTCTGGTCCCTGTGGGCAGCCAAGGAAGCGGCCTACAAGGCCGTGAGCAAACTTTTCCCGGGCATATCCGCCGCGCCCCGGCGCTATTGCGTGCACCTGCCCGTCAATGAGCCGGGCGGGGGCTCCTTCGGGATTGTGCAAACCCCCGGCGGCAGGGTGCCGGTAAGGGTTCTCTGCGGTCGGCAGCACCTTCACTGTATAGCCATAACCGCCGGGCCTGAGGATTTTGAAACCCTGGATTACAGTCACGCCGTTATCCGGCCGGGCCGGGAATCCGAAATGGTCCGGGAGATGGCCATCGGGCGCATCGCCTCCTGCCTGAATATCAGACCGGAGGCGATCCGCATTGTCCGCCGTAAGGGGACCGCTCGGCCCGGGCCGCCGGTAGCCTTTGCCGGCAGCCGGGAATTGG
>P_1C_Sed_2_UnCtyDRAFT_1000465_pt1 | contig 12394 bp, 8 predicted proteins | sample Pon1CUnioCityCA_4_FD_10229 | JGI IMG/M metagenome (IMG submission 10229) | reverse complement strand
TTCTCACCATAAGACACCCGGTGTTCGATGCGCAAGGCCTCCAGGGACCCCGCTCCCTCGCGGGGAATCTGTCGCGAAAAGGCGCCCGCCACTTCCGGGTCATCACGCAAAGGCCGGACAAGGGCCGCAAGCCAGACATCGTCCGCAGGAACGGCGTCGGCCACGATATAGACGAGGAGCTCGCCCTCTGCTTCGAGGGAGGCCATCTGTCTTGTTCTACCGTGTTGAAAAGAACCCGCGGGTATCTCCATCACCCGGGCACCGTAAGAGGCGGCCACCTCGACTGTCCGGTCTTTCGAGCCGGAGTCCACCACCAGGACCTCGAAATCGAAGTCCGTTTGCTGGGAAACCACCCCCGCAAGACAGCGACCAATGTTTTCCTCCTCGTCACGGGCGACCACAATGACCGAAACCAGAGGGGAATGACCTCCATGAGCGTCGCGATGGCCTGTTTCAGAAGATTGCATAAGACATGGCCCTTATGAGGATCAGACAAGCTCCTCGTTGAAGTGGTTGGCCCGGTTCTCGCCGAGGCACAAAGAGCAGAAGTCGGGAAACTCGCCCTTTGCTATCTTTTTGCGGAGAAGGCGATACTTTTCACCGTTCCATATTTTGTCCCAGTCCTCTTTGGAAAGGTCGCCCATCTGCTCCATTGTCCCGCAACAGGTAAACACCCGGCCGTCGACCCGCACGCCGAAGGTCAGCCACGGTTGGACACAGTTGAGGGGCGGCTCCGGGTTGTCCTGTCTGAAAAGGTAATGGGAAGAAAAGATGAGTCCCGACTCTTTTGCTTTCCGCGATGCTGCCTCCAGGCTTTTCAAGAGATCATCATCGGGACGGACCACGTGCTTCTCGTAAAACCCGCGATATTCCTCATCAAAGCAAAACACCGGCGTCAAGGGCTCGACGACAAGTTGATTGATGCCCAGCGACGAGGCCAGCGGCACCATCTCTTCCACTTCGTGCCGGTTCATGTCGAGCAGCGTAAACTGCATGTTCAAAAAGGGCCGTTCCGAGCCGGAGCGTTTTTTAATCTCGGCCAGACGGCGGATGTTGTCGAGGGTTTTTGCAAGGCGTGCGGGCCTACGGATGCTCGAGTAGGTCTCATCAGTGGCCCCGTCAACCGAAAAGGAGATGGTGTCCACTTGCTTGTCCACCAGAAGCCTTGACTTCTCTTCATCGAGAAGGGTGGCGTTACAATTGAAGTAGACCTCCGCGCCCTCTTCCTTGACCGTCGAGATGATACGGAAAAGATCAGGATGTAAAAACGGCTCGCCCCCGCCGGACATGAAGCAGCGGCTTACGTAAGGCAGGACGTGCCTGATTCTGGAAAGCAGCCCCATGTCAAAGATATTGTTTCTGTAAGGCTCGCGGGGGAGCCCCATGGTGGTGGGGCACATGGGACAGCGGAGATTGCAGATGGCCGTGGCTTCCAGGTAGAGCACTGAAGGAAAGGCCCTGGTTTTTTCCCTGCCTTTCAAGATGTCTTTTTCAAGTCGGGCGCGGTTTTTCTCGCGGCTGTTTTTTTCTTTTAGCTTCACTACTTTGATTGACTTCCCGAATCCGCCTTTGGTTCCTTGCTTTCGGGCCCGGTTTTTAGCGCCCTGATTCTTTTGACCAGGTCTTTCATTCTCCGGTTTTGGACGTGCTCTTCATAAACGGGGTCCATGGCTTTTATGAACGCGCTTTTGTCGGGGATCTTGTTTATTTTGTTGCCGTGGGCCCGGATTTTTTCTTCTGCCTTTTTGGCGAGGCCCCGCCACAGCTTTCTCTGGTGGGACACCGACGCCAGGGCCGCTTGTTTTATGAGCTTCCGGTCGGCCTCGGAAAGGTCCTCCCACGTCCGGCGCGACATGATCACCATCTCCGGCGCCATGCTGTGCTGGTCCAGGCTGTAATAGTCGGCCACCAGGTAATGGCCGGTGTAATCGTAGGAAGGCCAGTTGTTCTCCGCGCCCTGGATGACGCCGGTCTGGAGAGATGAGTAGACCTCGCCGAAGGCCATGGGAGTTGGAGAGCCGCCCAGCGCCCTGACCATGTCGATCATGATCTCCGATTTCTGGACGCGGATTTTAAGGCCTGCCAGGTCTTCGGGCTTCTTAATGGGACGTTCGGTGTTGTAAAAGCTGCGGGCCCCCGAGTCATAGTAGCAAAGGCCGATAAGGTTCTTGTCCTTTAAGGAGATGAGCAGCTCTTCGCCGATCTCGCCGTCCAGCACGGCGTGCATGTGCTCGGTGTTCCGAAAGATATAGGGAAGGGCCAACACCCCCAGCTCGGGGCATATCTGCACCAGCGGATTTACATTGACCCGGTTTATGTCGATGATGCCAAGCTGCGTCTGCTCTATGGTCGATTTCTCGTCTCCCAGGGTCTTGTTGGGAAAAATGTCCAGGGAGACGCGGCCGTCGGTCTTTTCCTTGAGATACTTGTCCATGAAGACCAGCCCTTGCGTGGTGGGATAGTCAAGAGGATGGTCGTCCGCGGCCATGAGAACGAGCTCTTTATTCTTGTCCTCACAACCCGCGAGAAGGCCGGAGAGCAGTACGCAAACCGCCAGGGCCGCCGCCTTTGTTTTAAACGCTTTAAATATCTTCATCATTTACCGATTCTAGCCGCCTCTTTCGGGAAGGGCAAATAATTCCGGACATTCACGCGCCTTTCCGGCGGCGGGGCATGCGGGCGCCCTGTTCTTCCTGCCATTCGTGCAGCATGCGCCGGAGCCGCACCGCCGTCTCGGGCATTTTTTCAGACAGGTCGTGCTCCTCGCTTATGTCCGAATCGAGGTCATAAAGCTCGACCCGCTCGTTTTCATAAAACTCGATGAGCTTGTATTTTCCCGACCTCACCGCTGCCGAGGGCCTCCCTCCCTGGTTGCTGTAATGAGGATAATGCCAGTAAACGGCGTCCCGCTTCGGCCCGCCTTCGCCTTTCAACAAGGGGGTCAGGTCAACGCCGTCGCAATGCTGGTCCGGCCGGAGGGGAAGTCCGGCCATGGAAAGCAGGGTAGGATAAAAATCATTGCTGATGACCGGCTCGGAACACAGGCCTCCGCCGTCGGTCACGCCGGGCCATTTGATGATCATGGGCTCCCGAATGCCTCCCTCATAAAGCCAGCCCTTGCCGGCGCGGAGCGGGACGTTGGCAGTGGGCCATCCTTCCGCGGTGGACAGGCCGCCGTTGTCGGACATAAAGACAATTATGGTGTCCTCTTCAATGCCGAGGCCGGAGAGCTTGTCCATGACCCGGCCCAGGCTCCTGTCCAACGCCGAGATCATTCCGCCGTAGACCGGGTCGTCCTGCACCGTGCGTACCGGGTATTTGCCTTCTTTGTCAAAACGGTCCCACCGAGGATTGAAAAAATTTTTCTTCCAGTATGGCTTCATGTCCTCCCACTTTGCCTGGAGAGGAGTGTGGACGGCGTAATGGGAGAGGAAAAGCATAAAGGGAGAAGAGGCCGACTCCATGAGAGAAAGGGCCTCGTCGGTAAGCCGGTCGGTGAGATACTCCCCGAACGGGCCGTCTTCGATCTGTTCGTTATGGTACGGCGAGAAGTATCCTCCCCTGGGCAAGCCGGTGTGGTTGCCGCCGATGTTTACGTCAAAGCCCTGCTTGCGTGGCCAATAAGCCTTGTGTCCCAGGTGCCACTTGCCCAGGAAAAAAGTCGAGTAGCCGCCTGCCTTCAGGGCCTCCGCCAGCGTGAACTCCTCGAGAGGCAGATGGTCAACATAGTCCGGCGTGTCCAGCTTGCCTTCCCGGAAGCCGCCGAAGTACTGGGTGGTGTTGATACGGGAAGGGTACTTTCCGGACATTATGCTGGCGCGGGTGGGAGAACAAACCGGAGAGGCGGCGTAAGCGTCGGTAAACCGCATACTCTGGGAGGCCAGCCGGTCAATGGCAGGAGTTTCATAAAACCCACTGCCGTAACATCCCGTGTCCGTCCAGCCGAGGTCGTCGGCCAGAAAGAAAACGAAATTGGGACGCCGGGCCTTCGACTGCAAAGCTCCTCCCCCGGCCGCGAGCAAAGCGCCTGCAAGCGACATTTCCAGAAACTTTCTCCTGTCCATAACAATCTCCTTTCGCTCGATACAAGGACTTCAAGCAAGAAGCCGGCGGGGGGACCTCGGTCGGTAACTTTGTTTTTCAGCCTGACCATTATAGGATAATTTCATGAACTGCGGGAAACCCGATCAAAAAAGGTTTTGAATAAATGGACCCCCTGCCGGAATATGAAAAATATGACGGGCTCGGCCTTGCGGCCCTTGTCCGCGACAAACAAGTGGGGCCCGCCGAGCTTGTTAAAGCCGCTATTTACAGGGCGGAAAAACTAAACCCCTCCCTCAACGCGATAGTGACACCCGCTTACGAAAGCGCGCTCGAATACGCCGGTAAAGGGCTTTCCGACGGCCCCTTTTCGGGCGTGCCCTTTTTGTTAAAAGACCTCCTGGCCGCCTGGAAGGGAGTGCGGATGACCTCCGGCTCCCGGGCCTATAAGGACTATGTTCCCGACTACGACAGTGAACTGGTCAAGCGTTTCCGCCGGTCAGGGGTTGTTTTTCTCGGCAAGACCAACACCCCCGAGTTCGGTTTGATGGGCGTCACCGAGCCCGAGCTTCACGGCCCTACCCGGAACCCGTGGGACCTCTCTCGCACGCCCGGAGGTTCGAGCGGCGGCTCGGCTGCGGCAGTGGCCTCCGGCATTGTTCCCCTGGCCTCCGGTGGCGACGGCGGAGGCTCTATCCGCATTCCGTCGGCCTATTGCGGCCTCTTCGGAATGAAGCCCACAAGATTCCGGACTCCCACTGGACCGGTAAAAGGAAGAATATGGCACGGCGCAGCGGTCGAGCATGTGCTTACCCGCTCGGTGCGTGACTGTGCGGCCATGCTCGACGCAGTGCAGGGGCCTGATCGCGGCGCGCCTTTTGCTGCCCCTCCTCCGCGGGCACCATATCTTGAAGAGACGGACAAAGAGCCGGGGATTTTGAGGGCCGCTTTTTGCACCGAGTCTCCGCTCGGCACTGATGTGGACCCGGAATGCAAGGCGGCGGTCGAGGACGCGGCGCACCTTTTGGAAGAGATGGGCCATAAGGTGGAAGAGGCCCGGCCCGCACTTGACGGGATTTTCCTGGCCCGGAGCTTCTTTGTGCTTTACTTCGGTGAAGTGGCCGCGGACATAAAAGAAGCGGCCCGTGACATCGGCCGAAAGCCGGGCCGCAAAGACTTCGAGATGACTACCTGGTTCTTCGGCGAGCTCGGCAAGTATTACAGCGCCCGCGATTTTACCGAGGCCATAAGATCATGGGACAATGCCGCCCGGGTGATGGGAGAGTTCCATGAGAATTATGATCTTTACTTGACGCCGGTGACTGCGGCGCCGCCGGCCCGCATCGGCGAGCTCCTGCCGGGCGCTGCTGAAAAGGCGGCCATGGCGATAATCAGCGTACTCCGGCTGGGCAGACTGGCCAAGGCCACAGGCATGATCCAGAAGCTGGCACTGGACATTCTCGCCCGCACACCCTTTACGCAACTTGCCAACTTTACGGGACAGCCCGCCATGAGCCTGCCTCTTTATGAACACGCCTCGGGCCTTCCCTGCGGAGTGCAGGTAATGGCGCCTTTCGGAGGGGAGGCGCTCCTCTTCCGGACCGCCGCGCAGATGGAAAAGGCCCGCCCCTGGTTCCACAAGCGGCCTCCCTTGCGCGCCGATCAATAATCGCCTGCCGACTGGACCGGCCGCTCGACGCCCATCACTTCATTCCGTCGTAGAGCTTGAAGAACCCGTCCATCGAGGGCGGCGGACTGCTGGCTCCCCACTCGCGGTTAGGAGTGTCTCCCATCTCGAAATAGAGAAGTCCCCCACCGGCTATCTCGTCGTGGCTGATCCAGGGCCTGTCGAGCTCTTTGCCGTTTAAGCTTGCCGACTGAATATAGACGTTTTCCAAAGAGGCGTTATCGGCCTTTATCTCGAGTACGCCGTTTTTAAGCATTAATCTTGCGCCGGCGAATGATGGGCTGCCGATCATGTATATTCCGGGTGCAAAAGGATAGAGTCCCAGCGAAGAGAAGACGTACCATGAAGAAAGCTGTCCCATGTCCTCGTTTCCGGCGAGCCCGAGAGGACCGGTCCGGTGCATTTTTTTGTTGATGCGGGCGGCCATCTCCTGCGTTTTCCATGGCTTTCCCGAGTAGTTGTAGAGAAAGGCGATGTGATGTGATGGCTCGTTGCCGTGGGAGTACTGCCCGATGACGCCGCCGACGTGAGGGTCGAAAAACTCGTACTTGTCGGAATCGGCTTCCATAGAAAAGAGTTTGTCAAGCTTGTTGTTGAAGGCGTTGTTGCCTCCCATATCGCTTATAAGGCCCTTTATGTCGTGGAACACCGACCAGGTCCACTGCCAGGCGTTGCCTTCCGTGTAGTAGGAGTAGTAAGCGGCGGGGTCGAAGTCATCTTCATGCATCCAGTCGCCGGACAGTTTTTTCCCTCTCACGAAGCCGGTCTTTGGGTCGAACACGTTTTTATAGTAGAGCGACCGCTTGCGAAACATTTCGAAATCGTCTTCTTTTTCCAGCTCGCGTGCCATGGCCGCGACGCAGAAGTCGTCGTAAGCATAAGCCAGGGTCCTGCTTGCGCCCTGGTTGTAAACGTAGGCCACTATGAAAAAGAGGCTCTCGAAGCTTATGTCGAAGTCCGCTGGTATGTAGCCGTACTTTTTGTACCAGGAAAGTCCGTACCTGCCCGTGCCGCCGCCGGTACAGGGAATTACGTTGTCGCCGGGTTCGGTGGCGTTCTTTCGCATTCCCGAGTAGGCGGTGTCGACGTCAAAGCCGTCTACTCCCTTGAGGTAGGCGTCCAGGATGACGCAGGAAGTATGGTCGCCGACCATGCCCTCGGTGTGATAGTTGCCGAACTGCTGAGGAGTGGGGACACGGCCGGAATCGGCGTACTGCCTGACTATGGTCTTTATCATGTCCTCGGTCCGTTCCGGCTGCACGAGGGTCAGAAGCGGCATTTCCGACCGGAAGGTGTCCCATATCGAGTAGTCGCTGTAATAGGTAAAGTCCGCGGTGTTGGTCCTGCCGGGCTTGTTGTTGATCACCGTGTAAGTGCCGTCCGCGTCGCTGAATGTCGCCGGAAAGAGAAACGAGTGATATAACGCGCTGTAAAATATGGTCAGCCATTTCTCTTTCTCCTTTGCGCTGTGCCCCTTGCCGGGACTTATGCTTATTTTTTCAAGCTCACGGCCCCAGGCCCGGCGTGCGCCTTCACGGACGGAGTCAAAGTCGCGGCCTTCAAGCTCGGCCTCCAGGTTTTCGCAGGCCTGTTGGGGTCCCGTGTAGGATATGCCGACTTTTACCGGGACCTTTTCGTCCGGTGCGGTCTCGTAATCGACCCAGGCACCGACCTTTGCGCCGCTTGCCTTGCGCAGGCCGGGAAGTTTTACTCCCCCGTTCCACACGCCGAAAGATCGGAAGGGCTTTTGCAGTCTTGCGCAGAAGTGGACGGCCTGAAACGGGACCCGGCCGGTGGATGCGCGGGTGCCCACGATCTCGTTGTCTCCTTTTATCTCGACCTTGCTGTACAAAGGCGTGTCTCCCAGCCCGTGTCCCAGGTCAATAATAATGTGTCCGGCGTCGGTCTCGGGAAAGGTATAGCGATGGAAGCCGGCGCGGGTCGTTGCGGTAAGCTCGGCCTTGATGCCGTAATCCAGGAGGTCCGCGCTGTAATAGCCGGGCGAGGCCTGCTCCCTTTCATGAGAAAACCGCGAACGGTACCCCTTCTGCGGGGCCTCTTCTTCTCCCGGCTTTATTCGCAGTTTTCCCACAGTGGGCATGAACAGGATGTCTCCCCAATCGCCGACGCCCATTCCACTGCGGTGGACGTGGCTGAAGCCGAGGATTGTGGTGTCGTCGTAATGATAGCCTGCGCACCACTTCCACGCGGAAGACAAGTACAGTCCATGGGTGCCGCCGGTATCGGGGCTTAACTGGACCATGCCGAAGGGGACCACTGCGCCGGGAAAGGTATGGATCACTCCTCCCGTGCCGATCATGGGGTCCACGTAATCGACGGGAGCGGTTTCAAGTCTAGGACCGTTTCCGACGGAGGCGGAGAACATAACAAGCGCCGTCACAATCAGCGCCGCAATTTTTGCTTTTTCAGGCATGATCTTCATCCTTTTTTTCGGTTTTTAAAACGGGATTACGGACGATATTCATATCACGTTAGAAAAACGCAGTAAAGGCGCGTCTTTCTTTGCCGGGCCGGTTTCGAGGGCTTACAATAAGGGAAGAGTTTTCATGTCCCTGCCGGGCCAATGATAGAGGAGGACTGAAATGAGTGGAGCGGGCATAAAAAGGCGCGATTTCATAAAAGGGGCGGGTGCCGCTGCCATAGGTCTTGCCACTGGAGCGGGAAGTTCTTTGGCGTCGCAGAAAAGCCCTAATATAATCTACATCCTGCTTGATGACGCGGGTTACGGCGATTTTTCCTGTTACGGCCAGGAGCGTTATGAGACCCCACACATCGACCGGATCGCTTCTTCGGGTATGCGGTTTACCGACCATTACGCGGGAAGCACGGTGTGCGCCCCCTCCCGCTGCTGTCTGCTTACCGGCAAACACACCGGCCATTCCTACGTCCGCGGCAACAAAAGCGCGGACGCCGAGGAAGGCCAGATGCCGCTTCCCGAAGACACGGTGACTTTTTCGCGGCTTTTGCAGGAGGCGGGATACGTGACCGGCGCTTTCGGCAAGTGGGGCCTGGGACCGCCGGGGTCGAGCGGAGACCCTCTTAACCAGGGCTTTGACGAGTTCTTCGGCTACAACTGCCAGAGTCTGGCCCACAACTACTACCCCGACCATCTCTGGCACAACCGGGAAAAAGTCGAACTCGATGGCGAGACCTACTCCCACGACCTCATCATGAAACAGGCCATGGAGTTCATAAAACAAAACCATGACCGGCGGTTCTTCTGCTACCTGCCGGTGACCATACCCCATGCCTCCCTTCACGTTCCCGAGGAGTCGGCCGCGCCGTTCCGTAAAAAGTTCCGGATGTTCGAGCTGGTGCCCGGCTTTTATGACGGCCCGGTGGTCCGCAACCCTGCCGCCTGTTTTGCNGGGATGATGACGCGGCTCGACCGGCAGGTGGGAGAGATTATGCAGCTTGTCTCCCGACTCGGCATTGACGACAACACCATAGTAATGATCACCTCCGACAACGGGCCCCATTTGGAGGGAGGGGCAATGCCCTGGTTCTTCAACAGCAACGGTCCCTTTAAGGGCCATAAGCGCGACCTGTACGAAGGCGGCATCCGCGTGCCCATGATAGCCAGATGGCCGGGCCAAATCCCGGCGGGTACCGTCTCCGACCATGTCGGCGCCTTCTGGGACGTGATGCCTACGGTCTGCGATATCGCCGGCATAAGAAAGCCCGACGGCATCGACGGCATATCCATGCTTCCCGCACTTCGCAAAGACGAGGCTTCGCAGAAAGAACATCACCATCTCTACTGGGAGTTCCATGAGCTAGGCGGCAGGCAGGCCGTCCGCTCCGGCAAGTGGAAAGCGGTGCGTTACAGCGTGTCTTTTGACCGCGACAAGGGGGTCGAGCTCTATGACCTGGAAAAGGACAAAGCGGAGAAAAACGACGTTGCCGACAAGCATCCCGAAGAGGCCCGCCGCATGCTCGAGCTCATGAGAGGTTCCCGCACAGTGTCAAAGCACTTCAAGCTTTTCAGATAGTCGGACAGTCACTGCCGTGCGTGCTCCTCGATTCTTTGCCAGGCGCGAAGGAAGTTTTCGCCCAGTATCTTTTTGATCTCCTTTTCAGTGTAGCCGCGCCTTACCAACTCAGCGGTCAGGGCAGGCAGTCTTCCGGCATGGCCCAGGTCCGGAGGTATGTTCACACCTCCGTCATAATCGGAGCCCAAAGCGATCACGTCAACGCCGGCAAGGCCTTTGATGTAGTCGATATGGTCGGCAACCAGCGACACGTTGCGGGGCTTCTCTTCCATGGGATCCAGGTAATCGGCATGAAAGATGGCCCCAATGACGCCGCCCCTCTCGGCTATCGCCAGTATCTGTTCATCGGTCAGATTGCGGTAGTGGTCTGCCGCGCCCCGGGCACCCCCATGGGTCACGATCACCGGGCAGTCCACTGTGTCCATGGTGGCCCAGAAAGTCCGCTCGGACACGTGGGCCAGGTCGATCATCATGCCCATGTCCTCCATTCGGCGGACGACCTTTTTGCCGAAGGGGGAAAGGCCGTCGAACCCGGTCTCTTCACCGGGGTTTGCCGACTCGGCCCACTCGAGGCTTTTGGCGTGGGTCAATGTCATGTATCTTACGCCTCTTTCATAAAAATCTTCGAGCACGGAAAGGTCATTATCGATCCCCTGTCCGCCTTCCACTGCCAGGAGGATGGCAATGCGCCCCGACTTGATGATCTGCCGGGCATGGGACGGTGAGAGGGCCACTTCCACCTTGTCGCGGTTTTCGGAAACCATGCCCTCGATTGCCGCAAGGCTTCTGTTTACAAAGGCCTTGGCGCCCGGTATCTTGTTGGTCTTGGGAGACGGGCAGATCGCCATGTTGAAAAGGTCTATGCCCCCTTCCTGAAGGCGGGGTATGTCGATGTCCGAAAAAATCGGCATGACCCCGGCAGGTCCCCAGTCCACGCTGCGGTGCCGCTTAGCCATGTCATAACCCATGTAAGTGACCATGAACTGCGTGTCGGCGTGAAGGTCGCACACTACAGCCTCTTCATGCAGCTCTTTTACGTCTTCGGGTATGCCAACTGCAGCATGCACTGCGAGGCCCGCAAAAACAAGACAGCACAGCACCATTGAAAATTTTATTGATGTCCTCTTTTTCATATCTTTCTCCCTTCCCGGTGGTCGTTGTTACGGGTTGTAATTTTATCATAAAGGATAGAGGTTTTAGAGAAGGGCCGGGGGCCTCAGGGACGTCGCTTGATTGAGGGGTCCAGTGTTTCCCATGCCCGGACCAGTTTTACCTGGCTGCCAGTGCCCGGCGAAGGCAGGATTCCCATGTAGGGCTCGCCCTTCCGGAGGCGGCTTATCTCTTCCAGCGCGTCTTCAGGGTTTTTGCCGTGGCGGACCAGCCAGCAGCCCACCACCGTACCGGTGCGGCCCACCCCCGCCTGGCAATGCACGTAGACCGGCCGGTCTTCTTCCAGGCTGCGGTCGATGGTGTCGAGGATTTCTAACATCTGTTCCGGAGGCGGAGCAGTGGCGTCCGGAACAGGGCTTCTATAAAAGGAAACGTCCGTTCCATAGGCGAAAGCCGCCTGTTTGACAAGTCCGGGATAGTCCGTCATTGCATACGCTCCCAGGCCCGGCTCGTGGTCCTCTTGAAGACAAACTATGGTCCTTGTCCCGGCTTCGATGAGACTGATGATGTTGTCCTTTGTCGCGCCGGAGCTCATCTCCACCGGGCTTGGACCGGCAAGGAAACGTCCGGACACGACCCACCATGTTCCTCGGAAAAGGTCCGTCATAACTCGCTCCTTTTCTCCGTAGTGTTTATGATAACATATGGTGTTTGATGAATGGCCGGAGATTTCCGCTATTTTCTTTACTTTGTACTTTCGATGCTGGTAGAGTTCTTTTGTAGATGATTTTTAAAAACATAAAGGGGGGAGGACACCTCTACCGTCTTGCCGCGGTTGTGGCGGCCGGACTCTGGTGCGGACTTTCCCTGCTGTGGGGACTTCGGGATTGGCCGGGACCTGCCGAGCTTCAAATCGCTATGGGCATGACGCTCTTCTTTATTGCTCCCGGATTCTTCCTGGGCCTCTTAATCCTGGGAAACCGCAGAATATGCCTCTGGGAGCGGCTTCCCTTAAGCATTGCCTTGTCAATGGGCGTATGGGCCTTGCCCGGCCTCATCGCTTATGTTATCGAAATGTCTTTAGNCGAGCTCGTTGTTGTCGAGCTTTATATAGCGGGTATTCTTTTTGCGGCCGCTCTGGTCGCCGTGCTTGTGCGGGCAGGGAAAGGTATGGAGTCCACGGATGAAAGGCCGTCTTTATCAACCGGCATTGTGGTCTTCGCTGTGGGCATACTGGCAATCGTCCTTTCCGCGTGGATGGGCGCATTCCGGGGCGCCGAGCTTGACTGGGACTACTTCAATTATATCTCGCACGTAAGGAAGCTGGTCTTCTGGGACAAGGCATCCATCGCCCATTTCGCTTATAAGAATGCGCCGCCCGACCCCGTCCATTCCTACAACATCTGGGCCCTGCAATGGGCGCTTGTCTCCCGGATGTTCGAGATCGACCCCATCGCGCTATACTCACGAAGCTCCTTCATTACCATTCCCGCGACGCTCATGGCCTTCTACGGACTCTGCCGCCGCCTCCTGAACGAAAACG
>P_1C_Sed_2_UnCtyDRAFT_1000464_pt1 | contig 12396 bp, 10 predicted proteins | sample Pon1CUnioCityCA_4_FD_10229 | JGI IMG/M metagenome (IMG submission 10229) | reverse complement strand
GAGCTACGAATATTACGACCAGAAAATGGAGGAGATCAAAAGGGATATATGGCTGGAAATCAACGAAAACCTGACCGCGCTGGAAAAAGTGCGAATCATCAACCACATCTTTTTCAAGATCTACGGGTTTTCCAGCAATGCGGCCAATTTCTATGCCCCCCAAAATAACTACATCAACCATGTGCTGGAGACCAAGAAGGGAAACCCCATCACACTGTCTATATTATACGCTTCCCTGGCCCGCAGACTGAACATCCCTATATACGGGGTAAACCTCCCCAAAAACTTCATTGTGGCTTACCGCAATGAATATACGCTGAGAGAAGAGCCGCAGAATCAGATTCTTTTCTATGTAAATCCTTTCAACAAGGGAGCTATCCTGGGGAAAAAAGAAATTGATTACTTCATCAAGCAACAATCGCTCAAGCCGCGTAAAGAATATTATTTGCCCTGTTCAAATATCGAAACCATCCAAAGGCTGATCAATAACCTGATCTATGCCTATGACAGGCTTGGGTACCCCGACAAGATCAAAGAACTGAACCAGCTTTACCGCATCCTCCTGGACAACAGCGGCCAGCAGGACTAGTGGTCATGGCCTGCCATTAACCCATCTTAGTCACCTGTTCGTTTTCCAGCTTATATTTGGCTTTACTTTCCGGGCAAATAGCTATGCCGTTGTCATCGAAATCCAGACGATGTCCGTATTCGCTCATCCAGCCTATCTGGCGGGCCGGGTTACCTACCACCAGGGCATACGATTTCACTTCTTTGGTGATCACCGCTCCGGCACCAATAAAAGCAAAAGAACCAATATCATTTCCACATACAATGGTAGCGTTGGCACCGATGGTAGCCCCCTTTTTCACCACTGTCTGCTCATACTGATCCCTTCGAACCACAGCGCTCCTCGGGTTGCTGATATTGGTGAAGACCATGGATGGGCCCAGGAATACATCATCCTCGCAAATGACCCCTGTATAAATGGAGACGTTGTTCTGGACTTTCACATTTTTACCCAGCCTCACATGGGGCAAGACCACCACGTTTTGTCCGAGGTTGCAGTTCTCGCCAATCTTCGCCTTAGGCATAACATGGGAAAAATGCCATATTCTTGTTCCGTTTCCTATCTCGCAGCCCTCATCGATGACGGCTGTTTCGTGTGCAAAATAATCGGTTTGGCTCATGACATAAAATATTGTTTGATGGTTTCAGTGATATATTGGATCTGGTCTTGTTCCAGCTCGGTATGCATGGGAAGGGATAATACAGTACGGGAGAGTTCCTCCGATACAGGAAAATCCCCCTCCTGGTAGCCGCTATCGCGAAAAGCCTCCTGCATATGCATGGGCACGGGATAGTACACCATGGTAGGTATGCCACGATCCTTCAGGTAGGCTTTCAGATCGTCGCGCGATATACCGGGTTGAAGCTTCAGGGTATATTGATGATAGATGTGGGTGGAGTAAGGGACCCGGGCGGGTGTGACAATCTGATCGATGCCGCTGAGCTCCTGGTCATAGACGGCGGCTGCCTGTTGGCGGGCCTGGTTGTAGTGGTCGAGGTATTTCAATTTAACCTGCAGGATGGCGGCCTGCAGGGTATCCAGCCGGGAATTCACGCCAATGCGGGAATGATAGTACTTCTGATGCGATCCATGGTTGGCGATGGTTTTGATGATATCGGCCAGCCGCGGATCATCGGTAAAGAGGGCTCCCCCGTCGCCATAGCAACCCAGGTTCTTGGAGGGAAAAAATGAGGTACAACCAATATCTCCCGGGGTGCCGGCTTTCTGAACGGTGCTGCCGCTGAGATAATCGGCGCCCAGGGCCTGAGCTGTATCTTCAATGATGCTGATTCCATGCTCCCGGGCAAGTTTCAGCAATTCATCCATCCGGGCACACTGACCATACAAATGTACCGGAACAATAGCCCGGGTACGGGGTGTGATGGCTTCACGCACCTTGTCCGCGGCCAGGGTAAAATCCTGCTCGTCTACATCGACCAGCACCGGTTTCAGGCCCAGAAGCCTGACTACCTCCACCGTGGAAATAAAAGTAAAATTGGGCGTGATCACCTCATCGCCGGGCTTCAGATCCAGGGCCATCAGGGCTATCTGAAGGGCATCGGTGCCGTTGGCACAGGGGATCACATGTTTGACTCCCAGGTATTGAGAAAGATCGCGGGCAAAATTTTTTACCTGCGGACCATTGATAAAGGCGGTATCCTCAATCACCTCTTGCATAGCCTGGTCCACTTCGGAGCGGATATTCGCGTATTGGGTGTGCAGGTCAACCATCCGAATGGGGTTCATAAGCGTCATTTTTTATGGATTTAGACAGGCCGTCGCATCTTCGATGATACCGGGCCTAGGAAAGGTTTCATGAAGGCCCTCTGCCACCGGGGTGCGCGGTAGAACAAAAATAATCATTTTCTGCCATCCGGCAGGCGGTATTGCCAATCAAATGTACCCTTTTTCAGACAAATCCTTTCAGAGGCTACCACCCTCTCCGGCTCAAATCCGGCCCGGAATGAAAAAGCCTGCACCCAATGGGGGTACAGGCTCTTAACCGTTTATCTAAAAGAAAGGACAGTGTTATTTGGCGTAATTGACGGCGCGTTTTTCGCGGATGACCGTTACCTTTACCTGGCCGGGATAGGTAAGCTGGCTCTCTATATGCTTGGATATATCATAAGAGAGCTTATCGGCTTCGCTGTCGCCGACCTTGTCGCTTCCCACGATAACCCGCAGCTCACGGCCGGCCTGTATGGCATAGGTCTTGGTAACCCCTTCAAAAGAAAGGGCCAGCTGTTCGAGATCTCTGAGGCGCTGTATGTAGGATTCGACAGCTTCTCTTCTGGCGCCGGGACGGGCCCCTGAGATGGCGTCGCAAACCTGGACAACGGGTGCTATCAGGCTGCTCATCTCCGTCTCCTCGTGATGCGAGCCAATGGCATTGGCCACCTCGGGCTTCTCCTTGTATTTTTCTGCCAGCTTCATACCCAGCAAGGCGTGGGGCAGTTCGGGCTCATCGTCGGGTACCTTTCCGATGTCGTGCAAGAGTCCGGCCCGCTTGGCCAGTTTGGAATTCAGGCCCAGCTCGGTGGCCATGATGCTGCTGAGGTTGGCTACCTCACGGGAGTGCTGAAGCAGGTTTTGTCCGTATGAAGAGCGGTATTTCATCTTACCGATCAGCCGGATCAGCTCGGGATGCAGCCCGTGGATACCCAGGTCGATGGCGGTTTTCTTACCCACCTCGTTGATCTCCTGCTCGATTTGTTTCTCTGTTTTGTTGACGATCTCCTCGATGCGTGCCGGATGAATACGTCCGTCGGTGACCAGCTGGTGCAGCGACAGGCGGGCAATCTCCCGGCGTATGGGATCGAAACCGGAAAGGGTGATGGCTTCCGGGGTGTCATCGACGATGATCTCCACTCCGGTGGCTGCTTCCAGGGCCCGGATGTTACGGCCTTCCCTTCCTATGATGCGGCCTTTGATCTCGTCGTTGTCAATGTTGAATACCGTGATGGCATTCTCGATGGTGGTCTCGGCTGCCACACGCTGGATGGTTTGTACTACAATGCGCTTGGCCTCCTTATTGGCATTCATCTTAGCCTCTTCTACAATCTCGCTCATGGTAGACATGGCCTCGGAGCGGGCCTCCGATTTCAGGGACTCCATAAGCTGGTTCTTGGCCTCTTCGGCCGACAGCCCCGATATGGCCTCCAACTGCTCAACGTGCTGCTTGTGCTGCTTGTCCAGCTCTTCATTCTTCTTCTCCACCATGTTCATCTGGCTCTGCAAATTTTCGCGGATGGCATCCAGCTCTTTCTTCTTGCGCTGGTTCTCTTCCATCTTCTGATTCAGGTTGTTCTCCTTCTGTTTCAACCTGTTCTCGGCAGCGGCAACCTTGTTGTTGCGTTCGTTGATCTCTTTTTCATGTTCGGCCTTCATCTGCAGGAACTTCTCCTTGGCCTGGAGAATCTTATCCTTCTTGATTACTTCAGCCTCTCCTTTTGCATCCTCTATGATCTCATCGTGTTTCTTCTTCAATGCTTTTTGCCAGAACAGGTAGGCAAGGAAGCCTCCTGCCACAAAAGCAATCGCCCCGATGATGATATTCAGGGTCAGATGAGATATGGTGCCAAATATTTGTGTAGTTACCATATTGCTGTTGTTTTAAGTATTAATTGGTTATAAAAAAAAAGCCCGCATAATTGACCTTAATGCTGTAAAAAAACCCCTGTATCGACATGGGTGGAGCTGCCACTCGAGGTCGACCTTCCTCTGTCCCGCCAAAGGCGGGATCCTGTGCTAACACAGGGTGAGGCCTGCTCTCACTCAAATGAGCTTGACTCCAATTTGATAAGTGTTGAGTTTTTCAGCCATTAAGGAACTATGCGGGCAATCTTATCTATTGAAAGAACGTCATTTCTCTTTACTCATGTACTCTGCCAACTCCTGGTTCAACTCTTTTAAATCTTCCAGAATAGGTTGCTCATCGCTCTTCTCTTCCATTTCCAAATATCGTATTACAAACTGCAAGGCGGCCATTGCCAAAAAATCCTGATTGTCCTTGTCTGAATAACGTTGTTTGTACTGCAATATTTTCTCATTTATCAATTTTGCAGCCCCTCGAATCCGCTCTTCATCCCTGGCTTCGATCTTCAGCGGATAGTACCTGTCTGCCAGATTTATCCGAATTGATAATTTTTCATCCTCGCCCATATATCGCTAAACCTAATCTTACTTGTTTAAAAGAGCTATACACTTGTCAATTTCCCGCACGATCCTGTTTATTTTGATCTTCGCATCATGGGTTGATTCCGCGGATGCGATGCCTTTGGCCAATTCCATGGTGGATAGTTTTTCCCTGCAACCGGCCAGTTCTTCTTCTTTTTGGTTTAACTCTTTTTTAAGTTGTTGATTTTCATCTTCGAGCCGGACAATTTGGTTTTTTGCTGTCTCATGAAGTTCGATCAGGGTATTAACCCGCGACCGCAACTCATGAACCGTATTTTTGCCGTCATTGTCCATTCTATAGATGTTATCAAAATACAAAATTAATACAGGTTTTGCAAATAAAAAAATATAGTTCCTTTTTTATTCAACTCAAAATAATATTAGTTTTGTTGTCTTTAGTTGCATTTCATTCATCCTATACTTTAAAACATGAGAACACTGCTGTTGACCCTTCTCTATACTTTCACCATAAGCCTGACATCCATCCACGCCCAATCCGGCAATATGGAGAACCATCTCCACCCGCCCCTGAAAAACCCTCTGCTGCTATCCGGTAATTTTGGGGAACTCCGCTCCGACCATTTTCATGCGGGCATCGACATCAAAACCCAGGGAACCGGTGGTAAAAAGGTATACGCCATTGCCGACGGGTATGTTTCACGGATCCGTGTATCGGCTAACGGCTATGGCCGGGCCCTTTACATTCACCATCCCGAAAAAGGCCTCACATCGGTGTACGGACACCTGAAGCGTTTTAACAAAAAACTGGAGCGTTTTGTCAAAAAAAGCCAATACGAACAAAAAAGCTTTGAGGTTCAACTTTTCCCGGAGAAGGGCCTTTTCCCGGTAAAAAAAGGCGAGCTTGCAGGTTTGTCCGGCAACAGCGGAAGCTCGGACGGCCCCCATTTGCACTTCGAGATCCGTCAGCTCTCCGACCAAAAACCGCTTAATCCCTTGCACTACTCATTGGAGGTGGTCGATAACATCCCCCCTCAAATATTCAACCTGGCCGTTTATCCCCTGGGCAAGAGTGCCTCCGTGGAGGGCAAACGGCAAAAGCATTTCTATGATGCCGTGAGCCGGGGCAGAGGAACCTACCAGCTCTTGGATCAGACGATCCCGGAAGTCTCGGGTCGTATTGGGTTTGGCCTGCGGGCCTACGACTTTCTCGATGGCTCCCCCAACTGGTGCGGATTATATACGATGAAACTTTACATCGATAATACCCTGATGTACCACCACCAGATGGATGGGTTCTTCTTCTATGAGACCCGTTACATCAACGCCCATATCGATTATGAAGAGAAGAAAAAAAACAACCATACCTATCAAAAATCATGGCTGGAACCCAATAATCCCCTCAGTATTTATGAATACCTGAGAAACGACGGCATCTATACCTTCACCGACGACACCCTTCATGAAGTGACCTATCAGATTACCGATGTTTACGGAAATACCTCTACCCTCTCCTTCCAGGTGCAAAGCCGGGTTGATCTGCCTGATTCGCTAAAACAGGAGCAAAAAACCAAAGGCAGAATGATGCCTTACAATGAAGCCAATACATTCAAAAAAAGCCATCTCAAGCTAAATTTTCCGAAGAAGGCATTCTACGACACCATCCACTTCGAATATTCCAGGACAGAAGCCCCCGTTAGGCAGGGCGTCTTCTATTCCGACCTGCATCATATCCACAACGAGCACACCCCGGTACACAAAAGATATACCCTCTCGATCAAACCCGAAGGTCTGCCCGGGATGTTGCGCAACAAAGCCTTTATTGCACTGGTCAACGGCGAAGATGAACCCTATGTGTATCAGGGAGGAGAATTTGTTAATGGGTTTATTGCCACAGAAGTACGTAAATTCGGCAAATATGCTGTGCTGGTCGACCGGGAAGAGCCCTCGATCAGCCCCCTGGTGCTAAACGATCAGCAGTTAAGTTTTCACATCAGCGATGAGCTGAGTGGAATACAAAGTTACAACGGATACATAAACGGCGAGTGGGTGTTGTTTGAATACGACCCCAAAAATGACCGGCTCACCTATCATATAGATCCGGAGCGCCTTGAAGAGGCAGAAAGCTACGAACTGGAGTTGTATGTAAGCGATCCGCTGAACAACATCGCTACATACCACGACACGTTAACCATTAACCGGCCCGACACCTCGTCCAATCAAATGGAATGAACAGCTTCACCTAAACCTGATATATCATGCGTTTAAAACTCACTATCCTGCTGGCAGGAGCTATGATGATCACGGCTTGTCATAATGAAAAGCCGGTGAACCCTGACATCACAGTCCCTGAACTCCGGCAACATATTCAATACCTGGCATCTGACGAGCTAAAAGGACGATATCCGGGGACAGACGGCTCCCGTGAAGCGATTCAGTATATAAGGGATGAATTCACCCGCGCAGGACTAACCCTCAAGGGCGAGGAGGGATTTCAATCCTTCCGGGTAACCCTGGCCCAAAAACCTGGTCCGGAAAATACTTTGAGCATAGGCGATCAAAAATTCGCCCCGGGTAAGGATTATACCCTCATGCCCTTTTCAGGCAACGGGCAGGTAAGCGACAGTGTGATCTTCGTGGGATATGGCCTCCGGGCAGAGGGCCGTGGGTTTGAATGGAACGATTATGCCCGCCATAATGTCAAAGGACACTGGGTGATGATGTTGCGCGGAGCTCCCCGGAAGGATGCCCTTCGAAAACGGTTTATGGGACAAACCAGGGACCGCGAGAAGGCCCTCCAGGCAAAAGACCAGGGGGCTGCGGGGGTGCTTTTCGTATCAGGCCCTGCTCATGACCCGCAGGATCAGCTGGCTGACCCCACCCTGAAGAAAGGAAACATTGAGATCCCGGCCCTCCACATCAAACGACAGGTTGCCAACCGTATCCTGAGCCCGCAGCAGGTGGAAGGTCTGGAAAAGAAAATCAATGAGACAGGCCGTCCCCTGGTCCTGGCGCTCTCCACACCGGTGCATGCAGCTACCGAACTCCTGCCGGTAGAAGCCGACTGCCAGAATGTGGTGGCCGAGCTGAAAGCACCCGGGGCAAACAACACGGGCCGTTACATCATCGTTGGCGGCCATTTCGACCACCTGGGCATGGGTGGAGAGGGCACCGGCTCAAGAAGACCCGACACCACGGCTGTCCATAACGGGGCAGATGACAATGCATCCGGCATTGCTGCCATGATCGAGATAGCCGAGAAATTAGCCCGGCAAAAGGACACCCTCAAAAACCATTTTCTCTTTGTGGCTTTTGATGCTGAAGAGCTGGGCCTGCTGGGGTCTAAGCATTTCCTCGAATACTACCCCCTCCTGCCCGATTCCATCGAAGCCATGATCAACCTCGACATGATCGGCCGCCTGCGGGAAGAAAACAGCCTGCAAATTGGAGGAACCGGAACAGCTAAAGAATCGGAGCAGCTGCTGAAACAGTTGAACAGCAAAGCCCATTTCAAGCTGGGTCTTTCCCCCGAAGGCTATGGCCCTTCCGACCATTCTTCCTTCTACTTCAAAGATATTCCGGTCTTTTTCTTCTCGACAGGCCCCCACCTCGACTATCATACACCCGCTGACGATGCGGACCTGGTCAATTATGAAGGACTGAAAAAAGTATCGGATTTTGTCTGCGACCTTTCTCTCACCCTGGCCACCCTTGATTCGGGCTTAACATTCACGGAGGCAGGTTCGCCTGCCCGGCAGACGGGCCGGGATCAAAGAGCAGACCTGAAAGTAACCCTGGGCATCATGCCCGACTTTGCAGGAGTCGAGAAAAGAGGCTTGCGGGCCGATATGGTCATCAAAGGCAAACCCGCAGACAAAGGTGGCATGGAAAACGGCGATGTCATTGTAGCCATCAACGGCCACGATGTTGGCGGCATATATGATTATATGGACCGGCTGTCGGAATTTCAGCCCGGACAAACCATTACCGTGGAAGTGATCCGCAACAAAGAACATAAAGTACTCATGGTTCAACTATAAAAGCATAACGCACGATTCCGGCCGTTCAATGAAGTATTAAATAAAAGATAACCGTATGAACAAGAAAGGTATCCTCTGGCTCCTGGCCGTCGTTATAACCCTGGCAGCAGCAATCTATCAAAGAAGCACGGGTCCGACCTACTCCAAAAAGATCCCCTTCACCCTGGAAGGCAAGGAGTATGAAGAGACCTTCCCCAGAAGCAGCAGTGGAAGCGACAGCTGCCGCATCGACATGAACATTCCTTCCTCTGTCGAAGCCCGGCTTTATTATAAACGCTATCCCACCACTGAAAACTGGAGTGTACAGCCTTTCAGAAAAAAAGAGAACAAACACGTTGCCGCCCTGCCTCCGCAACCTCCGGCAGGGAAGCTTCAATACTTCATTGAAATTCAGTCAGGTAACAAAAAAATCTACCTGGCACGCTCCAACCCCCTGATCATCCGCTTTAAGGGAGTGGTGTCAAACGGAGTACTGATACCTCATGTCATCCTTATGTTTGCAGGAATGCTTTTCAGCACAGTGGCCGGGTTGTTTGCCCTGGGCAAAAGGCAGCAGTACCGCCTCTATGGCTGGATCACACTGGTCCTGCTTATACTGGGGGGATTCATTTTCGGACCGATCATGCAATACCAGGCTTTCGGCGATGCCTGGACAGGCATACCTTTTGGATGGGACCTCACCGACAACAAAACCCTGGTGGCCATCGTGGGCTGGGTCACAGCCGTTATCTCCAACCGAAAGAAGTACCGGCCCCGCCACTATGTGATAGCTGCTGTCCTCCTGCTGGTGGTATATTCCATTCCACACAGCCTGATGGGATCGGAATATGACTACAGCAAGGGCGAGGTAACCACCGGGCTGATACAATGGATTCCATAGGGAAACAATGGCTCCAGGCCATTGCCCCTCTTTAAGCCTTTAGTTTGAAGCAGTGTCCGATTCGGCCTCCCCTTCCATCTTCTCAGCTTTTTCAATCATCTCCCGGGTTTTTTCCTCGGTACTCTCTTCCTCCTGCTCAATACCAGCTTTGTCCTCCCGGTCCTGTGCGTTCTCTCCGGGGCCCTGGCCACAAGCTGCAAAACCCGTCATACCCGCAAACAAGACCATAATGACTAACAAACGAATCCTTTTCATATTGACTGATTTTTAGAGGTTTAAAACATTTGCTTTTGATGAACAGCTTCGTATTAGGGTTCGCCCAGTTTTATCTCCCGGGTGATCCCGACCTTTATCCATCTGCCCGGCATCCGAATGTTCCCTATGTCACTGTATCGGCGGTCAAACAGGTTGGTCACCTCCAGATGAGCCTTCCAACGTTTCCATCGATATCCCAGTTTGGCATCAAACATCCAGTACGGTTTAAAGACGACTTCACGCGTATATTGTTGCAAAGAGAAATCATATTTCAGGTACTTACCTGCCCGGTCGTGGTAAGCGGAAACCAGGCTAAAGTGGAATCCGTCTGTTTTCCCGGAAAGACGAATGTTTAACTTTTCATCGGGGTAATTGAGCGAGTATTTGGATTCATAATCGCCGGTGATCTTGCGTTGTTTCATATTCGTGTAATGAATGGCAACCCGGTCAAAGACCAGACCGGTTCCGGTCAGGGCATCCAGTCTGATGGTAGCCGACAGTTCCAGCCCCTGGTTGATGAGCCGGGTCAGGTTGCGCGCTTTCCATTTTATCTGCCCGGTTTCTCCCTCTTGGCGAGTCCAGGCAATCAGGTCGTTGGCATCATGATAAAAAAAGGAGGCATGCGCGCTAATGCTCTTAGAATGAAGCTTGAATCCGCCTTCATAAGCCTGGATCTTTTCGGGTTTCAGGTGGGGGTTGCCCACATTGGAAGGCCCCTCATAGAAAAGATCTGTGAAGGTGGGCATCCGCAGGGATTGGTTGAAGGACCCGTAAGCGCTAAGCTGCCGGGTTAGCCGGTAACTCAGATCCACCCCGGGGTATAGATTCCAGCCGGGGCTGTGTTCATTGCTTCGACTGACCAGGACACCAGCCGAGAGCGAAAAACGCTGTATATAAATATTATGCTCAAAGAAAAGGTTGATCAGGGTGCGGTGATACTGCTTGTCGTAATAGCCCTGCGGCTCACCCACAGCCGGTATGGTATCTTCCATCGCCTCGCCAAGCACGTTGCTCCAGATATGTTCGGAACGCAGGTCGAAGCCCAGCGCGGTCTTACCCAGCATCGAATGAAACGAACTGCTCATCTTGGCTCCATAGACATCGGTCATATGATAGTTATGCCCCGAATAGTAGTTCCAGGGTGCATAGACGCCCTCTTTATATTTGGCGGTGTCCCGGGCTCCACGAACCCAATACCCGTTCTCCCTTTGATACCAGTTTTCACCTTCGCGAAAAAGCTCAAACCGGTCGCGATGGCGCCTCCAGTAAAGGGCCGGACGGAATTCAACACGCTCGCCCAGCTCCATAGAAACGCTCACCAGGGAAGTGCGCGCCTGCTCGTATTGATGGGAATATTCGGGTGTATAGAAGTTCTGAGCCCCATATTCCTTATTTTTATGCCCCGCCTGGATATTCAGCCGGTCTTGCCCGATGTCAACCTGCCCGTGGTAGTAAAACTGGTATATGGAAAAATCGGTGTTTTCCATATAACCATCGGAGGCAGAGCGGGAAAAAGAAAGGTGATGCCTGCTCTCCCCTATGGAAAAGGAGCTCATCCCGCCCGCCCGGTACAATCCGTGGCTGCCTCCCAGCAATTCAACCTTCAGGCGGTTCGAGTCGGCAGGGGTGGTGATGATGTTCACCGCCCCGCCAAAGGCATTGGGGCCAAACACCCTGGAGCCGGGACCTTTCAAGACTTCTATCTCCTTCACATCCGAAAGGTTAACCGGCAGATTCAAGGCAAAATGTCCGGTCTGTGGATCCGTTATATCGATGCCATTCAACAAAATCAGGTTCTGATCAAAAGAACTGCCACGGATACTCAGATCGGCCTGAACACCCAGCGGGCCCCGCTGCCGGAGATCCACCCCGCTCAAATGATCCAGCACACCATGAATGCTGTTGGCCGGCAATCGCTCAATCTCCTCCTCCCCGGCCGTGGTGACAATCCTCGACAAACGGGAATAAACAACGGGGGTACGGCGGGCACTTACCACCACCTCCCCGATTTCCATCTTATCCCCTACCGTTAGGGTATCCTTCTGTCCCTTTACAGCCAGGGGTAATAAAAAAAATACCATCATACCACACAGCAAACTCCTTCTTAAAAGAAAACCCTGCCTGTTGCTTTGCTCAAACATCTTCATCTCTCTTTAGCTTATCATAACAAAACGAATGGTCTCGGCCATCCGGCGCAAAATTAATCAACCCCGAAAAGGATTGGAGCTTTATGGTTAAAGTTAAAAGGTATTATGCAACACAAACAAGCAAAACCCCCTGGCTGTTTCTAATTTAACGGCAGAAATTAACGGGGCCTTCTATCAGGGCTGCGGGCTCCGCAGAGACCCCGGCAGCATTCTTTGCTTTCGATATGCAGCGCTGACATTTTGAAAATCGTCCTTACCATTGAAAGACATACTATGAATTGGTTACCTTTATAGGCAGCAAAACAAAGTTCTAATCGTCTTTTATATGCAAAAGGAAAAAGAACAAACACTCTACCAAAATATCCACCAGGA
>P_1C_Sed_2_UnCtyDRAFT_1000463_pt1 | contig 12413 bp, 8 predicted proteins | sample Pon1CUnioCityCA_4_FD_10229 | JGI IMG/M metagenome (IMG submission 10229) | reverse complement strand
CTTGCAAATCATAGGTTGGGTAATAAAAAAGGGATGATCACAACTTTAGTTCAGGGGAGCTTTCCATGGTCTATCGAGTTATACTTTAGTCAAAAAATTCTCAGGGACTCTACTTTGATTGGAATACTTGTGATATTAATGTTCTTCCAGAAAGTTTGCTTTGTCTGCTTCCCGAATAGAAGTTAGGAGGGAGGTGATTTGCTTGTATAGTTTTTGATCAGCTTCACAGGCTTTTTTAACAAAATCTTCTTGTTGCTGTTGATCCGGGAAGGACAGCGCTTTATCCAGAATAGGTTCGATTTTTTGCCACCGTAATTGGTCCATAAAAGATAATAATATATCCTGAATCTTTTATTAGTATATGCGAAAGCCAAATGAAAAATGGGCCAAATAAATAGAGAAAGTGCTCTAATTTTTAATGGGATGGATTTGTCACCATTTCGCTCACTGTTTCGCATGATGCTATGTAGCATTCATTAATTCTAAAAAAAGAAGCAAAAAATATGCAACGATTAACACGAATAGTGACGCTACTTTTAGTTTGTTCAATGACCCTTTTCATGGCCTGCGAAGGCCCAGCTGGTTCCGAAGGCCCCCAAGGCCCTGAAGGTCCGCAAGGCCCGGTTGGTCCGGCCGGTGAAGATGGCAGTGAGATACATTCCGGAACAGGGGAACCTGCTGCCAGCACTGGTGACAATGGGGACTATTACCTCGATACGGATACCGGTGAGCTTTATGGTCCTAAGAATGATGATGGTTGGGGTACGCCTATCAGCTTGCAAGGACCTCCGGGCGAAGATGGAGCTGACGGCGAAGACGGCAGCCAGATCTTTTCCGGTAGCGGTGCACCCGATGCTTCGCTGGGTACCGTAGGTGACTATTATCTCGACGAAGATAACTTCGATCTTTATGGTCCTAAAACCGAGAGTGGCTGGGATACTCCTATAAATTTAAAAGGGACTGCTAATGTGATGTACTCTCCTTGGATTACTATTCCTGCTGGAGAATCCGGATGGAATGCCCGGGGAATACATGGCGATAGTCTTCGGTATCATGATATCTCGGCTAATGCCCTCACGGAAGATATTGTAGATGAAGGAGTGGTAAATGTATACGTAGATTTACGAGATATAAGTGGTGTTTCATATAATCAGGTGTTTGCTTTGCCCATGACAAATTTACCCGGTTTTGGGAATAGTGTTAGTTTTTATCATCAATTTTCGGCACAAAATGTTAGGGTCGCATATTTTTATTTGGATGACAGGCAAACACTTCCTACTACATTACAAACTGATATAAAAGTACGATATGTCATCATTCCAGGAGGAGTAGCTGCAAAGAGCAAGATGTCAAAATATCAAATCAGTGAGATGCCGTACCAGGAAGTAAAAAAACGCTTCGGTATTCAAGATTAAAACTCTAAAATAGCGTAAATAGCTAAAAGCCCTGTCATTTCCGACAGGGCTTTTTTTATGGATAGCAGGCTACTCATTACTCATAAAATTTGTCCCCATTTCGCCCGCAATTACGCATGTTACTATGTAGAAAGGTATAGAATACAAAACAAAGTTATTATGAGACGCTTACTACAAATATCAATACTGTTCGTAGTAATAGGACTTCTAATATCTTGCGGGAGTGATAGCAGTAGTACAGGACCCGACACCGATCCCGATCCGGAACCGACCCCCGGATCCGTTGAAATCACCACCTCGACCAGTGGCGATGACCAGGATGATGGCTATGAGATTTCGGTTAATGGAACTACGGAGAGTATCGGTACCGATGAGACTGTTACCATATCGGACTTGGAGGAAGGGAGCTATGACGTTGAGTTGATTGATATTGCAGATAACTGTGAAGTAGATGGGGATAATCCGCACATTGTGGACATCACTGCCGGTGAAACTACCTCAACCACTTTTAACATAAGCTGTCAGTTGGTTGTAAGAAATGATATAGTTTTCTATAGTAACCGCAGCAACAACGAGATCAATAATGAGGTGTACCTAATGAATGCTGATGGCTCCGATCAGACGGAACTGACGAACAATGTTGCATTTGATGGTTATCCAGTTATTTCTAACGACGGAACTCGGATTGCCTTTTTGAGTGACCGGAATTCGGAGGGAAGTCATGATTTATATATTATGGATGCTGACGGGTCAAATGTACAGCGAATCACCAACTCATCGGGATTTCCCTATAGATTTAGCTGGTCGCCAGACGATTCTAAGTTGGTGTTCCAAGATGACCGAAGTGGTGGCGAGGAAATATATACTATCAATGCTGATGGCAGCGAATTAACCAGGTTGACGAATAATTCAACTTTTGATGTAACACCCCACTGGTCTCCGGACGGCAATAGTATTGCCTTTACAAGCGGTCGAACCGGGAGTTCTCAGATTCATACTATGAATACTGATGGATCCGGAGTGAAGCAAATTACATCAAGTTCGAATATAGATTGGCACCCTGAATATTCGCCCGACGGCTCCAAACTTGCCTTTACTACTAATCGCACTGGTAGCTATGAAATACATGTGATAAATATAGATGGCAGTGGAATTCAGCGCATTACTGAAAATAATAGGGATGATCGAGCGCCCAGCTGGTCGCCGGATGGTAATGAAATTGTATTTCAGAGTGAGCCGGAAAGGAGTCCAGCCCAGATTTTTAAAATCAACTCTGATGGATCAGGCATGCCGGTGAATCTAACAGCGAACCCCTCTTCAGATTTTGCTCCTCACTGGAGTCCGGTTAAATAGTTATAGGTGATAGCTAAAGTAAAAATTGAATAATTGTTATTGATAATCACAATAAATGGGCTCTGCTGAGAGTTAGGGCCCATTTTTAGTTTACCCATCTTTTAGAGGTCTTGTAAAATTGCACAAAATGGATTTGTCCCCATTGCGCCCGCCGTTACGCATGTTACTATGTAGGGGAAGTTCTTAATTCGAATGAACCATAAATATTATGCGACGATCACTATTTATAATTGTATTCGTTTTATCGATTGTGCCGCTGGTATTCATCTCCTGTGGTGATGAATCTACCGGTGAAGAGGAACCCCAGCCATTGGAGTTTGCAACGGAACCCTCCGATGGATTGAGTACCATGATACAGGAAACGCCCAGCGACTTTACCTGGGATTATTACCAGGATAACGTGCAGGTAAAACTAGTACCGGGTGCTATATGGAGTGGTGAGATTGTACTTTCTGCTTTTCAGGTGGAAAACGGAGAAGTGGTGAATCGTACAAGCACCGACCCGGTGGAAACAAATTCTGACGAACTCTCTTCCGGACTTTCTACCGAACAAATGTTCTCGGGATCTTCCTGGGTGCCGGGTGATGAATGGGTACCAGGTGATGAATGGGTACCAGGTGATGAGTGGGTTCCAGGTGATGAATGGAGCCCGTCTGAAATTGAAGATGTAGCTCTTTCACAGGTTGAGCTGAGCCAGAACGAAACCATGGTAGTCGTATATGCTCAGCTTGCCGGTGGGTCGGCAGAACGGCAACAGACTACTCAGCCCTTTGGAGTGCTTATGCTTGAGGAGGCATCTACGGGTCAGCTTGATGTTTTTACGGAAACAAGCGGAGAAAATCAGGATGACAGCTACCAAATTACGGTCAATGAAACAACCGAGACCATAGGTGCCAACGAATCTGTACTCTTTTCCGATCTGCCCGTCGGTGATCACGAAGCTGAACTGTCTGATGTAGCCGATAATTGCGAAGTAGAAGGCGATAATCCGCGCACGGTCACAATTACAGAAGGTAATACGCAAACAACAACCTTCAGTATAAACTGTCAGAAACCGCTCAAAAATCAGCTGGCCTTTACCAGTTTCCGTGACGGTGAAGCCGAAATCTTTACGATAGGGGATGACGGCAGCGGAGCCACTCAACTGACCGATAACGGCACGTTTGACGGACAAGCTTCGGTTTCTCCAAGTGGAACTAAGATTGCCTTCGTCAGCAACCGTGACGGTGACAAGGAGATTTTCGTTATGGATAAAGCCGGAACCAACGTCACGCAACTAACGGATAATGCTGCTTTAGACGAGCATCCTGCCTGGTCTCCAGACGGCAGCCAAATTGTATTTAGCAGCCAGCGTGATGGCGTCGATGATATCTTTACAATGGATTCTGACGGTTCGAATGCGACAAAAATTACGGATGATAACGAAGCCGATACCAACCCGTCATGGTCACCGGACGGAAACACCATTATATTTCAAAGCTTGCGAGACGGTGATTGGAATATTTATAGCATAGGTGCCGATGGTAGTAATGTTCAGCCATTAACGAATGATGCTACTCAAAGTGATCGTGAACCTGTCTGGTCACCCGATGGAACAGAAATAGCATTTGCCAGCAATCGTGACGGAGATGAAGAGATCTATACCATGGATTCGGATGGCAATAATGTATCGCAAGTCACCGATAACAGTAGTTTTGATGTTTCCCCAACCTGGTCGCCCGAGGGAAGTTCAATCGCTTTTGAGAGTGATCGGGACGGCGGCAGGGATATTTATATTATCAATGCCGATGGAGCATCTCCTTTTAGGGTAACTACTGACCCGGGATTTGATGAATCACCTTCTTGGAGCCCCGTTCAATAATGTAGTGTAGCATTATATTCTACCCGCAGTGGGATAACATCCCGTTGCGGGTTTTATATTTTTAGTAATAAATTTGTCACCATCCCGCCCGCCGTTACGCATGGTACTATGTAGTGGGAAACCAATACTGAGTAAAGTCAATAGTATTATGAGACACTTGCTGCATATATTCATGGTCATTTTTGTAATAGGTTTTTTAATCTCCTGCGGAAGTGATAGTAACGGTACCGGACCCGACACGGATCCTGATCCCGAACCGACAACAGGAACGGTGGAAATCACCACCTCTACCAGCGGCGATGATCAGGATGACGGCTATGAGATTTCGGTTGATGGTACAACGGAAAGCATCGGTTCAAATGAAACCATAACAATATCAGATCTGGAAGAAGGCAGTTATGACGCCGAGCTGACTGATGTAGCTGAAAACTGTTCTGTGGATGGCGATAATCCACGCAGTGTAGATATCACCGCGGGTGAGACGACCTCAACGTCCTTCAATGTTAGTTGTGAGGCTGTAGCAGATGGAAAGATTGCTTTTATAAGTGACCGGAACGAGAGCGAGGATATTTTTCTGATGAACGCCGATGGCTCTTCTGTCACCAACCTAACCACGAATACGGACTATGATGGACTCGCAGCTATTTCCCACGACGGGACCCGGATTGCTTTTGTCAGTGATCGGGGTAATTCCCACGGGTTATATGTGATGAATATCGACGGATCAAACGTGCAGCTAATAAAGTCCGGATTATCTAATGCTTACTTTGCGCCCAGTTGGTCGCCGGATGACTCCAAGTTAGCCTTTGTTGATGAATCAGGTGGCGATACAGAAATTTATACGATCAGCATCGACGGCAACAATGAACAACAGCTTACGAGCAACAGTGCTGATGACTATTATACGGACTGGTCTCCGGACGGTTCAAAAATTCTGTACAATAGTGATACCGACGGTGATCAAGAGCTCTATACCATAAAACCCGATGGCTCCGACCGTCAGCGAGTAACTGAGAATTCCGATGCCGATTATGATGGGCGCTGGTCTCCGGATGGCTCGAAGATTGCCTTTGTCAGCGACCGTGCCGGAAACGATGAAATATTTACAATAAATGCCGATGGGTCGGACGTGCAACAGATAACCAATAATAGTGCAAGTGATATAGCCCCGACTTGGTCGCCGGACGGGACCGAAATTGCCTTTAGAAGCAGGCGCGACGGAAATGGGGAAATATATAAGATAGCTGCAGACAGCAACGGATCTCCGGTCAACCTGACAGAAAACGTCGCTTCAGATTCAAATCCCCATTGGAGACAGGTAGAAGAGTAAAGTATTTATAATAATTTGTACAATTATTATTGATCCACAGTGGCGTAAAGGCCGCTGTGGGTTTTATCTGTCACCATCCCGCCCGCCGTTACGCATAGTACTGTGTAGAGAGTGTTAAGGCAAATAAACCTTTGTCATTATGCGAAAACCTTTAATCATATTTTGTATTTCAATACTTGCACTGTTTTTAATTTCCTGTGATGATGAATCTACCGGCGAAGAAGAACCGCAGCCCTTGGAGTTCGCGACGGAGCCTTCGGACGGGCTGAGCAGCATGATTCAAGAAACGCCCAGCGACTTTACTTGGGGTTATTATCAGGATAATGTTGTTGTAAATATGATACCGGGCACTCGTTGGAGCGGCAATATTGTGCTTTCCGCTTTTCAAGTTGAAAATGGAGAAGTGGTGAACCGAACCACAACGGAACCCGTTGAAACGTCGGCTGACGAACTTTCCTCAGGAGTGTCTACGGAAGAACTGGTCCCTGGTTCGGGATGGATTCCGGGTACTGATTGGATATCGACTGAAAACTGGTTTCCCGGCTTAGTATATGAGCCGGATGATTCATGGACTCCGTCTGAAGTTGAAGAGATGGTTATTGCTGATAAAGATCTTGGTGATAATGAAACCATGGTAGTCGTTTATGCCCACCTTGCCGAGGATTCGCCCGAGCGCGAACAGACCACACAACCGTTCGGCATAGTCATGATGAAAGAGGAACCGACAACGGGTACGTTGGAAGTGACAACAACGACCAGCGGCGATGATCAGGATGACGGCTATGAGATTTCGGTTGATGGTACAGTAGAAAGCATCGGTCCAAACGAAACCATAACAATATCAGATCTGGAGGAGGGAGAGTATGAAGTTGAGCTCTCTAATATTGCTGAAAACTGTGAGGTAGACCAAGAGAATCCACGAAATGTAACTGTTACAGCTGGTAATAGGGTGTCTACACAGTTTGAGGTCGGGTGTCAGGCAAAAACAAATCCCCAAATTATTTTCGAAGGACGAGGGAAAGGAGCTGAGAGCCTAGAAATTTATGCAACGGATTCTGATGGTTCGAATATTTTGAATTTGACTGATCATCCTGCAACGGATGAAAATCCCGTTTGGTCGCCTGATGGCAGCAAAATTGCTTTTGAATCCGACCGCTCAGGACAGCAGGGGACAGATATATATGTTATGAATGCAGATGGATCGAATCTGACACAGCTGACAAGCAGTGGTGCTCATGATTTTAGTCCGGCATGGTCACCGAATGGAGATAAGATTGCCTTTGTTTCACAGCGGGATGGTACTGAAATTTATGTAATGGATGCAGATGGTACCAATCAGAACCGGTTAACAAACAGTAACAGCCGGGAAGATCAACCACTATGGTCGCCGGATGGCAGTCATATCGCCTTCCGCACAAGCCGCGATGGAAATGAAGAGATCTACGTGATGGATTCGAATGGTACCAATGAAGAGCGATTGACAAACTATGGTTTAGATGATTGCTGTGCGGATTGGTCGCCTAACGGAAATAAAATTGTTTACACTTCTTTTCGTGATGGCAGTCCCGGAGATTATGAAATCTATCGGATGAATACGGATGGATCTGATAAAATGAATCTCAGTGAGCATACTGATCATGACCGTTCTGCGGTGTATTCTCCGGATGGGACAAGAATTGCTTTTATTCCGGATCGAGATGGTCCCACCGAACTTTATGTAATGAATGAAGATGGATCCAACCAGACACGGTTAACTATGGACAGAACAGTAGTGGGAGTTCCCGCTTGGTCGCCAGATGGCAATAAACTAGTCTATGCGGGGGACTATGAAGGTGACCGGTCCATTTTCGTTATAAATGAGGATGGGACAAATGAAACGGTGTTGACAGCTGAACTTGATTTGGCTGATAATCCTGTATGGCGTCCCAACTAACTTTTCTTATAAAGACAAGCTAAAATTTTTTAAAAGCGTATGATGTAAAAAGTCTGGAAGAGTCTCATAAATTTGCCCGCAGTGGGATAATATCCCGTTGCGGGTTTTTAATTATCTGCTTGAGCTAGTATCGAATTATATTTATCCACCTTTTCAGCATTGCCCAGCTTGCGATGGCATGTAATTAAATGATTGAGTGCTTCTTTAGCGTCGCTGTTGTTAATGCCGTTTTTCTGCTTCAGCACGTTAAAATTTTGGAGCCACAATTCAGAGGCCTTTTGATATTGATTTAATTCCTCATAAAGTATGGCCGTATTCTTCCTAAATTGCATCAGTTTAGGATGTCCTTCGCTATAATTTTTTTGACCAATTTCCAGTGTTTCTTTGTAATATTCGATTGCCTTATCTTTCCGATCTGCTTTTCGCAGCGACATGGCCAAATTATTTAAGCTGGTAGCGACTTCCGGATGATGGGGTCCTCTTTCCTCTTTATTTGAAGCTACAACTTGTTTAAAAAGATCAGCGGCTTTCATGTAATTGCCTTCAAAGAAATAAATCGAAGCAAGATCGTTTCTGGTTTTTAGCACATCGGGATGATGCTCGCCATAAAAATTCAGCCTCATATGTAAAGCATCTTCAAAGTATGTTTTGGCTTTTGAAAATTCCTCCAGCCGCATATTAATTAGCCCGAGAATTCTCAGTGAAGTAGCTATATCTGGGTGTTCCTGATCATAAATGCGTCGCTGCAAGTTAAGAGCTTGACGTTCTATTTCTTCAGCTTGGGCATAGTCGTTTTTGTTGTAAAGCGTTCGTCCGAGGCTCTGTAGCGTTTGCGCGACGAGTCGATGGTTTTCTCCCAGAGCGGACTTTCGAATGGAAAGCGCTTCTCTGAAGAGACTGTCTGCTTTATCATACTGCCCTTGGGCGTTTTTAATCCATCCCAAATACTGTAGGTCGGTGCCTGTTTGCCTGCTTTCACTTCCGTGTACGGTACGGTTGATTACCAGCGCTTCGTGAAGCAGAGAGTCGGCACGTTCATAATCTCCATTCCTATAGTCTATCCACCCCAACTCTCCTATGATTGAGGCATATTTATTTTTGTTACCCAAGCTGTTATATACGGCCGCCGATTCCCTAAAATATTTTTTAGCCGTATCGTATTTACCGATCTCCATATTGTATTCGCCCCAACTGTTCAAACTTGCCGCCCATTGCCGGCTGTCGCTTGGTGAGTTATTTTCATGAAGCCTTAAAGCTTCCTGCAGAAGGGTTTTGGCTTTGTCGTATTCTCCCAGATGCAGGTAGATCATCCCAATGGATTGCGTCAACGGTGCTTTAATATCCGGTTGATCTTTTACTTCAGTTTGGATGTATTCTGTGCCCTGCTCAAGGATTTGCTGTGCTGTTATATCTTGATTGCCGGGATGATTGGGGGTTGCATTTTGGAATACCCCAATCAAATAATCTAAGGTAGTGCGTGCTTTTTGAGCTTCTTCCCGGGCTCGATTGCGTTCCTCCGTAATCTGCCAGGTATGGAAACCGATAAATCCGATAAGCAATAGTACAAATCCTGCGGCTGCAGAAATGCCCGTCTTATGTCGTTTTAAAAACTTAGATATTTTGTATCTGAAAGTGTCTTTTCGAGCTATGAGCGGTAAATTATTATTCAGGCGATCCAAATCTTGTAATAATTGATCAATCGAGTTATACCGGGTTTCCGGATCTTTGCGTAGGGTCTTCATTACGATGGCATCCAGATCTCCTTTGAGCTTTTGGTAAACCTTGTTTGAATTGGTTGCCCGCTGTGAAGCTGCTTCATCCTGTTCCGGCTGCGGAAGTTCACTATATTTTGCCGAAGGCTTTTCCGGAGTTTTGGTACTGATGAATGATTCAATTTCGGTCAGATTACTCCCATCCATATCAAACGGAGATGTCGCTGTCAGTAGCTGGTATAGTAGTATTCCAAGGGTATAGATATCCGTAGCTGTGGTAATCTTATCGTCGTTAACCTGTTCGGGAGCGGCGTAACCTAGGGTCAGTATTCGCGCGCCGGTTCGGGTTTGAAAAAGTGTTTCCTCGGGATCTTCGGGCTCCAGCAGTTTGGCGATACCGAAATCCAGCACTTTTACGTTTCCATCTTGTTTGACAAGAATATTCGCCGGTTTTAAATCGCGATGTATAATAGCATTTTTATGGGCGTATTGAACGGCCCGGCAAACAGATTTGAAGAGGTCTAGTCGCTGTTCGATGGTAAGGTTATGCTCATCACAATACGCAAAAAGCGAAGTGCCTTCTACGTATTCCATCACCAGGTAGGGTAGTCCCTTGTCAGTTACCCCGCCGTCGAGCAGACGGGCAATATGGGGATGCTCCAGGTTAGCCAGGATATTTCGCTCCCTTTTGAAACGAGCTTTATTGGAGGGGGTATCCATACCTTGGCGCATTAACTTTAAGGCTACTTTGCCTTTGAACACTTCGTCCGCGCGTTCGGCAAGAAAAACAGAGGCCATTCCGCCGTGGCCGATGAGCTCCAAAATACGATACGAGTCGATGGTTTCCCCGATAAGAGAAGATTCCTGCGAGTCGTCTTCCGCTTTGGCAAGGTCTGCGGCCAGATGTTTAGGGTAGGGGGCAGATCCCTCCAAAAAATTTTCGGTATCTGAGTTTTCAATGGATTTGATCAGTTCGGTAACTTGAGTTTTTAGCTCTTTATCTCCTTTACATTGTTCTTCTATAAAAGTGTTACGTTTATCCCCATCGAGTTCGAGAGCAGTGTCGACGATTGCATCAACTTTTTGCCACTGTTTCTGATCCATTGTTATTGGTTACTTGTATAGTGGGTGATTAGTTATTTGTTGAAAGCGTACAATTGGCCTATAACTAACAACTATTACCTAATTACTTTTGAGTTCTTTGTATAACCAGCCCCGGGCTTTGGCCCAGTCGCGCTTGACGGTGCGTTCCGATACATCCAGTGCCTTGGCAGTCTGGTGAATAGTCATTTGACCGAAAAAGCGGAGTGTTACTACATCGGCCAGTCGCTCATCCAATTCGGCAAGTTGGTTCAGTTTTTTATCCAGGTTTACAACTTGAGTGGATTCCTGCTTTATTTTTAGCAGCTCGTCTACATAGGTGAGCTCTTTTTGATCACCGCCCCGCTTTTCGGCTTTCTTCTTTCGGGCGTGATCCACCAGAATTTGACGCATACAGCGGGCGGCAATAGCCATGAAATGTTCTTTGTCGGAAGCCTTAATGCAGGTCTGGTCAATCATTTTCAGATATACCTCATGCACCAACTCGGTTTCGGTAACCGTAATATCTTTGCGTTCTCCTTTAAGCTTGGAGCCAGCAAGGCGTTTTAACTCTTTGTAAACAAGGGGGAAAAGTTCTTCGTAGGCTTCATCTGATCCCTCTTTTACTTCCACCAAGAGCTGTGTAATCTCTGATTTATCTCTCATTTGTAACAATCTTTTCCAGACTATAACCCGAGAATTAATTTTTTAAAACGTATGCCTTTGTAAATGGATATTCAAGAGAGCAAATACCAATTGGTATAAAACTCAAATGTGATCTTAGTCGTATTTATACTCTCCTTTGTCAAATTTACCTGGTTAAGAATTAGCATTTATTGTGATTTTCGGTACAGGATGTGAGGATTGTATATTTTAATGCGATTAGTTGTGTTTCTGATCTTGGGAAAATGCAAGTAAAAACAAAATTTCAGTACATCATTATCCATCCAGAAGCGGCTAAAAGCAAGATGATTAAAAAAGAGATTAAACAGCTGTCTTATGACGAGGTGAGCAAGCACTTTGGTATTCAAGAGTAATATTAAAAAAATATTAACTAAAAGCCTTGTCGTTTTCGGCAGGGCTTTTTTTATGGGCATCGGAGATTAATAAAAATTTGGCCCCATTCTGCTAACTATCACGCATGATACTGTGTAATTGGTTTGATAGTATGGTAACTACTACAGATAGAGTAGAACCCAAAATTTATTTGTAAGGTTTTGCCTGCGAAAAGATCAAACTATATAACATCGAACCTTCTCAAGGAATGGAATCGGGGATTTTTTAAAAAATCCACTGAGAGGGCTTACTAATTATCATCTTAAATTAAATTATTCATAATGAAGCGACTGCTACAACTATCGATTTTATTCATCACCATCTTATTTATCAGTTCCTGCGGCTCGGATTCCGGAGGTCCCAACCCTGAAATCACCAGCGTCCAGCCGGAAAGCGGCCCGCCGGGTACCTCGGTAACGATCGCAGGCAAAGGGTTTCGTCCTCACGGAGAGATGAACGTTACCTTTGGTGGCAGCTCCGCGACGCTCATTAGCGCAACGGAAGACCAAATCCAGACGGAAGTGCCGGACGGTCTTTCCGAAGGGTCGGCTCCGGTCGAAGTGAGTGTAGAAGGAGAAACCGCTTCGGGCCCCAGCTTTATGGTGGAGGCCAAAGCGCCGGGCATTAGTTCGGTTGAGCCCGACAGCGGTACGGTGGGTACCGAAGTGACGAT
>P_1C_Sed_2_UnCtyDRAFT_1000462_pt1 | contig 12438 bp, 8 predicted proteins | sample Pon1CUnioCityCA_4_FD_10229 | JGI IMG/M metagenome (IMG submission 10229) | reverse complement strand
GGCCAAAGAATTTTTCCAGGCTCATCAATACCCGGGCCAAGGAGAGTGCCTTGTGTTTCACCCGCGATGGCAGCACCGTTTATTTTGTTTCAACCCTGGAGGAGCAATCCATGGGCCAAAAGGATCTTTTCATGAGCCGGCTGGATGCCGATGGCAAATGGACCCGGCCGAAGAACCTGGGCGGGCTGGTTAATACCTCCCTGAATGAGGAGGGTGTTTACATCAACAGCACCAGCGATAAGCTTTATTTCAGTTCCGAGGGCCACAATTCGATGGGCGGCTATGACCTGTTTGTAGCTGAACAGGATGCATCCGGCAACTGGAAGGAACCCCGTAACCTGGGATATCCCGTTAACACCCCGGGCGATGATGTCCTCTTCCGAATGGTAGAAGGGGAAAACAACAAGGCCTGGTTTGCCTCTGCCCGCCAGGATAGTTACGGAGGCAAGGACATCTACGAGATCATTTTCCTGGGTGAAGAGCGGGAATACAGCTATACCCCGGTAACAGACCCCATTGCCTGGGAGGTGATGCCCAGACAGAACCAGCTGTATCGGGCCGGCGGTAAACTGGCCATCGATACCACCATCTATCTGGTGGGACGAATTATTGATACCTCATCGGGCCAGGGCATTCAGGCTAAGATTGAAATTATCGATAATGAACAAAATAAGGTGACAGCCACCCATCTCTCCGATACCACCGGCCGGTACACCATCCGTTTGCAGGAACAGAAGAAATATGGCCTGGAAATTACCGCTAAGGATTATCTGTTTTTTGCCCGAACCCTTAACCTGAACCAGGAGAAAATACGGAACGACACGATTCGCAAAAATTTCACCCTGGATAAAGTAGAGATAGGCAAGAAGGTAGTGCTGGAAAACATTTATTTTGAAACCAACAGCTCGACCCTGAAAACAACATCCTATCCTGAACTGGAACGGGTGGTGCGTTTGATGAAGGATAATCCGGGCATTAAGCTTGAGATATCAGGCCACACCGACAACGTGGGGTCCTTTTTGGCCAATAAGCGCTTGTCTGAAGCCAGGGCCAGGAGCGTGGTGGATTATCTTGTCAAACAGGGCGTTGCGCGCTCCAGACTCACCTTTAAGGGCTATTCTTTTACCCAGCCCATCGCATCCAATGATACCCCCGCAGGAAGGCAAAAGAACAGAAGAGTGGAATTCAAGGTATTGGAAAAATAAGCGTCAGCCTTGCAACGGATTTGTCCGGAGGGTGCCCCACAACAGGGCACCCTCTTTTGTTGGTTGGTATAAAATTCGTTAAAAAATTATTAGTTTTGTTGGCAAGAGTTCATGTATTCATTAAACAGGATTAAATGTATCAAGTATGAAAAATACACCACTCATCAACAAACACAAGGAATTGGGAGCTAAGATCGTTGAGTTTGCCGGGTATAATATGCCCATCGAATACTCGGGAGTCAGTGATGAACATGTGACCGTCAGAGAACGCGTTGGTATTTTTGATGTATCCCACATGGGCGAATTTTGGGTAAAAGGCCCGCAGGCGCTGGATCTGATACAGAAAGTCTCGGCCAATGATGCCTCAAAGCTTCAGCCCGGAAAAGCGCAATATACCTGTTTGCCCAACGGACAGGGTGGCCTCGTGGATGATTTTCTGGTCTATCATTATGATTATCAGAAGTACATGGTGGTCGTCAATGCAGCCAACATCGATAAGGACTGGAATTGGTTCAGCAAGCAAAACACCATGGGTGCCGAGCTGGAGAATGTCTCCGATCAGATGGCTTTGATGGCAATACAGGGACCCAAGGCGCAGGCTACCCTTCAGAAATTGACCGATGAGACCCTGGAGGGGATGAAACCTTTCCGCTTCAAGGTCGGTAAAGTGGCTGGTGTCGGGGACGTGATCATCTCTTCTACCGGTTACACCGGCGAGCATGGTTTTGAACTTTATGTCCGCAATGAGGGAGCTGAAGCCATCTGGGATGCCGTGCTGGAGGCAGGCCAGGAGTTTGGTATCAAGCCCGTTGGCCTGGGTGCTCGCGATACCCTTCGACTGGAGGCAGGCCTTTGTCTTTACGGCAATGATATTGATGATACGACTTCTCCTATTGAAGCCAACCTCAGCTGGGTGGTGAAATTTAAAGACTATAAGGATTTTATTGATAAAGAGACCCTCTGGAAACAGAAGCAGGAGGGTGTTAGCAGGTTGCTGGTGGGTTTCATCATGAAGGAACGCGGCATACCCCGCCAGCATTACCCGATTGTGGATCAAAACGAGCAAACCATCGGGGAAGTGACTTCCGGAACCATGTCACCCATGCTCAAGCAGGGCATTGGAATGGGTTATGTACCGCCCGAATATGCCGAGCCGGGAAGTGCGATCTTCATTAAGATCCGTAAAAAAATCCTGAAAGCGGAAGTGGTGAAGTTGCCCATTTACAAGAAGTCTGCTCACGCCTGAAGAGGCTTTTTTCTTTACGCCCATGTCAGATATGACTAATGAGAAAAGAAAGGTGGAGGTGGTTTTTACTCCGGAGCTTTTCACTCGTTTTGAGAACCCCGCTGCCAATGTAGTGGTGGTAGATATCCTGCGGGCCACCACGGCCATTTGTACCGCCTTCATGAACGGCGTCGACCAGGTTATTCCTGTGCCTTCGCTGGATGAGGCCCGTGTTTATAAGCAGCAGGGTTATATGGTGGCTGCCGAGCGCGATGGGAGAGTCCAGGATTTTGCCGATTTTGGTAATTCCCCCTTCAACTTTACGGCCGAACGTGTGGAAGGGAAGAAAGTGGCTTACAGCACCACCAACGGGACGAAGGCAGTACACATCGCCCGGAACAGCAAGATGGTGATCATTGCCTCTTTCCTTAACCTCTCTGCAGTCGCCGGCATGCTTGCCGGGCAACACGAGGATGTTTTGATATTGTGTGCAGGATGGAAAGGGAAATTCAGCCTGGAAGATACCCTCTTTAGCGGAGCATTGGTCGAAAAGCTGCTGGATGCCGGGGGCTTTTATTCCATTTGTGACTCGGCTACCGCATCCCTCGACTTGTGGCACCAGGCCAAACCCGACCTGATGGCCTATATTCAAAAGGTTGCCCAGCGCGAGCGGTTGAGAAGGCTGGGGCTGGATGATGTGCTGGAATACTGTCATACCCCCGATCAAACCGACAGGGTGCCGGTTTACAATCAGGGCGTTATTGAATGTTGTCCCAAAACAGCCCGCATCGGCGAATGATATGGTTTTACAACATACCCGGGGGGCGTTTTGTTAAATTACAGAGAATCTGCACATACGCATGGCAGATTGCTGTTAAACATTGATAACGAACCTTTTTTTTATTAAATTTCACAAACTTTTGTTAGGACCAACCATCTATTAAACATCAAACACTTTTTAACTATGAAAAAACATAATTTTTACGCCGGACCCTCCATCATGCCGCAGCACACCATTGAAAAAACTGCGGAAGCCATTCAGGATCTCGATGGCATCGGATTATCCCTTATGGAAATATCCCACCGCAGCAAAGAATTTGAAGGCATTATGGCGGAAGCCCAGCAGCTCTTTAAAGATTTGTTGGATATCCCTGAGGGTTATCACGTCTTGTTTTTGGGAGGCGGAGCCAGCACCCAGTTTCTGATGCTTCCTTATAATCTCTTCAAAAACAAGGCCGCCTACCTGAATACTGGTAACTGGGCCAAGAAAGCCATCAAGGAAGCCAAGTTCTTCGGAGATGTAGATGTGGTTGCTTCTTCAGAGGATAAGAATTTTGCGTATATTCCCCGTGATTATAAAGTACCCGGTGATGCCGACTATTTCCACATTACCACCAACAATACCATCTACGGCACCGAGATCAAGGAAGATCTGGATGTGAACATCCCGCTGGTGGCCGATATGTCGTCGGATATCCTGAGCCGCCCGATGGATGTCTCTAAATATGCCGTCATTTATGGGGGTGCACAGAAAAATCTGGCTCCTGCCGGTGTTACCTTTGTTATTGTGAAGGAAGATGTACTGGGTAATGTAGGCCGGGATATCCCGACAATGATGGATTATCAGACCCACATCAAAAAGACATCCATGTTCAACACTCCCCCGGTAGTGCCTGTCTATGCGGCTCTTCAGACATTGAAATGGCTGAAGGACCTGGGTGGAATGGAAGCCATACAGAAGATCAACCACGAAAAAGCCGACATGCTTTACAGCGAGATTGAACGCAACAAACTCTTTACGCCGACCGTCGAAAACGAAGCCGACCGTTCGGTGATGAACGTTACCTTCGTGATGAAGGAGGACTACAAAGATCTGGAGCAGGAGTTTTTTAGTTTTGCTACCGACAGGGGAATGATAGGCATCAAAGGCCATCGCTCGGTGGGCGGTTTCCGTGCTTCTATCTACAATGCCCTGCCCAAAGAGAGCGTGAAAGCGCTGATTGAGGTTATGCAGGAATTTGAACAAAAGAAGGCTTAATAAACGGCTAAAATATACGTGTTATGAAGAAGATACTTGTAGCAACCCAAAAACCTTTCCATCCCGACGCGGTGGAAGGAATCAAGCAAATAGCTTCCAAAGCAGGATACGAAGTGAGCCTGTTGGAGAAATACAATGACAAGTCGGAACTGCTGGATGCCGTTAAGGATGCCCATGCCCTGATCATTCGCAGTGATAAGGCCACCAGCGAGGTCATCGAGGCCGGCCAGAACCTGGAGATCATCGTCCGTGGCGGTGCCGGATACGATAATGTAGACCTGGAGGCCGCAACGGCCAAGGGTATCGTAGTGATGAACACTCCCGGTCAAAACTCCAACGCCGTGGCCGAACTCGCCCTGGGCATGATGGTTTATTTTGCCAGGAACCAGTTCAATGGTAAAGCCGGTACCGAGCTGAGGGGTAAAAGCCTGGGCATCCACGCCTTTGGTAACGTGGGACGCCTGGTGGCAGAGATTGCCCGTGGCTTTAACATGGACATCTATGCCTACGATCCCTTTGAAAGCGATGAGAAAATCCGTGAATTGGGCGTGACACCGGTAGGCTCGGCTGAAGAGCTTTACGAAAAATGCCAGTATGTATCGCTCCATATCCCCGCTAATGATAAAACCAAAGGCTCCATCGGCTACGACCTGCTGAAGAAAATGCCCGCTAATGCTACCCTGGTGAACACCGCAAGAAAAGAGGTTATCGATGAGGATGGTCTGCTAAAGATCATGGACCAGCGGGATGATTTTCATTACATCTCCGATATTGCCCCCGATTGCAAAGACGAGTTTGAAAAGAAATACGAGGGTCGCTTCTTCTTTACTCCCAAGAAGATGGGTGCGCAAACATCAGAGGCCAATATCAATGCCGGACTGGCAGCTGCTAACCAGATCCGTGATTATTTTGAGAACGGCGACAAAACATTTCAGGTTAATTAATAGTGTAAAAATCTAAACGTCAATCAATATGGCCATTGTAAAACCATTTAGAGGCATTCGCCCACCCAGGAAACACGCCGAAGAAGTAGCCTGTCTGCCCTACGATGTCATGAACACAGAGGAAGCTCGTGAGATGGCGAAGGGGAAAGATAAATCGTTGCTCCACATCACCCGCGCAGAAATTGATCTGCCAGAGAGCACCGATGTGCATGATCAGCAAGTCTATGACAAGTCGCGCGACAATTTCCTGCGATTCATGGAAAAGGGCTGGTTGCAGCAGGAAGAGAAGCCCAGGTTCTATATCTATGCACAAACCATGAACCATAAAACCCAATATGGCATTGTGGGGGCTGCAGCGGTAGATGATTATCTCAACGGGGTGATAAAGAAGCACGAGTTAACCCGTCCCGACAAAGAGGAAGACCGGATGAAGATTATCCGGGTGAACAATGCCGACCTGGAGCCGGTATTCTTTACTTACCCGGCAGTCAGTGAGATTGATCAGGTGGTCAATGATGTGGTCAACAGCAAGGAACCTGAATATGATTTTGTAGCCGAAGATGGGTTTGGTCATCATTTCTGGGTCGTTGAGGAAGATGCTACCAATGAAAAGATTGAGCGCCTGTTCGCCGAGAAGGTGCCCTACACCTACGTGGCAGACGGCCACCATCGTACAGCCGCAGCGGCCCTGGTAGGCAAGGAAAAAAGGGAAAACAATCCCAACCATACCGGCGAGGAAGCCTACAATTTTTTCATGGCCGTCCATTTTCCGGATAATCAGCTGCAGATCCTGGATTACAACCGGGTGATCAAGGATCTTAATGGCCTGGCCCCGGATGAGTTCATCGACCGGCTGAAAGAGAGCTTTGTCATCGAGGAGAAGGGAGCCGAGCCTTATCGCCCCGGTGAGCTGCATGAGTTCTCTATGTACCTCGAAGGCAAATGGTATTCGCTCACCGCCAAGGAGGGTACCTACGATGACAACGACCCGATTGGGGTATTGGACGTTACCATCCTGACCAACCAGGTACTGCAGCCCCTTTTAGATATCGAGGACCTGAGAAGGTCGAAGCGGATCGATTTTGTCGGTGGCATACGCGGACTGAAGGCGCTTCAGAGCCGGGTGGATAGCGGTGAGATGAAGGTGGCATTTGCCCTGCATCCCGTTTCCCTCAAACAGCTGATCGACATTGCCGACACCGGTAATATCATGCCGCCCAAGACCACCTGGTTTGAACCCAAGCTCAGAAGCGGGCTGGTGATTTATAAGTTTGAGGATTGATTTAAAGCACAGGCAATCCGAATAAAAAAACACCGCTCTTTTCGGAGCGGTGTTTTTTATGCCGTTTGGTTTAAAAGCTTCACCAGTTTGTTAATGCCCTGGTTGCTGTTGAATTCTTTCTCGACCTTCAGTTTGCCGTTTTCTCCAAAAGTTTCCCATAGGTCTTTCCGCTCGATCAGTTTTTCCACACTTTGGAACAAGGCCTGGGCATCGCCTTTATCCACAAGCAAACCGTTTTTGTTGTGTTCCACTATCTCGGGGATGCTGCTGATGTTGAAGGCTACCACCGGCTTGCGGGCAGCCATCACCTCGAGCAGGGTATGGGAGGAGCCTTCATGCAGGGAAGGAAATACAAAAATGTCGATGCTCCGGATGAAAGCCTGAATATCTTCGATAAAATCCATGAATACCACCCGGTCTTCGACTTCCAGCCTGCGTGCTTCCTCCTTTAGCTGCTGTTTAAGCTTTCCTGAACCCGCTATCAGGATGCGAAAGGCGATACCCCTCTCCTTGAGGTGACGGGCCAGGGCAACCAGGTATTTTTGACCTTTCTGTTCCACCAACCGACCAATGTTACCCAAAATCACCTCACCATTGTTGCGCCAGGGATGCTCTCCATCCAGGAGGATATTGGCTGTATGGTCCATATCAACCTCATTGTAGATGAGATGGATCTTTTGCTCATCGATGAAGTGGTGATTGTGTTCGGTTAGCAGGTTTTTTATCGCCAGGGAGTTGACGACAATGGCGTCGGTCAGGTGCTTGTAAAGCATCCGGTTGATCAGGTTGTTCTTCAATGGCAAGGCGGTACCCCGGCGATAAATAACCCGGGTTATACCGGCAAGCTTAGCGGCCAGGGCAGCTGCCTTCAGATCCGATGTCAGGCCTACGATTATCGTATAGGCAGCGGTTTGTCTGAGTTTTATATAAAGGGCAAGCAACTTAAGGGGGTTGAGAAAGGAGAGGTTGCGTATTTTTACCGGTACCACCTTTATGTTGGCAGATCTGGACTTCTTGTAGAGCAGCCCGTCGGGATGGGCAAAAACAATGGGCTCAAATCCCCGTTTACGGAGTTTTTCTGCTGTTTCAAGATGCCACTTTTCCCCGCCTCCCCAGATCAGGGAGCTGTTAAACAGGCATATTCTTTTATGATGGGTTGGGTTCAATTTTGAGCCAATGATTTAGATTCACACAAAGTTAGAATTTTCCGGTTAGATACACAGATGCACCGGGGATTTCTTTTCATTAATTCATATTTCTGTCGAAGTTGCCTGTTTTTTCGTATTTTTACAAGACTGGTTCCGTTTGTAACTCTTACTGCTGCGTCGGTTTGACTGATAATGTGGTAGTTAACCTTTTTTTATGAAACCCATCCCGTTCCTTTTTGTTGTTTTTATTTTTTTTGTCACTTCCTGTGCCTCCTCGAAGCTAACCCCTGATTCAGGGAGCAGCCGGGCTCATCCTTTGGTGATTACTGCTGACGACAGCTTTGAGCAAAGGGCACCGGTTCGTATTTTGGTACGCAACACTTCTTCAGAAGATACCCTTCAGCTGTATAAACCCCGCAACCTGGTTGTGGAGAAGAAAAAAGCGAATCGCTGGGTGCGCCTCCGCACGCTTTACTGCCCGTGCGGGGCATCCTGTCCGGCTCCGCCCGAGATGCGTCCCCTTCATCCCGGAATGACTTATACATACCGCTGGGACCAGATGGAAGAATGGTGTGGGGAGATGACACCGGAAGGTATTCCGGAGATGCACCGTCAATTTCCCGGCTCCGGGCAATACCGTATTGCCATCCGGATTTTCAGTGAAGGAACAGACACCATTGAGACCCATTACAAACAATTCACCATTAAAGAATAATCCGACCGATGAAATCAAATTTTACTCCCCGCCCATGGATCTTCGCCGTCCTGCTGATATTTGCCGTTAGCCCCCTTTACGGGCAGCCATGGATAAAGCAATTAAAGAACCTGGAAGAGAAAGAGGGACCCGTTTCTTTCTTTGATATTCAGGAGACCTTTGAAAAATATTGGAGCCAGAAAAAGGTGGAGACCGGTTATTATAAGAAAGGGGGAGTGGTGAAAAAGGCACCGGGCTGGAAACAGTTTAAGCGCTGGGAGCATTATTGGGAATACCGGGTAGATCCTGCTACCGGGATGTTTCCTTCTACCACACCATTTTTGCAGTTGACACAGTACCGTCAGAGCAAATCTGCGGCCATGGCTGCCGATCCTTCTGCGTGGAGGAACCTGGGGGTTGATACCTCCTATGGTGGCTACGCGGGTATTGGCAGATTGAATTGTATTGCTTTTCACCCCGATAACAACCAGGTGATATGGGTTGGAGCCCCTTCGGGTGGCTTATGGAAGACCACCGATGGGGGTACAAGTTGGACTATCCAAAATGAAGAAACGGCGGTACTGGGGGTGAGCGATATTGTTGTTACCCCGGATTTCAATACTTCCCAAACCCTTTATATTGCCACCGGCGATCGCAACGGAGGCAGTCTATGGGCGTTGGGAGGAGGACAGAGCCATGACAACAACAGCATTGGTGTGCTTAAATCCACCGATGGGGGACAAACCTGGGAGTCATCCCTTGCCTTCGATGTAAGCAACCGGCAGCTGGTAACCCGTCTGCTTATGCATCCCGATGATGCGCAAGTGCTCTATGCAGCAACCTCTGAGGGGGTATATAAAACATCCGACGCGGGTGTTTCCTGGAGCCGCATCGCTTCACCGCGGTTCATTGATATGGAATTTAAGCCCGATGATCCTTCCGTCATCTATGGTTCCACAAAGACCTATGACTTCACCCGCATCTATCGTTCCGAGGATGGGGGAGTCAACTGGCAGGTGGTGAACAGTGTGGCCGGGCTGCGCACCGAGCTGGCCGTCACACCCTCCGATCCCAGCCGGGTGTATGCCGTGGCTGCCAACAGTGATGGAGCGCTCCAGGGCATTTACCGTTCGACAGACGCGGGTCAGAATTTTGAAGCCGTCTATACCGACTCAGACAATGATGCCGATGCCAACTCCGACCACAACCTGCTGGGTTACTACAGCGACGGTACCGGCAACGGGGGCCAGGGATCCTACGATTTGACCATTGCGGCCCACCCCTCCCGTGCCGACACCCTGTTTGTGGGTGGTATCAATACATGGCGTTCATACGATGGGGGAGAAACATGGACTTGCGTGAACGTTTGGACCGGCAGCAGTACCTACAACAAGAACGATGCGGCAACCGTCCATGCCGACAAGCATGCCCTGGTCTTTCAGAATGAAACACCTGTCTTGTTTGAAGGCAACGATGGGGGCATCTATCGGTCTATTGATATGGGCGAAACCTGGACAGATCTGACCAACGGGATGGTTATCAGTCAGCTGTACCGGATGGGCACCTCCCAGACCGATTCTACTGCTGTGATTGCCGGCCTTCAGGATAACGGCACCAAGGTGATGGATGATTATTCCTGGTACGATGTGATCGGGGGAGACGGCTTCGAGTGCATCATTGATTATAAAAATAAGAACATACAATATGGAGCCCTTTACTATGGTCGGATCTACCGGACCGATGACTTGTGGAACAGCCGTACCAATATCAAGCCCCTGGACAGTGTCGACGGCCATTGGGCTACGCCTTATGTGATGCATCCCCACGACCCGGCCGTATTGTACGCCGGATACAATTATCTCTGGAAATCCAGCGACCGGGGGAATAGCTGGAAGAAGATATCCTCGGTTCAATCCGAACGTAAGATGCGCAGCCTGGACGTGGCCCGGCCCGATACCCGGGTGATCTATATGGGCGACCCTCAAACCCTTTGGAAAACCGAAGACGCTGGGGGGAGCTGGACCGATGTGACAGCCGGCCTGCCTGTCACCAGCGGATACATCACAGGCGTGCAGATTGCCGCCGACACAGCCTCCCGTGTGTGGGTTTCTTTCGGCAGCTACAATCAATATGGAGTATTTGAGACCACCGACGGGGGAGTTACATGGAGCAACATCAGTTCCGGGTTACCCCGTGTGCCCGTGATGGATGTGGTCCAAAACCGGAGCAATATAAAACAAACCGAGCTCTATGCCGCAACCGATATCGGTGTGTTTCGAAAAGTGGGCCGCCAGGATTGGCAGATCTTCTCCAATCAGCTGCCCAACGTGGTGGTCACCGAGCTGGATATATACTACGACAAGAACGATCCGCGCAGAAACCTGATGCGTTCTTCAACTTATGGACGGGGCTTATGGGAGACCAACCTGCCGGCTTCTGCTTATGTGGAACCCCCTGCTGGTTTTTCTTCCACGGCGGATCCTGAATCCATTGAACTGAGCTGGCAGCCCAATAACCGCAGCGACTCGGTCCTGCTGGTAGGGAGTGAAGGCTCTTTTAACGGTACTCCGCGTGACAGCGTCACCTATCAGACCGGCGATACCCTGCCCGATGGCAGTGAGGTGCTCTATGCAGGCAAAGACCAGATATCCTATATCCATTCCGGGCTCAACATCCTCACCCAGTATCATTATAAGCTTTGGTCTTTCGATGGTACCCTCTACAGCGATCCCCTTGAGCAGTCGCTGATGACTATCTGCTATGCCCCGACTGAACAGGCAACGGAGCTCGGCTATCCCGGTTTGGGTACCGACCACATTACCCTGAGCTGGGAACGTGGCACCGGCCAGGGGATCCTGGTGACTGCATCCATGAATGCTGCCATCTGGGATGACCCCGTAAGCAGCACAGGCTACCAGGCCAGTAATCAGTTCGGGGCCGGTGATGTGCTGGGTGAATCGGTATATGTTGTTTACAATGGTACAGGCGATAGCGTGCGGGTGGAAGGATTGGAAAAAGACAACCGGTACTTTTTCAATCTGTATGAATACAATGTCGCCGACAGCTGTTATCTGCTGCCTCCTCTTAAAGGAGCGAAATATACCCTTGCCAGTGGCCTGACTTCTCTGGAAGAAGCCGGATTTGATTTGTATCCGAACCCGGCGCAGAATACAATATACCTGGAAACACCGGAGGAGATCGGAAGTTTTGTCTTTATCCTCTACGACTTCACCGGCAGAAAGGTCTATGAAAGACGTTTTGAGGGCATCCGCCGGGCAGCCATCCCCCTGGATGATCTGGAGACAGGTGTCTATGCCGTGCAGGTACGAGCTTCCAAAGGGCAATGGCATGGCACCCTCCTGAAGGAGTAAACCACATAAGCAGAGGACCACAGAAGAGATTTGAACCACGAGAACACATAAGAATATTTGAACCACATAAGGCACAGAAGATCACTTAAGAAGAAAAGAAACACAGAAGATAGTTATGCTTTTTAGTTGTGCCTCCGAACATGTGAGAACACGTAAGAATTGAATGCTTTTTTTAAGAAGTTTGCGGGGTTCTTACAGATTACCCATTTCGAAAATAGCTATTGCTGCAACTAACTTAGGAGTGCTGGCTTCAACCTCACCAAATATAATCTTAAGTATCATGCCTCGTAGGTAATCCTAAAGGGTCCGGAATAATCTTATGTAATCTATTTTCTTCTTAACTGCCCCTCTGTTTATTCTTCTTAAACTGCCCTTCTGTTCCTCGTATTGGTTGTAGGTAATCATCCAATGGCCAGAATAATCTTATGTGGATTATTTTCTTCTAAAGTGTCCTGATGTGCCTCGTATGTCTGCAAACAATAATGAATGGCCAAAATAATCTTATGTGATCTATTATTCTTCTTAAGTGTC
>P_1C_Sed_2_UnCtyDRAFT_1000461_pt1 | contig 12471 bp, 6 predicted proteins | sample Pon1CUnioCityCA_4_FD_10229 | JGI IMG/M metagenome (IMG submission 10229) | reverse complement strand
GGCCTTTTCAAGCCGGGAGTCCAAAACCACCACAAGACGAAGCGGGAGACCTGCCTGCCGGTGACCGTGGTATATTCCACCGGGCCCGCGGTTGAGAGCATTTCGTTGCCGTCCCTGTCGAGAAGGCGCAGGCTGAAAGGCTGCTTTGTAACGACGAGCCGCATGTTGTCCGTGCCGATGGTCTCGGCTTGGTCCGACGAATAAGACATGGCCGCGCCGAAAAGCGCCGTAAAAAACAGGCACAGGATACAGACAGTACCGAAAACTTTCTTCATTTTGTAAGTTCCCTTTCCGAAAAATATGGTCATGGTTCCTTGGCGAAGCGGCTTTTCTCAAACCACTATACATGTTTTTTCGTGCATAGAAAACCCGAGGGCCTCTCTTTGAGACCACCCGGGTTTTATGATATTCCCGCCTCGCAGGACTTGCCGTTGTTTTTGAAGACGGTTTTCATCTTATCCGCCGCCTTGTTTTTTTACCTCCGATCTCAATTGCTCGAGCTCGTCGTAGATTTCCCGGATTTGGTTTTCAAGCTCGGTAATACGGCGCATGAGTTCTGCCGGAGATTTGGTTTGGGCAGCTTCTTCGGGGGCGGCTTCCGGGAACTGTTCAGGCACTTTCGGAGGGGACTCTTCCGGAGGAGCTTCTTCGGTGACGGGCGGTCCCTGCTTTTCCTCGGGTGCTTCGAGGTAAGGAGCTTCCCCGGGTTCGTCGAGAGGAGGAGCTTCCAGGTTTTCCGGAGGCAGTTCGAGGACCTCTTCCTCTTGTTGGGAAGCCGAGTCGGTCTCCTCCGAGCTTTCCGGAGGCGAGAGGTCTTCCAGCGACGGCACTTCCAGTGAAGATGTATCTTCAGCCGCTTCCATGTTGTCCGGCCCGGCGGACCCCTCTTGGGGCGGGGCCTCTTCAGGGGACCGGTCGCCGCTTACAAAGGCATCGTCAAGGCCGGGCAGTTCTTCTTCTTCCGACTGACTCAGGTCGTCCAAAGAAGGCGGCGAATCCAGGTCGGGAAGCGCTTCTTCCTGCCGTTCTTCGCTGGGCGGAAGAAGGTCTTCAAGGTCCACTGTTTCCATCTGGTTGCGCTCTTCCTCTTCCCTTTCGGAAATTGCCGCAGCGGTCTCGTGGGCCTCTTCCATGGGCACGGCATCTTCGGAAGGCCCTTCCCACATGTCCTCTTCAGAAGGAGTGGCTGCGGCCCCTTCCCCCTCGGGGGCGGCCCATAAATCGGAGGTGTCCTCACCAATACCGCCTTCTTCCCGGACCGGCGGGGCCTCCTGACTTTCCTCTGCAAAAAAGTCGTCCACTTCCGGCGGCGCCTCCGGTGGCGTTTCGCTTTCGGACGGGACCGCTGCCGCGGTTTCATGGGGCTGTTCCAGAGGCACACCTTCTTCGGAAGGGGCCGCTTCTTCCAGATCGGGTATTTCCAGCGAAGGAGGTCCTTCATCCTCTTGCCGGCCCTCAGCGGGGGCAGGTGCCAAGGGCCCTTCCTCCGGTTCGAGGTCGGGCAGGGTCTCGGAGGCCTCTTCCTCGCCTCCCTCGGGCTGCGCTTCAGTAAGAGGTCCTTCTTCCGGCTCGAGGTCGGGCAGGGCGTCGGAGGCTTGTTGTTCTTGCCCCTCGAACTGCTCCGGGACCATAGGCCCTTCTTCCGGCTCAAGTCCGGGCAGGGTATCACTTGTCGCGCTTTCTTCCTTCTCCAGTCCGGGGACCTCGTCCAAAGCATTTTCCTGGTCAGACCCGATACCCGGAAGCCCCTCTTCTTCGGCTTCCTCAAGAGGCGGGGCTTCCAGCGACGGACTCAACTCTTCGGGGGCCTGTGTTTCCGGCTCTTCCACGGGCACCGGCGGCGCTTCGTCCATAGGCACTGGAGGAGCCTCATCTTCGGAGACGGGTGGTGTCTCTTCCGGCAGCGGCGGCATGAAATCCGCGGGCGGCTCAACCTCACTTGGAGGTGCTTCCTGTTCTTCGAAAGTCTCTTCCGGCGGAGAGAAAGGCTCCGCTTCTTCCAAGGGCGGCGCTTCGTCCAAGGAAAGCGGAGGCATGTCTTCTTCGGGCGGCAGTGGGGCCTCCTCCGGGATTGAGGGTGAGGCATCTTCAAGGGAGGGAGCTTCGTCCGGCGACCAGGAAGGGACCTCTTCTTGCGGTCCCGGCGCCTGCGGCGCTTCCCCGCTTGTTCCGGCTTGTTCTTCTTCCGCCGGCAATGGCGGGGCCTCTTCGAGGGAGGGCTCCGGTGCCGTCTCTTCAACTAGAGGCGCGTCTTCCATGGGAGGCAGCATATCTTCGTCCCCCGAGGAGGCATCTTCCATGGGCGGGAGTTCATCCGTCTCCTCCGGCACGGCCGCGGCTTCAAGGTCGATGGGCCCTTGTTGCCCGCCTTCTTCCGGTACGGCGTCTTCTATCTCGAGGGGAATTTCTTCAGCTTCTTCGATGAGAGGCGCATCTTCCATGGGCGGGAGGGACTCTTCCTCGGCAGGCTCCGGCTCGTTCACCATGTTAAGCTCACCGTTCCTGCCTTTTTGAAAAGTCTTTTTGACGGGCTGTACGCTGGCCACAGCCACTTTTTCGGGAATTTTTCTTATCTTGGCATCCAGGGTCTGAGGGGTTGCAAGGACCAGTCGGACGGTCCCGCCCAAAAGCCCTTCCATTGCTTCCACCAGCCCTTCTTTGTCGGGCTCGGAGGCGGCCACCGTCCATGTATCGTTTTCAAACCGGATGGGCATGGCCTTCCATTCCTTGGCCTTGTCTTTAGGAAGCATCTTCATTATATCAGGGGCTATCTCGGTCTTGCGCAGGTCGACAAGCTCGAGCTCCAGTTGTTCGGCCAAGGCCTCGTAGAGCTGTTCCTCTTCCAGAAAACCTAGCTCGATAAGGCTTTCGCCCAGCTTGCCCTTCCACTTGCGCTGATGGCTTAATGCGGCATAAAGCTGGAACTCGCTGATGTATCCCCTTTCTTCAAGCAGGGCGCCGATCTTCTTCCTGGCCATGACTTTCTCCTTTGTCCAGGTCGCTTTCTTTTAAAGCGGCAAAAAGCCGCCTTGTTTTATTACTAAATTAACATTACCGGATGGAAAACTCAATTCAGAAACAGGCAGGGCCGCGGGTTGCGGCAGGCTTTTTGCAATTTTTTGCAACCGGCCGAAAAGCTTCATTTTACGGGCAGGGTAAACTTGAAGGTACTGCCCTTGCCGGGATTGGAAAAAGCCCGGATACTGCCGCCGTGCAGCTCGACCACCCGGCGGGCGATCGCCAGACCCATTCCCGTACCGGAAACGATCATGTCCGCGCCTCCGGAGCGATGAAACTCTTCGAACACGAGGGGCAGGTCTTCCTCTCTTATGCCCATTCCCCGGTCTTTGACCTCGGCATATATGTTCTCTCCCTGCCAGTCGCGTCCCAGCCGGAACTCGACGGCGCTGTGGGGAGGAGAATAACTGATGGCGTTCTCGAGAAGGTTCTTAAACACCGCCGGCCAGGCCTTTCTGTCTCCCTTGATGCAAGGCAGTCCCTCGGCGATCTCCGTGTTAAGAGACACCTCTTTTTCTGCGGCCGCCGTCTTCATTTCCATGACCGCCTGGCGGGCCGCCGCAGCAAGGTCCACGTCTTCGGGCACAAGCTCGTACTCGAGCTTGCGGAGTCGCTCCGTCTCCCGCATGTCCTCGACCATCTCGATCAACACTTCCGACTGGTTGCGTATCTTCTTTAGCTCGTCGTAGGCCGCTTCCGGCGATTTTTCCATGCCCGTCTCGACCAGGTTTTTGGATATGCCCCGAATGCTTTCGAGGGCGCCCCTCAGGTTTCCGGAGGCGAGCTCTAGAAAATTGTCTTTCTGCTGTTCAAGGGACCTGAGCTCCCGGTTCTGCTTTTCGAAGAGGGACCGCTGCTCTTCGGCGTCGCGGGTCATGGAAAGGAGCCGTCGCTGGGCGTCTTTGAGACTTCCGGTGACGGTAATGGCCATATAGGCGGTTACCGCCAGCAGGGTGACGAATATATAAGAGAGACCGAAAATGTAAGTGGCATTTCGGTGCATGGCGCCCGGAATGAAGTTTTCGAGCCAGTAACGGGGCGGAATGAGTCCCAGGTAATCGAGCCAGAAAAGGGCGAGAACGGCGGCGCAGATACAGATGGTCACAATGACCACGTTTTTGCGGGGCAGGAGCATGGAGCCTATGGCCACGTGAAAGACGGCGTAGAAGACGAAGAGGTTCTGGACGCCGCCGGTAAAGGCGACGAGTAAAATCAGGGCGAAGATGTCGAGGCCGATTTGGAGGTTGGCGAAGACCAGCAGCCGGGGCTTGTCTTCCGCCAGTCGGTTGAGCCAGTAGTCAAGGACAAGGTTGTAAACAAGAATGAAGACAACAATAAAATAGAGGGGCGCCTTGGCGTACTCCACCGCGGTGATGCGGCCGGCGAAAAAAACCGTGGCAAGAATTCCCGCTGCCACCAGCCACCGAAGCCGTACCATCCAACGGAGTCTCTGATACAAGACCTGTTCGAAGTGGGCCGACTCCGGCAAGCGTAAAACCCAAGACACTACAAAACCCCCAAACTACAGCTTTTCAAATTATGGCACAGGGAGAACAAGGAATCAAAAGCAAAGGATTAGCGGTGCTATGATTTTTTAAAAGGTTTGACTTTGGAGCTTTAATAAATGTATTCTGGATGTCCGTTTTCGGCAAAGGAGTTCCACTTGACACAGCAGCCGAGTTGTGATTATATACCTTACTGCTGAACACGGGTTTAAAAAATGAACGAAAATTCAAAAAACGAAAAGCCAAGCAGAAAGGAAAGGGAGTTCATGGCCCGCCGGCGGGAAATCCTTGAGGCGGCGGCCCATGTTATCGCCCAGAAAGGCTATCACGGCGCCGCCATGAGCGAGATCGCCGCCAAAGCGGAGTTCTCGACGGGCTCACTCTACAACTTTTTCAAGAATAAGGAGGAGCTTTACTTCAGTCTTATTCATGAGAAGATCGAGGCCCTTGAAGCGGAAGTGGAGGACGTCTACGGCAGTCCCGGCGACACCATGGAGGTGCTGGAAAATTATGTGAAACGGGTCATGTCTTTCTTTCAGCGGGAGAGGGACTTTTTCCGGATTTTCGCGGAGCAGCAGTCCAGCTTCGAATCGAGCGCCAAGGGCCGGTTCCAGGATATTGTAAACGAAAAGATGGAACGGTACCTTTCGCTTATGGTTGACCTCATGGGCCGGGGGATCGAGGAGGGCGCCTTAAAGCCGTATCCTCCGTCCGAGCTTGCCATGTCTTTTTTAGGTCTGATTCACGGCTATTTGTTCGTATTGCTGAACTCCAAAGAAACTGTAAATATGGAACAAAAAAGCGGTGAGCTTCTGGACATTTTCTTTAACGGCACTCGGCGGAAGCCGGGTGAGGAGGGCGAATAATGAAACCGCAGTATTGGGTGTTCGCGTTACTGTTCATACTTTCGGGCGGGGCCGTCGTGCAGTCTCAAGTGGTGCCGCCCGCGGACACTCCCGGCCCGGTAATTTTGACCATGGACGAATGCGTTAAGAGGGGACTTGAACGCAACCCGCAGATAGGGCAAGCCGAGGCCAAGGTGGACGAGGCCGAGGCCAAGGTAAAACAGGCCCGGTCCAAGCTTTATCCTACCCTTAAGTTCTCCGCCAACGCGGTCCGGTCAAATAAACTTCCCGAGTTCAAGACCAGCGAGCCCGAGTATATCCCCACTACGGTGGGAATGGCCAATCCTTCCGGCGGACTGGTCCCCGGACTGCCGACCCATATTCACATGCTGCCCTTTCCCGGCTTCGAGATGTCGAACACCCGGGAGGGCGACATTTACGGGGCCAAGGTCGAGGCCCAGTATCCTCTTTACACCGGCAACAAGATCGAGAACGGAGTGGACGCCGCCGAGCTCCAGGAAAGGGCCGAAAATGAAAACCTGCGCCAGACCAAAAACCAACTCGTCTTCGACATTCAGCAGGCGTTTTCGGGCCTGCTTCTGGCACAGCAGATGGTCGAGGTGGTTGACGAGTCTTACCGGACCGCCAACGCCCATTACCAGCAGGTCCAGGCCCTTTACAATGAAGGCCTTGCGTCCAACCTGGACGTGCTCCAGATGGAGGCCGTGCTCGCCGACCTGAAACCGCAGCGCATCAAGGCCAGAAACGGCGTAAAAAAGGCCCGCCTCTATCTCAATAACCTTTTGAATATCGACCTGGAAACCAGAATAGAGGCCGAGGGGGAGCTCGAGTATGGACCCCGTGAACTTCCCCTCCCCGAAGACCTCTACGCCATGGCCATGGAGCACCGGCCCGAGATGCGCACACTGCGGCTGCGGAAAAAGATGGCCCGCGAGATGGTCGAGATCGCCGAGGCCAACGCCTACCCCACGGTGGCCCTGTTCGCCAACTACTCGTGGGACAGGGGCCAGGAAATGCCTCCCAATGACGACATCTGGAGGGACGGCTACCAGGCGGGGATATCGGTTTCGGTCCCGGTATTCGACGGCGGCGAGACCGGCGGCAAGGTGGCCGAGGCCCGCGCCATGCTTCGCCAGGTCAACAAGGGCATGGAGGCCCTGGAGTTGGGCATCAAGACCCAGGTGCAGGACGCCCTGCTTAGCCTGGAATCGGCGAGGGAGACGGTTGAAGCAAGGGAGGCCAGTGTCCGGGCCTCACAAAAGAACTATGACGTGGCCCGCGCAAGATACGCCGTGGGACTGGCCACCAATGTGGACGTCATGGACGCGCATTCCCAGTTGACCCGGACCAAGGCGGAAAGATTGCAGGCGGTTTACGACTACAACCTGGCATGGATCAATCTCAAGTCCGCCCTGGGTATGCCTGAGGAGGAACATATAAAATGAGGGCGTCCACTATATTGATATTGTTCGTCATCGCCGGGTTACTGGCGGCATCGGTCTACGGCGGCATAAGGCTTAAGCAGTACTCGGAAATGAAGGCGGAAGAAGAGGCCATAGTTGTCGAGCGCAGCGTTCCCGTCCATGTCACCACGGTCAAGAAGGGCACGGTGGAGGACATAGTTTACGTTACGGGCTACGTCAAGGCCGCCCATCGGGCCGACGTTTACGCCAAGATACCTCAGCCGGGCAAGCTGATCGAGGCCAAGGTGGAACGCGGCGACAAGGTAAGGAAGAACCAGGTCCTGGCGACTGTTGACCGGGACGTGGTGGGGGCCCGTTACCTGGCCTATGGCGTCAAAGCGCCTCGGTCGGGCATAGTGGCGTCCATAACCGACAGCACCGGCGCCATGATAACTCCGCAGATGCCGGTGGCGGTGGTGGTTGACATCGACCAGGTCAAGATAAAGACGTCCATCATCGAGGCCGACCTGGGAAGAGTGGAAGTGGGGACCCCCGCCCGCGTCAGCGTCGAGGCCTATCCGGACCGAGTTTTTCAAGGCGAGGTCACCAAAATCGACCCCATCCTCGACTCCATGTCGCATACCGCGCCGGTCGAGATCACCATCGACAATCCCGGACATGAGTTGCTTCCCAACATGTACGCCCGCATCGACCTCGTATGCGGGATGCACTCCGACGTGCCCGTACTGGGAAGAGAGGCCGTATTCCCCAAAGAAGGAAAGTTCTGGGTGTTCCTGGTAAACCCCGAAAAAATGATCATAGAAAAGACCGAGCTCGAGCTCGGATACTTCGACCGCAAGAAGTATGAAATCCGGAAGGGAGTAAGCCCTGGCGACGTGGTGGTTGACCGGGACCAGGTTGTGCTTAAAGACCAAACCAGGATATCGGTTTCCAATCCTCCCGAAGGATGGGAAGGAAAAAAAGACACTGCCGAAGAAGTAAAAGACCTTCCCGACCGCAAAGAAAAGGCCCCGGCCGGAAGTACCGTCGAGTCCCGACCGGGCCAATCGCCCTGACCCGAATGAAGTCGCAAAATGAACTTATTTAACTTTCCTATAAGAAGGCCCGTAACCGTACTTATGGGCATGATCATGGTCCTGGTCCTGGGCGCCCTTTCCTGGTATCGGATGCCGCTGGACCTGATGCCCGACATCTCCTTTCCCAACCTGGTGGTCTTCATCCGCTACGAGGGCGCCGGTCCCAAAGAGATCGAGGAAAGGCTCGGCAAGCCCCTCGAGTCGGTGATCAAAACGGCGTCCAACATCAAGAAGGTCACGGTAACGTCCCAGGAAGAGATGTGTTTCGTACAGGCGGAATTCTCCTGGGGAACGGACCTGGACGCGGCGTCCGCTGACATCCGGGAAAAGATTTCCATGGTGCGGGACCTTCTTCCCGAAGGCATAGAAGAGCCCATGGTGCTGCGTGTCGATTTCCAGGACATGCCGGTCATGTTTTTGAACCTGGACGACCCCAGTGGAAGGAGGAACCTGGCCGACCTGGCCGACATTGCCAACGACCAGGTAGGGCCGCAGCTCGAGCGGCTTCCCGGCGTGGCCAGCACCATGACGCTGGGTGGCCTGTATCGGGAAATCCAGGTAAACATCGACCAGGAGAAGCTCGCAGAGTACGGCCTTACCATCACCGACGTCATGCAGGCCATCGGCTACAGCAACCTGGACATGGACGCCGGAGAGATCGATGTAAAGCCGCTCCGATTCCGTGTCCGGGGGGAGAACCAGTACGAGACGGTGGAAGACATCCGAAACCAGGTGGTGGGTTTCGGCGCTTCCAGGGCGGAGATGCAAAGCCGTCAGTTCGCTAAGCTCATGCCCTACCAGGACCCCCTTGCCGGAGAGGCCTCGGTGTCTCCCATCCGGCTCCGGGACATCGCCGAGGTCAAAGACACTTTCAAGGACAAAAACGGCATTTTCCGCATGGTCCATCGCAATAAAGGCGTGACCGAGGGCGTGGGGCTTGCTGTAATCAAGGAGACCGACGCCAACATGGTCGAGGTCGCCGGTGTGGTCAAAGATGCTCTGGACGAGGTCCAGAAGGGGCTGCCGGGTGGTGTCGAGCTGGGAGTGAGCTTCGACCTTTCCGAGATAATTACCGACTCGCTCTCGGCCCTGGGCAGGGCCGCAGTGGAAGGCGCCGTTCTGGCCATGATCGTCATCTTCCTGTTCCTCCTTCAATTCCGGCCTTCCCTTATCGTCATCACCTCGATCCCCCTGTCCATGCTGGCCTGCTTTATCGCCATGTATTTCTCCGGCTATACGCTCAACATGATGACGCTGGGAGGGATGGTCATAGCCATCGGCAAGCTGGTGGACGACTCTATCGTTGTGCTCGAGAACATCTACCGAAGGCTGGGGCTCGGCGAGTCCCCCGAGGTGGCCGCGGAAAGAGGGTTCCGCGAAGTGGCCACCGCGGTGACCTCGGCGACACTGGTGGCCGTCATCATCTTCCTGCCCGTGGCCTTTACGGAAGGCCTCTCCGCACAGCTCTTCCGCACCTTTGCGGGCACGGTGTTCTTCGCGCTCATGGCCTCACTCCTCGTCAGCTTCACCGTCGTGCCCATGCTGTCCTCCAAGCTCCTCAAGACCCAGGAGGCGGGCAAGAAACCGCGGGCCAGCAGGAGGATTTTCGAGCCCCTCCAGCGGGTCTACGGAAGGCTCCTGCAATGGTCGCTGATCAACTGGGGAAAAGTACTGATCATGGCCGTGCTGGTCATGTTGCTCACCGGCGAACTGATCGGCATCATGTATTACCAGGGAAGGTTCGAGTTCGTTCCCCGCTTGATAGGCTTCATGTACCGGGCCAAGGTCATCCTGCCGCCAGGAACCATGCTTGAAGAGACCGACGAGCTCATGAAAAAGATCACCGATCTCCAACGTGAAAGGATCCCTGACTACGTCAACTTCTTCATGGTGATCGGAGAAAGCGGAGACCCCACCAGCGCGGCCTTCTCCGGAGGCGAGCAGGGGTCCAACGAAGCGGAGATGAACATCCGCATGAAGAAGAAGAGCCAGGGAAGGACGACAACGGAAGAAGACCTTCGCGAACTATGGGACGAGATAAAACGCCGGAACCCCAACGTGGACATAGCGTTTCAGAACGCCGGGTCCATTGACTTTACCACTGAGAAACCCATCCAGGTAAAAATCTACGGAGACGACCTGGGGGTCCTGGAAGAGATTGCCGACCGAGTAAAGAAAAGGGTGGAAAAAGTGGCCGGGACCCGTGACGTAAGCACTACTATCGAAGAGGGGGTCCCCGAGTACACCTTCAGCTTTAACACGGAAAAACTCGCTTCATATCAACTCACGGTGGGCGAAGCCATGGGCTCGGCCAAGGCCGCCATCGGCGGACAGAGGGCCAGCCTCTTCCGAAAAGGAGGCGACGAGTACGACATCACCGTCCAGCTTATGGAAAAAGACCGAGACCAGATCGACGAAATCCGCAACGTGAAAATTTCCTCTCCCAACGGCTTCCAGGTCCCGCTGCGGGACGTGGCCGAGTTCGATTTCGGCGCCGGTCCCAACGAGATCGTGCGGGAGAACTCGAAGCGCCTCGTCAAGGTAGGCGCCAATAAAACCGAACGGCCCATGGGCGAGATAGTGCAGGACATCCAGGCGGAGCTTAAAACGGTAAGGGCCACCATGCCGGAGGGCTACTCGGTCGAGTTCGGCGGCGAAATGGAAGATTTGCAGGACGCCTTTACCGCGTTGGGGATGATGTTTATCGCGGCCATTATCCTGGTCTACCTTATCCTGGCCAGTCTTTACGAGTCGCTTATCCATCCCATCACCATCATGGTGGCGGTGCCGCTGGCCTTTACCGGCGCGGTGGCCGGCCTGTTTATAGCGGGTGTTGACTTCGGCATTACCGCTTTTATCGGGCTCATCATGCTGGTAGGGATCGTGGCCACCAACTCCATCGTGCTTATGGACTTTATTCTCGAGTACGCCAGAAGCGGCATGAAGCAGGAGGAGGCCATTGTCGAGGCCGGCAAAACCAGGCTCCGGCCCATTCTCATGACGGCGACCACCACCATGTTCGGCGTGCTGCCTATCGCGCTGGGCACTGCTGAAGGCATGGAGCTTCAACAGCCTTTGGGCATCGTCATGCTGGGAGGACTGGTGACTTCAACCCTCCTCACCCTGGTACTGATACCCGTCTTCTACAAGCTCTTCGAGGACTTCTCGACGGACATGAAAAATCTCTTGAGAAGAAAGTCTTCGTCAAAGTAAAAAATCCGGCCCCGGTGTCGTGCCTTTTTTACTCGCTCCGGACGCGGGTGAAGAGAGGTTTCTACGCGGAATCTACTTTACCGACCCGCCTGCGCTGCCTTTCTTTCGTGCCCCGGCCCGCCGTTCGGATTTCGTGGTTTGTGAGAGTTTCCAAAAGCCAAGTGTTTTGGAGAGGGGAAGGCGCAGGTCCGACAAAGGCCGCTCCGACACAGTGGGCCCGGTCGGCGACTGCCTTCTTTTAAACTCGGAGTGCAAAAGCATGGTAAGCACCTGGTAGACCGTCTTTTCGGATTCGCCTTTTTCGATAAGCTCGGCAGCGGAAAGACCTTTTTCCAAAAGCCCCTCGAGAATCCGGTCGAGATCGGAGTAGGCCGGCAGCCTGTCCTGGTCGGTCTGGTCCGGTTTCAACTCCGCGGTGGGAGGACGTTCGAACACGTTTTGGGGTATGATTCGTTTGCTTGCCCTCTTATTGTACCAAGAGGCCAACTCGTAAACACGGGTCTTATAAACGTCGCAAAGCGGCGCAAATGCGCCAGCGGTGTCACCGTAAAGGGTACAATAGCCGGTGGCCTCCTCGCTTTTATTGCCCGTCGCGAGCACGGCGCCATTGCGCTTGTTGGCGACGGCCATGAGGACAAGGCCCCGCAGCCGCGCTTGAATGTTCTCTTCGGTAACGTCCGGGCCTTTTCCCGAAAAAGCGCGGGAGACGGCCTGCAGCGTCTTGGTGTAGAGCCCCCGCACGGAAACTTCCGTAAATTCTATGCCCAGGTTGCGGGCCAGCTTTGCGGCGTCCCGCTTCGATTCCCGGCTGGTGTGGGGGCCCGGCATGGAAACGCCGATAACCCGGCCGACGCCCATTGCCTCCCTCGCCAGAAGCGCGGTCAGTGATGAATCAATGCCTCCGGAAAGACCGACCACCGCGGCCTCCATGTTGTTCTTTGCGAGGAAATCACGGATGGAAAAAGCCAGCGCCGTAAAAAGCTCTTCAGGCCCTTTTAAAAGGGGCTTGATCTCGCCCTTGATGCTGGAGGGGCGTTTCCGCTCGGAAATAATGCGGGCCGGCCGGACGCGGCGGGATTTTGCCAGGTGTTGTTCGTTTTGTTGAAAGGAGTTATAGTGCCTTGCCCGGTGGGCCTGAAGGGTCCGGAGGTCCAGGTCGGCGATGACCAGGTCTTCGGCAAAGGAAGCGCCGCGGGCCAGTATCTCGCCGAAGCCGTCGACAATTTTGGAAGACCCCTCGAAGATCATGTCGTCCTGACAACCTACCGGGCTTACCATGACTATGGACACGGCGTCTTCGCGGGCCCGCCCCGTCATCATGCGTCCGCGGAGGGGACGTCGGCCGTACTGATACGGCTCATTCCACAGG
>P_1C_Sed_2_UnCtyDRAFT_1000460_pt1 | contig 12516 bp, 8 predicted proteins | sample Pon1CUnioCityCA_4_FD_10229 | JGI IMG/M metagenome (IMG submission 10229) | reverse complement strand
ATTTTTCCGGCGTTTATGGATACCGCGCCCAAGGACGCGCTTTTCCCCGCGGCCACCACTAAGGACTTGTCCGCGTCCAGGTTCAGCATTACGGCGATTCCGTTTTCATCCTCGGTAATGATCCGGCTGATGCCGGGGCGGGGATGGTTCTGCACTGTTTTGTAAAGCGTTTTTTTAAGTTCATCTTCTCTTTCTATGCCGCCGGAACCGTTGTTTATGGCGGCAATCGTGTTTCCGCTTTTGTCCATGACGCCCGCATGCAACAGGGAATCAAACGATTTCAGTAGCTCATGGAGCATCTCGGTCAACCTCGAGTCCGAGGTCTGCGTACCGTCCGCTTCCGGCCGGGCTGCTTCCGGCCGGTCTGGGGGGGGCTCCTCTTTTTCCTGTTTTTTCTCTTCCCTTCTTTCCTCTTTTTTCTGCTCCATCTTCTTTTCGTCGCGGGCCTTGAGCGCCAGCATCACCGCCCGGTGGAGGTCGGTCTCGATAGAGGTCTCCGGCGCCTCGACGCCGGGCCGGAACTCGAAGTCACCTTCCGCCCAGTCCACCACATTTTCCAGTACGTCATGGCCGGTCAGTTCCCTGGTGGCGGCGTGTACCAGTTTGCCTTTCGAGTAATAGAGGCGGGCCTCGTGCTCGGTGCCCACGATAATGAGCTCTCCGCTCTTTTTTCCCTGGTGGGGAAACTGGATCAGCTCGATTACGCCCATATCTTCAAGAGTGCCTCTAAGAGCCATTTTTAAACTCCATAATGCCAGCGGTCACAACTGGAACCTTTCGATTACCATCTGGCTTGCCTTGCGAATGGTGTCCATGACGCCTTCGCCTCTTACCGCGACGGACTCGAAGACGGGAATGCCGTTCAGTCCCAGTTGCTCCTCCATGGCCCCCAGCGGTATGGGGTCCTCGATGTCCCTTTTGTTGTACTGGAGTACGACGGGAAAGGTCTGGGGGTCCATTTCATAGGAGAGCATGTTCTGCTCCATCATCCGGTACAGTTCCAGGTTGGCCTCGAACCTGAGGGGGTCCGAATCGGCCACGAAGATCACACCGTCCGCCCCGTCCAGGATCAGCTTTCTGCTGGCCTCGTAGTAGACCTGGCCGGGTACGGTGTACATGTTGAACCTGACGTTGTAGCCCGCTATCTCGCCTAGCTCCATGGGAAAGAAATCGAAAAAGAGCGTCCTGTCCTCTTCAGTGTCGAGAATGATCATCTCTCCTTTTCTTTCAGTGTCGAGCATCTTGTGGATGTACATCAGGTTGGTGGTTTTGCCGCTCATGCCCGGCCCGTAATACACCAACTTGAAGGTGATCTCTCTTTCCTGGTAATTGATAAACGGCATAGGGCCAATGCCTCCTTCACCCCTGGAAGATGCGGTCGATCAGGTTAAGGGCGTACTCCTTGAATTGGGGCTCGGACACGTCTTTGGCGCTGGAGACGTCTTCCTGGGACGGCGCCAGGGAGGCCGTCAACAACTCGCCGCATTTGCGGGCCTCGTGTCGTACCTGTCCGATCCGGTTATAGTCCTCGAAGACGATGACCATCATGATCTCGTCGGTTATCAGTGATATGTGGATGTGGCGCTGCTTGCCCTGCTGGAGCAGGATCGAAAACTCGTTCTCTCCCACCATGCGGGCAACCTCCCGGGTCGCCGAGAACATGCCGGCCACCAGCGCGGCCATGGCCGTGATGTTCAAATAGGACGTCTCACCCGCGTCAGCCACTATGCTGCCTTGTTTGGTTATCAGGATCGCGGTCATGGCGCCCGAGTTATTCACCAGCTTCGAAAGTATCTCCCGCGTTTCCGACTTCACCTTTTCAGTCATTAGAATCTCCTTTAATTTCTTCTTTCACTCAGTCGCTGCCGTCGCCTTCTTCGAACTCGTCCATAAACAGCTCGCCTTCCGTGTCCAACGTTTCTTCGTCAGCGCCTCCGCAGGAGGCGTTGTCCTTTTCGTCCTTCTGTCGGGCAGCTTCCATTAGCAAGTACTCTCCTCCGCCCTGGATTGACCTGGTGTCCGGCTCCCGCCACGGAAGGGTGCTGAAGCTTCCCCCCTCGAACGCCAGCATGGAGTGAAAAGCTTCACTGCCTTCCAAATCGTCCAGCACGGCGTGGACCGCTTCTCCCTGCTTGAAGTAAATCCGGCCGTGCTTGCCGTTTCTCGAGTTGACCTGGAGCACCGCTTTTCTGCGGGTCAGGATCAAAAGCTGGACGTAGTCGAAGAGGTCGATCTCACAGATTGTGCCGGAAAAGCTTTCGTTGTTTTCGGACTCCCTGATCATTTCCACCAACAGTTCCGGGTCCAGAGGCTTTTCGAGATAAAGAAGAGCGCCCTTTCTGAAGCTCACCTCCTTGACCGTGCTGGAGCCGAAAGCGGTAATCACGATGACTCTCATGCCCGGCCGAAACCTTCTTACCCATTCCAGAAGCGCGAAACCGTTTACTTCCGGCATCTGCACGTCGGTAACCAGTACGTCGAAGTCCCGGCCTTCCAGAAGGGGAATGGCCTCGGCCCCGTCGCCGCAGGTGGTCACCGTGAAGCCCGCCCGGGTGAGGTGTCTTCCCACTGCCCAGCAGACGTCCGGATCGTCGTCAACAAAAATTATGTTTTCCGTAGTGCTCATGTCTCTCGTTTAACGCTCGCTTCCGCCTTTGGCCGTGCTTACCATGCGGGAAACCTCGTTGACTATCCCGCAAAGACGGTCGATATATTCATCGGCGGTCTTGCATACGGCGTCTTCGTCACCGGCCACCGCCCTCATGTCCGCGCCCAATGCCCGCAGGCCGGACAAAAGACCGGACAGTCGATTTTGCATCTTGTGGTAATCGAGATTCTTGTGGGGAGAATATGTCCAGGGAGAGTAATGAGAGATGTCATCGTTTATTTCCGAGCTGTCCTCCCCCTCTTTCTGCTCGTCATCATCCCCTTCTTCCTCCGCGACGCTTATCTTTTCCACTTCGACAACCAGGTCCTTGACGTCGAAGGGTTTTTCAATAAGGCCGGCTCCTCCCCTCTTGGTGACCTCGGTGCGCAGCTTTTCGGAAACCGAGGCGCTGGTAATAAGGACGGGAAGGTTTTTGTGCGACATGTGGAACTCGAAAAGCAGGTCAAGCCCGTTTCCGTCGGGAAGCCCCAGGTCGATGAGAACAGCGTCAGGCAGGATGTGTTCGATGATGTTTCTGGCCTCGAAGCAGGAGCCGGCCACCAGGGTCTTCCAATGGGGCCGCTCGATAAGAATGTTCCGCGAAGTGAACATGGCCAGGCTGAGGTTGTCCTCTACTATCAATAAAATCATGGGTCGTGTCCTCTCTAATGGCTGCCAAAGTAAAAAGCACCAATTGTGCCGAAGAATAAGCTCCGGAAGAAATGACATGGGAAACGACGTGGAACCAGAGAGTTACGAGACAATAAGGAGGGCCGTTCATATCAGCGCAAAAGCACAGTTGTAAGTGAATCTCACGCACAATTATGTTAGTGGAATGTTAGACCGGTTAGAACCGCTTTTATGGCAAGGGGTTACGGGGCAATAGCGGCAAGTGTGAAATTCACGCAAGGCATGTGTAAATCACGCCTTCAAATTGAGCCGCTTAATGTAGTGGGACAGGGAATCGCGGGTAATACCCAGCATCTTTGCGGCCTCCTTTTTGGTTTTCGCCCGCTGTAAGGCCTCGGAAACGAGGGCCCGGTCCACTTCATCGCTTATTTGTTTGATATTGACGCCGTCTTGCGGGAACGTGACGTTGTAGAGCGGTTTTTCCGGTTTGCCGTGGTCCGCATCTGCCGGGTTCGAGTCCAGCATGACCTCGTTTATGACGGTCTTGTCCGCGGAAAGCATGACCGCCCTCTCCAGCACGTTTTTCAACTCCCTCACGTTTCCGGGCCAGGAGTATTGCCACAGCTTGTCCATGACCGGAGTGGGGACCTCGGGCGGCCGGGGAAGGCCCATGTCCGAGCCTATTTTCTGGCATATCTCCCGGACCAGTACCGGCAGGTCTTCTTTTCTCTCCCGCAAGGGAGGCACCCGGATGGCGACCACGTTAAGGCGGTAGAAAAGGTCTTCCCGGAAAGCTCCTTTTGCGACCTGTTCTTTGAGGTCCCGGTTGGTGGCGGCGATAACGCGGGCGTCGACCTCGATTATCTTCTCTCCCCCCACCCGGCGCAGGTTCTGAGAGTCCAGGAAAGAAAGCAGCTTGGCCTGGAGATGAAGGGGCATGTCCCCGATCTCGTCCAGGAAAAGCGTCCCGTTATGGGAGAGCTCCAAAAGCCCCCTTTTTCTTCCCTTGGCGCCGGTAAAGGCCCCCGGCTCGTGCCCGAAGAGCTCCGATTCGATGAGCGAGGGGCTCAAGGACGCGCAGTTCACGTCGAAGAAGGCCTCTTTGGCCCGGTTGGACATGTTGTGGATTTGTCCGGCCAGGTAATTCTTTCCTACTCCGCTCTCACCGGTAAGCAACACGTTTCCCTGCCCGGAGGCCACCCGGGCGCACATCTCCAGGGTCTTTCTCATGGCCTCGCTTTCGTAGGGAGGCGCTTCAAACCCTTCGGGAAGTTGCATACACCTCGAGCGCAGCCGGTTTACTTCCTCTTTTAGCGCGCTTTCCTGGATGGCGTTCTTAATGAGGTTTATCATGTCGTTGGAATCGAAAGGCTTGGCCAGGTAGTCAAAGGCCCCGAGCTTGATGCTTTCGATCGCCGACTTGATGGTCCCGAAAGCGGTCATCATGATGAACTGGGTCTGGGGAAAAGCGCTTCTAAACTCCTTGATGAGGTCCACGCCGTTGTCGTCGGGCAGCTTAATGTCCATGAGCACCACGTCGGGAAAAAGCCTGTCCATGGCCTTTCTGGCATCGGCGCCGTTGTGTGCCATGGTGACTTCGAACCCCTCGTTCGAGATAAGACGCTCCAGAAAATTGGCCAACTCTTCATTGTCGTCAACAATAAGTACAGCACCCTGCATTTACTCACCCGGCCCGAAATAATACGTCAGATTGTTGGCCTGGAATATTCTGCATTCCAGGCACTTTTCCGGATACCGCAGTCCTTCGAGCCTTGCCTCCTCCATTTTATATGTCCAGCAAAAAGCGAACTTGCCGCATTCTCTGATCTCGCAGTTCTCGCATTCGCTGCTATCGCACATTTCCAGTTCATGGCACATAAGTCTTTCCCCCGCGGGAATGTAAATCGTAAACCGTGTGCCCTCGCCTTGCCGGCTGTATGCCGTCATGGCGCCGCCGTGAAGCTCGACTATCTCGCGGGCAACCGCAAGACCGAGCCCCGTTCCCGATTCCTTGGTCGTGAAAAAAGGATTGAATATCGAATCGATTTTGTCCTCGGGAATCCCCGGACCGTCGTCCGCGATTTCAATGGCGGCCACTTCTCCCTCGAATTCCTGAAAGACCTGCTCTTTCTCATCGGAAGTGAGCAGGCGGTCCGAAACCCGGACCTTGCCGCCAAATTCAAGAGCGTCCAGGGCGTTGTTGATGAGGTTTCCGATCACCCGGGAAAAGGCCCTTTTGTCCAGGAGGGCGGTTATTTCTTCTTCAGAGGGAGACACGTTCAATTCGATTGTTTTCTTTTTTGCCAGGCTGTAAAACAGCTCGCAGGTGTCGTACAACAGGTAATTCAATTGCAGGAACTCCGGAGAGATGACCTCCGAGCGGGCGGCGTCCAGCAGCCTGCTTACCAGGTGGGACACCTCTTTGACTTCATGCAACACGGTTTGGAGGACCATGTTGTCCTCCGAGCGGAGATACACCTGGGACTCGAGTAACTGGAGGCCCGCGGTTATGGACGCCAGCGGGTTTTTTATTTCATGGCTTAACTTGGCGGCAAGCTCGCCCACCTGCGCCAGTTGTTCCGCCCGACGTCTCCTCTCTTCAGCCTGGTGAATGTGCCCTATGTCCCGGAACATTGTAATAAGCCCCTTGCCGCCCGCAAAATCGACCTCGACGTTGGAAAAGCCCAACAGCACTTCCCGGCCGCCGGGGGTCTGGACCTTGATCCGGTTTTGAGAGCCGAGATACTTGCGGGAAAGCAAAGGGCCCAGGCCGGGGTAGGAGGCGGCCAGGTCCAGGCCGACCATTTCTTTTTCAAGTCCGAGAAGATTGAGCGCCTGGTTGTTGGCCATGCGGACCTCGCCCTTGCCGTCGGTCATTATCATGCCGGAGGCCACGTTTTCGAAGACAAGACGGAAAATCTTTTCACTCTCGGCGATGGATTCCTTGTCTCTTCTGCGTTCGGTGTAGGCTTCGACCATCTTGATGGCGGTCTCCAAAAGCCGAATGTCGTCCTCGTCCCAGCTTCGCTCCCGCACCGTATCGTCGAAACCTATAAACCCTTTCCACTCTCCCTCGATAAAGACGGGAAGAACCAGTATAGAGAGGATGTTTTGCGGCTCGAGAACATCTCTTTCCTCTTCGGGAAAAGAAGACACCCTGCCCATTATGGGCCTTCCGCTTTCCAGTTTTTCCCGCCATCTTTTGAAGTTCCGGTCATAGGGCAATTTCTGCAACTGATGATTTTCCCATTGCGTTTCAACACCGGGGGCGCAGACCTCCCTGGTCTGCCGCATGCACAGTCCGGCTTCCGGGTCGTAAACATTCTCAAAGCTGTAGACCCGGGTGGCGCCCGAGGCCTCGAGCAGGTTGACCAGGACCTCGTATACCGGGTCGTCCCCGCTCTCCCTGCCCAAAAGCGCCGCGGAAGAGCTGCAAAGGGCCTGCTCGTAGCTGAGCCGGACCCGCAGAGCCCGCTCGACGTTTTTAAGCTCGGTTATGTCCTCGATGCTGACCAGCACCATCTCGGTCCCCGTCACTTCGAGATACGTGGTGGAAATAAGGAAGTTCCTCTCCCGGAAGTCGTCGCCAAACTGAAGCGGCAATGAGGCCTCGACCCGGTGGTGGTTTTTTTCGGTTTCGAAGGTGTCCATTACCGTCCTGCGCACCGTGCAGTCACGGCAATGGGGGCCGTATCCGCAGCCGTCGGGATGGTCGAAGGAATGGACGCACCGAAGGGCGTCGCCGCCCCGCAGGCCCACCATCTCTTCGGGATCACGGTTCATGATACGGTAGACATGGCCGTTGATCTTGAGAATCTTTCTTTCCCGGTCCACCAGCATCATGAGGATGGGCGCGTTATGAAGGATGGCGGAAAGCTCGGCCTTGCTCTGCTTGAGGGCCTCTTCAGCCCGTTTTCTTTCGGTAACGTCGGTGGCGATGCCCAGTAAATGCATCCTGCCGCCCCAACTCAGGGGGCTTAAACTCATGTCGATCATGACCTCGGATTCGCCTTTGCAGGAGACAAATTCACACCGGGAACGCTCGCCGTTATAAGCGCTGACAAAGGTCTCGGCAACAACCCGGTGGTACTCGGCAGGTATGGTCGAGCCCGCCCGTTTTCCCACGTACTCGACATGGTCCATGCCGAATATCTTGCCCCATGCTTTATTGAGAAGAACGTAGCGGGCCTCGGCATCAAGCACGAAAATGCCTTCCGAAGCCGAGTTGATGACCTCTTCCATGAATCCCCGTTGCTCACGGACCTCTTCCTCCGCCTCCTTGCGCAAAGTTATGTCGTGCATTACGTGAACAACGCCGGTCATATTGCCCGACTCGTCAAAGACCGGATCAGTAGACACAATAAAATCTTTTTGCAGGTTCTCTTCGTAGATTTCCTCGACGTGGGCCTGCCCGTCCTCCATGGTCTTGAGATGAGGGCAGAAATCCGGTGCATAGTCGGTGCCGTGGAGCGCTTGGTAACACTTCCTGCCGATGGCTTCTTTGGGGGTCGTACCCAAAAGCCGGGCGCCCGCCTCGTTGATCCGGGTTATATTAAAGCCGTCATCGAGCAGCATTATCGAGTCGGGAATGGCGTCAAAGGTCTTGCGCCACTCGCGGGCGGATTTCTCCAATGCATTTTCAGCATTTTTCCGGTCGGTTATATCGCGGCAGGTCCCGAAGTAGCCCGTGAACCCGTTGTTTTCGTCAAAGAGGGGAGAGCCGAAAGTCTCGAACCATACGTGGTGGCCGTCTTTGTGGACCATTCTGTCTTCCAGCTCGATGATCCGCTCCCTTTTCGACACTATCTGTTCGTACAAGGCAGAGACCCGCTCGACCTCATCGGAAACCATAAAGTCAAATGGCGTCCTGCCGATTATTTCATCAGGTCCGTATCCTATGATCCCGGCCACATTGGGACTTACATAGACGTACCTGCCTTCCGCGTCCACCTGCCATACCCAGTCCACCGAGTTACTTATGAAGTTCCAGAGCTTTTTCTCGCTCTCCTCCAAAGCGCGCTCCGCCCATTTTCTTTCGGTTATGTCCTGACCGTACTCGATCAGGGCCTTGACTGCGCCGTGGTCGTCAAAAACCGGATAGGCCCTCAACTGATAAAGCCTTCCGTCAGGCGTCCCTATCTCCTCTTCCTGCGGCTCACCGGTCTCTTTGCATTTCAATACCGGGCATCCGGGGCAAGGTGCGTTCCGATTGTGCCATACTTCGTAACAATATCTGCCGGCCAGGTCTGCCGGGTCCATGTCAATTGAAGCGCACGCCGCCCGGTTGACCCATTGGATTTGCAGGTCAGGCGTGTAATAAACAAAAAGCTCGGAGGTGCTGTTCAATATCAGCGATTTTTCATACTCCGACTTTCTGACCGCGGTTTCCGCGGCGAGCCGCTCGGAGATGTCTCGGGTTATGCCTAATATACCGCAGGGACTGTCGTTTTCATCGAGAAGCATTCTGGCGGTGACTTCCACCGGCACGGCATGCCCGTCGCGATGCAAATACTCGAGCAGCACGCTTACGGGCTCCTGGGCTGACTCGGGCCTTTGCAAGACCTTTTCATGCATGTTCGAGAAGACTTCCGAGGCCTTTTTCCACGAGTCAGGGGTCATGTACTCGCTCGGATGGACCTTGGCGGCCTCTGCAGTGCTGTAGCCGGAAAGGCGCTCGATTGCCGGACTGATGTAGGTGGTGTTAAGCTCCATGTCAGTGGTCCAGATGATGTCCGAAGCGTTTTCGGCCAACAGACGGTATTTGCGCTCGCTTTCCAGCAGAGCAAGCTCGGCAAGTTTTTTGTCCGTTATGTCCAGGAAAGTGCCCACGAACTGTTTGACTTGTCCCTCTTTGTCCCGCTCGAAAACGGTGTCACGCGACAGGCACCATATCCAGGCGCCTTCGCTGGTCTTGAACCTGTACTCCACCTCGAGTATCTCGCCGTCCGACGACGACGCCACTCTTTCCATGTGCCCGGCCACTGCTTCCCTGTCTTCCGGATGGAAAAGTCCCTGGAACTCTTCATTTGTCATTGCGTCCAGGCTTTCCTTGGTATGGCCGGTAAGGCGGGTGTAGTTGGGGTTTATGTATATGTTTTTGCCGAAGACCAGGTCATAAACGTAGACCCCGTTCAAGGAAGCATCGAGAATCCTGCTTAAAAAATTCTCTCTTTCCGAAAGCGCCGCTTCAGCATGTCTTGCGAATGTCACGTCCTGGGCATATACCGCCAGCTTGTTTACTTCGCCTTTTCCGTTATAAATCGGATGCACGGAATGCTCGAGAATCATGCCGTCCCGTTCGTCCGTAAAGAGAAAGGGCCGGCCGGTCTCTTTAACTTCTTCGCAGACGGCTTTTCTGCCTTCCCTGACGCTTTCCGGAAGAAGCTCGAGAACATTTTTGCCGATAATGTCTTCCGTCCGCAGCCCCAACCCCGCGGCAAAAGAGTCGTTGCCGGCAAGCACGGTGTATTGGGGGTCAATCAAAAACATCTTCTCCGTTGTCGCGTTGAGCAGGGCGTTGGCAGTCTCTTCGCTTTGGAGGAGGGCCTCCCGGGCCTTTTTGCTTTCCGTCACGTCGTGGAAAATGCAATGGGTCCTCAGGGGCGTCCCTTGCTCGTCGTAGGATATCCTGCCCTCAATGGACACTGTCAAGACAGTTCCGTCCTTGCGGACCAGGTCCCGCTCTACCGACCGGACCTCGCCGTCGCGCAGGAAACAAGAAAACCCCGTCCTGTAGGCCTGCCGGGACTCTTCGGTCATGAAATCGCCGAAGTTTTTGCCGATGACCTCTTCTTTCTCGTAACCCAAAAGCCGGGCCCATGCCTTGTTGATGTTCAGGAAATCGCCGTTTTTATCAAGTGACTGATAAGCCAGGGGAGCGTCCTCATAAAGAGAGCGGAACTTGCTCGCCTCTTCCGGCTGTGCCTGTTTTTCATCCTGGTCTTCAATAGAGGGCGTCTCTTCCTTTGGTCCGAGATGTTCCATGATGTAATCGCTCAAGTCTTCGAGACAGACGATCCCCATTACTCCTCCTTCTTCGGAAACCAGGGGAAGGACGCCTTTTTTCTCTTTTCTGACCAGGTTCCAGGCTTCCAGGAGGTTATGACCGCCGTTTTTCAGAGGTGTCACTTTTGTTACCGGGCAGTCCATCAGCAACCTGTTGGGATGGGACGACGCCAGGTCCGATGAGGTCACCACTCCTTTGATGTCGCCGTTGTCCAGTACGGCCACACCGGGCAGGTCTTCTCTTGCCAGGAGATCGGAGACCGACATAACGCTGGACTCCCAGGAAACGCAGACTTCTCCGGTCCTGGCCAGTTCAAGCAGCTTGGTCATGACTTGATCTCCACTATCCGGTCTTTGACGATCTCGAAGTCCATGTCAACGTTAAGTATGTCCTTATCGGTCATCATGGTACGGGCCTCTTCCAGGACAAGGCCGACAAGCTCCTTGGTGCCCACCATGCGGGAGACGCTGCACTTTATGATGATGGCTTCGACAATATCGTCATCAACTTCGAACATCTCGAAAAGGGCGGGAGCAATGGTGTCCAGCATTCGCATGGTGGCGTTTTTGCCGATGGGCGCCCTTTTGCCGACGACAAGAATGGTATGGCACGGAGGAATAGAAAATTCCGAAAAACTGAGTCGAAACTTCAACCATTTTTTGGGCTCTTGTGTTTCCATCTCCCCTCCCTTTAGATTCGCGATCTCTTCGCTCTCATTTAAGGCTGGTCGCCGACGACCGGCTTGGGTCCATGACAGTCTGAAATCCGGACATTTGTTGTCGTTAAATTTTTGAGATAGAAATACACCCTTGTCCTTGCCGCCACAGAATAACACACTGGAAAAATTATAAAAGAAAATAATGAGCTTAATTTTCTGAAGATGCCGGATGACAGAGTATTTACTAGCAAAAAACATGCCCTTGAAAACATCGACGGGTTTTTATATTGACTAATATTGCCTTGAGGAAGGGGCCGTCTCGACCGGGCAACTCTCTGATATCATAACATCTGGATCCGGCAGCTCCCGAAATCCGTTTTGCTTTTCTAATCTTTCCGGGCTTTCTGGACTATATCGTCGGCAAGAATCCGGCAAGAATCGTAGTGCCTTACCGGAGCGGAAAGGTCATCGCCGATGATAGACAACTCGGTGCAGGCGATGAGAAGTGCCTCGGCACCCTTTTCCACAAGTTTGCGGCATACAACAGAGAGGGTCCCCGCCACTTTTTCTCCACAGTCTCCCGCCTTGATTCTCTTAATGGCCACCAAGACCTCTTCCTGTTCGTCCTTGCCGGGAGCAAGCAGTTCGATCTCTCTCCTTTTAAAGGCCCTGTCCAAAATTCCGGTCGTAAACACCGCGGGCGAAGCCAGGACACCCAGTCTTTTAATTTCCGGGGTTTCGTTTGAAATACGGTCGGCGGTAAGCTCGATCATGTTGAGAAGGGGTATGGCCACTGCTTGTTGAATGACGTCGTAATAGTAATGGGCGGTGTTGCAGGGCATGGCCAGAAAATCGGCGCCCCATTGTTCGAGCCTTTTGCCCATGTCAGCCAGGTAAGGGCCCGGGTCTTCTCCGCCTCCCTCGATGATGGCCTTGATGCGGGAGGGAATCTCCGGGTCGTTGTCCACTATCATCCGGACATGGTCACAGTCGTCCTCCGCAGGCGTCGCCCGGATGATCTGCCTCATCAGTTCTGCAGTGGCCTCCGGACCCATGCCCCCGATTATTCCTACGGTCTTGTCGCTTCTTTTCGGTCCCAACTTGACAGTCCCCTCTCTCTCCCAAGTCGGATTTGTGCTTTATAAGTGACGGGGCCCTTAAGAAGGCCCTTATCATTCCGAATTCTCTCAAAACAACCCGCTCCTTTTGTGGTGAAATTTTCTTCCGCAAAAGACTCTGCCCAAAGGAACAGATGAATGAATAAGGTATCAACGTTTGCCGGCATATTCAAACGACTCTATTTTCTTTGTGAAAAAGGCCAAATTTATTATAAGGGCGAGTTCGGTTATGCCTGGAAGACGGCTGGAACGGATGTTCCCTCCTTTAATTTCAGCTCCAATTGGCTCCTTGGAAAACCAAACAACGGATCATATCCGGAATTTTTTGATTTGTGCAGTGCATTATTCCTTTTCCATTTTATGTTTCACTCCCCCAACATCCTCTTCAGCTCGTCCAGGATGGTCAGGGCTTCCAGCGGTGTCAGTGACTCGGTTTTGATGGCCTTGATACGGCGGG
>P_1C_Sed_2_UnCtyDRAFT_1000457_pt1 | contig 12579 bp, 9 predicted proteins | sample Pon1CUnioCityCA_4_FD_10229 | JGI IMG/M metagenome (IMG submission 10229) | reverse complement strand
TCTTATTCTCTATAATGATGAGGTCAATGATTTCAACTATGTGATTGAATCGCTGATAGAAGTTTGCGAGCATGATAATATACAGGCCGAACAATGCACATACCTGGTACATTATCATGGCCGGTGCGAGGTTAAGACAGGTGACTATCAGGAGCTTAGGGCAATGAAGGAGGCGCTCATCGAGCGCGGGCTTCAGGCCGAGATCTATTAACTTATCCTACCTTAGATGTCGCTTACAGCCATTATCGTTTTAATCCTGATTGGGATTTTTCTCTTTCTGGTCGAATTTTTATTGGTACCGGGAATAACCATTGCAGGTATTGCGGGTTTCATTTTACTGGTTGGGGCTGTTTACTTTGGTTACGACAGCCTGGGGACACCCGAAGGACATTATGTACTGCTGGGCACAGCGGTGCTTTCTGTGGCAGTGATAGCCTATGCGTTGAGGGCCCGGACATGGAAACGGCTGATGCTCGATTCCACCATCAGCGGTAAGGTTAGCTCTTATGCGGAAGAGAAAGTAAAAGTAGGAGACACGGGCATGACGGTGACCCGCCTGAATCCTATGGGCAAGGTGCTGATCAATGGCGAATACCTGGAAGCCAAATCTACCGGGGCCTATATTGAGCAAAAGAAAAAGATTCGGGTGATCAACATCCGCGATTACCGGGTTACCGTTGAACTCATCGAACAGTCATAAATTAAATCCAAATATTATGGGAGATATAGGAACGTATATAGTAATAATAATAGGGGCCATCATCGGCCTCTGGATCATCTTGTATTTTGTGCCTATCGGGCTGTGGTTTTCAGCGCTGATCTCCGGTGTTCGCATATCCCTGTTGCAGCTCATCTTGATGCGATGGAGGAAAGTGCCGCCGGCAGTTATTGTTAATGCCATGATCGAGGGGAACAAAGCCGGTCTGACCCTCTACCGCAACGATCTGGAAGCCCATTACCTGGCAGGCGGGCATGTGCCCGAGGTTACCCATGCGCTGGTGTCGGCCGAGAAAGCCAACATCAACCTGGATTTCAAGATGGCTACAGCCATCGACCTGGCCGGTCGTGATGTCTTTGAGGCGGTTCAGATGTCGGTTAACCCTAAAGTGATCAACACCCCTCCGGTGACGGCTGTGGCCAAGGATGGCATCCAGCTGATCGCCAAGGCCCGCGTTACGGTTCGCGCCAACATTAAGCAGCTGGTCGGGGGTGCCGGTGAAGAGACCATCCTGGCCCGTGTGGGCGAGGGTATTGTATCGTCCATTGGTTCAGCCAGCTCCCATAAAGCGGTGCTGGAGAATCCCGATTCCATATCGCGGGTGGTCCTGGAGAAGGGACTGGACAGTGGAACGGCCTTTGAGATCCTTTCCATCGACATTGCCGACATGGATATTGGCAAGAACGTGGGAGCCGGCTTGCAGATGGACCAGGCCAATGCCGATAAGAACATCGCCCAGGCCAAGGCCGAGGAAAGACGGGCCATGGCTGTGGCCGAAGAGCAGGAGATGAAGGCCAAAGCACAGGAAGCCCGTGCCGCCGTGATACAGGCCGAGAAAGAAGTGCCCCAGGCTATCTCTGAAGCCCTTCGCAATGGGAATATAGGTGTGATGGATTATTACCGGATGAAGAACATTCAATCCGATACTGAGATGCGCGATGCCATCTCCAAGCCTGAAGAGGAGGATTTCAAGGATCCTGGAGACACCGAATCGGATGATGAATAGACAATGGGCTGGGAGGCAATCTTAAACTGATTATTCGTGGCATCCCATCATAAAAATCACATTTGTTTTTGGTGTTTTAGACCATTTTACTATTTTTGCGCTACACTTTTCAGGAGAGATGGGAGAGCGGCTTAATCCACCGGTTTGCTAAACCGGCGTCCCGCAACAGCGGGACCGGGGGTTCAAATCCCCCTCTCTCCGCAACATACGGGGCGCTCCCATTCGGGAACGCCCTTTTTTTATATACCTGCCGGTAAATCTTGTTTTTTCTTTCCAGGTTGACGAATCCACCAATTAACCCCTCTTGTGGTCGGCGTTTGCTAACTGCCAGCTGTTGACTGTCAATTTTTTAGCTCAGCCTCCCATTCGCAAATCTATACTCTTGACCCAGGTCCTTCGGCAGCACACCCACTACTTCCTTCCTACTCCCTACTTCTTCATTCCTGCAACACACCCTCCTTCACTTGCCTGTCGCTGCGGATGAATCCATCCTCGAGGCGTACGATACGCTTGCCGTAAAGGGCCTGTTTTTCAGAGTGGGTCACCTGCAGGATGGTCATTCCTTCCTTGTTGAGGTGGGTGAGCAGCTCCATGATGGTCTCGCCCTGTTCGGAGTGGAGGTTGCCGGTGGGCTCGTCGGCAAGCAGCAGCTTGGGTTCGGCTACGATGGCCCGGGCAATGCCCACGAGCTGTTGCTGACCGCCGGACAGCTGGTTGGGGAACAGGTCCTTCTTGGCCACGATGTTGAAGCGGTCGAGAATGTCGGCCACCATGCTCTTGCGCTTGGAGCCTTTGAGACCTTTGTAGAGCAGGGGTGTCTCGATGTTTTCGTATACCGTCAGCTCGTCGATCAGGTGGTAGGCCTGGAAGATGAAGCCGATGTAGTTGCGGTGGTATTGCGTCCTTTGTTTTTCTTTAAGGCCGTGAACCGGTTGGTCCAAAAAATAATACTCCCCGCTGTTGGGCTGGTCGAGCATGCCGATGATGTTTAAAAGGGTGGATTTACCCGCGCCGCTGGGACCCATGATGGTGGTGAATTCCCCTTCCTCGATCTCAAGACTGATGTCCCGCAATACATAACTGCGTTGAAAACTTGTCTTAAAGTACCGTTCAATGGAGTGAAGTTGTATCATGATGTTTCGTATTAAGGTTCGGTTAGTGGCAGAAATTAAAGATACAGATTTCCCTAACAGGCATCAAATCCCGTTCCGGAAAGGTTATGGTGCTGATATTAAAGGTCTTGCCGAATGTGTCGTAAGGGGTGTTTGTACGCATTTGAAACAGCCGGTGTCCGCAGGTGAACGTTCTTTGGCCTGTGAAATTTTTGTGGCCTCCGGGCTGACTGGCAGTGGGGAACGATTTTTTTTCGCAAAAGGTTTGGACAATGATAAAAAATGCTTTTCTTTGCAGGGCTGTCAGAGAAATCGAAAATGAGCATCCCGCCGAAAGGCGGGACCAAAAGAGCATCCAGATTGGAAAACCACTTAGAATAGTGTATTGACATAGATTTTTCGGGGTGTAGCGCAGTTGCCAGTTTTGTCGGAATCTCTGATTCCGTAACAAAAATGAGCATCCCGCCGAAAGGCGGGACGAAGAGCATCAAGATTGGAAAGCAACTTAGAAAAGGATTTTGACATAATAATTTATTCGGGGTGTAGCGCAGTCCGGTTAGCGCTCCTGCTTTGGGAGCAGGAAGTCGCAGGTTCGAATCCTGCCACCCCGACCAAGCCTTTTTCACAATGCGTGGGAAAGGCTTTTTTTTAAGGCCCATCCTTCACCCATCTACTCATTCTCACAACCCCGGCCATCAACCCAAATGAGCCATAGGTCTGCTGCCGGCGTCTTTGCAATCGTTATTGACTATGCCGTTATATCGGCTATCTGCCCAGGTATTTTTTGTATTCATCCTTCATGGTAAAATAGGTATACCGGTCGGCATCCTCGCCTGCAGGGGTCACGCCCTCTTCGTTTACCACATAGGTGCTTTTTTCCCCTGCAATCTTGGAGAAATAGATGTCGTAAAGCTTGCCTTCTTCCTGCAGCAGGATGTGGGTGAGGTTTCGGTCAAAATCAGCTGTCAGGCTCTTGTTGCATAAGGGGCAATAAAACTCGACGCGTTCCCCCATCTCAATATTGAAATCCGGATTCTTGTGAGAGGTGTAATTGCCGATCTCATAATGGAGCATGATCAGGCCCTTTTTTTTCCACTTATTCTTGGCCATGAAAATGATGTTTTCACCCACCCTCAGCAAACCGTCACATTTCGGGCATATATACTGCTTTTCCATAGGAATGATCTTTAATGCATGCAAACAAGTACCCAAGCGGTCCTTTTTCAACGATCCTAAGCATCTGGATATTTTGTTGTGTATTGGGTTTCTGCCTCAAATGTTCGGAAAACTCTTCCAGATTCTTTAAATACCCTGCCATGGAAACAACCGGTTCCTTATAACACCATCTGCAATTGAATGCTCAGACTGGCAAGCGTGTTATTGCCATTCACCGGGCTGTAAAAGATGCCGTTCAGTGATAGTTGAGTATTCTGGCCTACCTGATAATTGGGACCCAGGGTCAATCCCTGGTAGGGTTCGTTGCTGTTTTCCGGACTATAATAATCGTATCGGGCAATAGCACTCCATTTCTCTGAGATGGCATATTTGCCCAGCAGGTAGCCGCCGTTGGACTGTTCCCTGTCATCGGCTACTGTCTCCCGGCTGCCCCTAAAGACCTCACCTCTTAACAGCAAGGGGGATGGCTCGTATACTACATGGAGGCCCCACCTTTGTCTGGAAAAACTGGAGATCATGTTTATGTTTGTGGCTTCATAGCTTCCAAGATGTGCGGAAAGACCGGTTTTTAGATTTTCGATGGGAGCATACTGAAGGCGGGCCAGGAAATCTTTGGGGTTGAGATTCTCTGCGATATTAGCTCCGCTGCCGTTCATGATGGCTACTGAATACTGAAAAGAACCGAATGTTCCGTATGCCATCACCCCAATATCGCGGAACATCCGGAAGGGATTCATGCTGCGGGTAGAAAAAGCCCGCTCAATGGCAGGGTTTTGGGTGATGGGTTCGGGGCCTTCCAGTCCGAAAGGGGCGAAGAACTGGCCGGCCCGCAGGTTGAACCCGGGATCAAGGGTGAAGTCGGCGAAGGCATTCACCAGGGCCGGAGTGTTGTTCGGTGGTTCGGCAGCTCCTACGACAAGATTCAGCTGGATGTTTTGACTTAAATGTCCCTTGAAACCAAACCGGGCCCGGTGTATAGAAAAACTGGCCGGATTGCCTGACATGTCGTCGGCCCTGAAATGCGTTTGCAGAAATCCTGTGGGGCTCAAAGCGGGATAATTTTTCCCTTTTTCTTTTACCCGGGTTTCTTGGTTTTCCTGAGCCTGCAAAGATGTAGCGATGAATGTTGCTATCAATAACGCAAAAGAGGTTTTCAATAAACGGTTCTTACATTTCTTGCGGGAATCCCTACTGTGCTTGTTCATAGATATTCGATTTTAAGGGTCTTTATATCATATACCTTAAAGATACCAAAAATCTGTGAATCTGCCCAATGGGTTCATGAACAACCCCCTGCAGGAGAGAGCCAGCAGGGGGCTGTTATCAATTTTTATTTGTGTTAATTGCGCGAGGAGCCATTTTTTTTGAACCTGAAATAGTCCCTGAGTTTCTGGAGCGCCTGCTTTCTCAGTTGTCTGACCCGCTCCGGGCACAGCCGCAGGTTTTTGCCGATCTCATCCAGGCGTCGGGGTTGTTTGTTGCCCAGTCCGTAATACGATTTGATGATGGTGGATTCTTTCTCGGTAAGCTGTTGTTTTAATATATTTTGCAACTCGGTATTGGAGGATTCCTGAATGAGTTTTTGATCAGGAGCCGGGAAATCCTCACTTGTCATGATATTCTGGATGCTGCTGCCTTCCTCATCTGTCAGGGGGGCATCCATAGAGACTGTTTTTTCGGAATTGGCCATCACTTCAACCAGTTCCTTGGGCGCCCATTCAAGCATACCGGAAAGTTCTTCGATTGTTGGCTCTCTTCCCTGTTTTTGCATCAGTTCCGATTGGGCCTGGTCGATTTTGGAGATAACATTGACTTTGTTGGAAGGCAAGCGCACCGGTCTGGCTTTTTCAGCCAGGGCTTGAAGGATGGATTGCCGGATCCACCAGACGGCATAGGAAATAAATTTGAATCCCCGGGTCTCGTCAAATCTTTGGGCTGCCTTGATCAGGCCCAGGTTGCCTTCATTGATCAGATCCGCCAATCCCAGTCCCTGGTATTCATATTTTTTGGCGACCGAGACTACGAAGCGCAGGTTTGACTTGATCAGCTTTTCCAGTGCTTCCTCATCGCCATTTTTAATTCTGGCCGCCAGTTCAACTTCTTCCTGGGCCGTGAGCAACGATTCCTTGTTTATTTCATTGAGGTATTTTTCTACAGATAATTCTGTTCGTTTGGTGATCTGTTTGGTGAATTTGAGTTTCTTCATGCAAAATATCTCCGATTGATAAAGGATTCAATATACAAATATTTTTCAATCGGAGAAATTATTTAACATAAAATTTACTTACGTATTATTTGCTTTCGTTGATTTTTTTGGTCCTTTTTTNGTGATTTTCAGTGGTTTATTATTGTTGTTGTACTGCTTTGGCCAGCCCACGGCACCACCGATCTGGGTAATGGAACAATTCGCGATTCGTATCGTATTGCAGGCTGATACCAAAGACTGCTAGACCTGGGCAGTATTGCCATCGCCGAGATTCTTTCCGGCAGGCTGAAATTTGTGAATAAGGCAGGCCTTGTGATCTGCGATAAGGAATATGACGCGCTAGCCCGGGGAGTCAACACCGATGGCTATGTAAACACTGGCAGATCGTGCATTTTGACGGGATACCGTACCAAAATGATGAATTGCACCTGGCAGGAGCGCTCCTTTAAGGAGAAACCGTCAGCAAGGAATTTATCGTGCACCGCGATAACGACGAAGACACTTATGTGCTGGCCAATGCCGCTCCTGTAACCGGGGCAGATGGAAAACAGATGGCCCCGATCGTGGTCTTTTCCCACTTGCTTCGCATCACTAACGATCTTGTAGATCTCTCTAAGATCGACCAGCTGCTGAAACGGAATATACAGGCAAAGGCTTAGTTAATAAAAAACCCTGACAGCTAACAGCCGTCAGGGTCCCACATGGTTTATTCTCAGTTCATACCATTGGCAGATCCACGATCCTAATAACGTTCAAAATTCTGATCGTTTTCCCCATTGTACATTTTTAAATTGAAACCACTTTCAGCGTCAGCTGAATTGCCATTTTTGCCACCATTACCTGTTCTCGAAGACAGGGGTTCGGGTTGAGGCGTTGCCTGTTTTGGCGATTGAGCTTGCTGATTTTTAGCCTTGTCGGCTCTTGTGTTCTGATAACGGGTTTTCTGAGGGTTAGCCTTGTTTGTGGCATGATGCGCTCCGTTTTTTTCCAATCTGAAAAAGCCGATGATGTTGCGCAGCTGATCGGCCTGGCTGGAAAGCTCCTCGGCACTTGTTGCCAGTTCTTCAGAAGCTGCTGCATTTTGCTGGGTTACCTGGTTGAGCTGCTGAATGGCACTGTTTACCTGATCGGCTCCGTTGCTCATCTCGTTGCTCGAGGCAGTGATTTCCTGCACCAGCCGGGATGTTTTTTCTATCTCAGGGACCACATCTTCGAGTTGTTTACCGGCCTGTTCAGAGATTTCAACACCCGATTTCGATTTGGCATCAATTTCGTTGGCTGCCTCTGCACTTCGTTCGGCCAGCTTCCTTACTTCAGAGGCGACAACAGCAAAGCCTTTGCCGTGTTCCCCGGCACGGGCGGCTTCAACCGCAGCATTCAATGCAAGGATGTTGGTTTGGAAAGCGATGTCGTTGATAATCGATATTTTTTCGGCGATTTCTCTCATGGAAGAGACAGAATTCTGGGCTGCCTCATTGCCTTTCTGAATACTTTTGGTAGATTCGGTAGAGATCTTTTCTGTCTCCTGCGCATTATCGGCATTTTGCTGGATGTTGGCTGACATCTCTTCCATGGAAGAAGAGACCTCTTCAGCCGAAGAGGCTTGTTCGCTGGAGCCTTGTGACATTTCTTGCGAGCTGGAACTCATCTGCTGGCTGGCAGCTGCAATGTTATCGGCACCCGAGCGGATCTCACTGACAATGTCTTTTAGTTTTTCTACCATCCTTCGAAGAGCGTGGGCCAGATCACCGATCTCATCCTTGCTGTCTACGTTCACCTCGGCATCCAGGTTGCCATCGGCTACCTCCCGGGCAAAAGCGATGCCCCTGTAGAGGGGAGTGGTGATATTCCGGGTAATAGCTACAGCTAAGATGACCCCCAGAATAAGAGCCAGCAGAAGACCATATATCATGACATTGCTGGAAAGAGAGAGCAGTTGCACCGCTTCATTGGCAATATTGGAAGTATTGTTGATGCCGGCTTGTGCCACGGTGGTGGTGGATGCCAGTACATCTTCTCCCGTTTGGTCTCTTTTTTCGTTAAGCTCGTTTCTCCTTTCCCATCCGTCGATAAAAAGGTTCATGGCCTGAGTATAATTGTTGGCTGCGGTTTCTATTTTATCCAGTGCTTCTTTATCCGCTTCAAGATAAGTGACAGCGGAAATTTTATTGAGGAGTTGGGAAATATCGAAGGCATTAAGTGCCTGCCTGAACGATTCTGGATCGCGTTGGGCCTGCGCCTTGAAATTGGCCACACGTATTGCATTGCCTGCATCAATGATATCGTTGATCCAGGTGATCTTATCGTGTCGCTCTCTCAAAGCTCTGGCGGATGCACCGCTGGAAATCTCCGATTCGATCTGCCCGTCCTGACTTTTCAGGTAATTGTAACATCCCTCCAAAAAGGTCTCTGCTGACGCATCCATCTGGTTACGTTCAGACGCTAATTCCCTGTTGACAGCAACCGTTTCCTCTACAAGCTCTTTGTATTGTTCTACGGAGCTCTCAACGTTACCTACCTGCTCCCTGAGCTTGTCCAGCTGAGTGGATTCGTTCACCAGGTTATGAGCACTGGCAATTTGATCCTCCAGCGCTTGCATGTAACGATTCGCTTCACCCAGGTATTTGTCCTGCTCTGAGAGGCTGTAACCCCTCATGTTATACATGGTTTCGCGTGCATTGCGCTCTATGTTGCTGGCCACATTTACTTCCGGTATATATTCCGAGGCCAGGTGATCCGACTGGGTCGAAATGTTAGACATGTTATATACGGCGATCCCACCCAATATCATGGATATCAATATGAGAAGACCAAAGCCCAGCCCTAGTTTGGCCCCTAATTTTAAATTTTTCCAGTTCATGTTTGCGTTTTTAAAGTAGTTGAATTTAAGTTGTCGTTTCCAATGAATAAGATTCTGAGATTGAAGAGATTTCTGCTGCATTGAAAACTCGTTCCATATCAAGCAGCATGATAAAGGCATCGTCTTCCCTAGCCATGCCTTGGATGAATTCAGACTGATATTGTTTGCCCAGGTTGGGTGATCCTTCGATCTGATCCTCTTCAATTTCCAGGACGGATACCACTTCATCCACAATACTGCCGATATGAACGATTTCATCTCCCAGCTTCAAGTCCATCACTATAATACACGTGTTATTGGTAGGCGGTATTTCCGGCAGCCCAAACTTAAGACGAATATCTACCACTGGCAGGACCATGCCCCTGAGATTGATCACTCCTTTCATGAAATCAGGGGATTGAGGAATAGAAGTGATTTTTGTCATTTCAAGAATATTCAGTACCTGACTGACGTGAATCCCAAATTCCTCTTCTCCCAGCTTGAAAGTCAGGTAAGAATTGGTTTGTGTGTCTTTTTCTTTCATAGGCTAAAATTTTTAGAGTTGATAAAGCTTTTTAGATTCGCTTGGTTCGGGAAAACAAAAAAAGAGAAAACCTGCTGCATATATTAGGGTGAAACTACCTGTTTGAGTCTTCAGGTGTTTATACCTGGGCTTTATATCAGGCTTAGGCTGCATTTTGTTTATTGTAAGCCATATAGGGGTTGCTCGTTTTTTGAGGGTGATCTATATCACCGATGTGATATTTATTGAGGTAGATGGCTTTATGCCAATGCTTTATAATATTTGAAGAGATTGACTCCTTGATGCATCTATTGTTTGTCAATGCTTTACGTGCTCATAGGGCTTGGCTTACCGCCGCGTAAAAATACCTTGTTGTGATATTCTTTTTTTCGTTGGAGAGGTTCATGGACCTAAATTATCAGGTAATTCTACCTAATGGGGCAAATGCAGCTTGTTTTTCAATGCGTTACAAGGTTGGTGTGCGATTATTCTGATATTCAGACCCTTTTATCTTGTTTAAGCAATTGACTGACTGATTGGTATAAGAGCAATTGCTCTTTGGTGCAACATCATAAGGTTTTATTTGATGATCGTTTCAGTCTTCCTTTTGTTTGTTTTCTGGATGCTAGCCTGTTGAGTTTTTTTCTCCTGAGGTAGGGTAGAATTACCCCATTTCAAAAACAGGTGATTATACTCAATGCATGCATTGTAGTGGAACGTACATTTGTATAACTAGAAATGATTTGTGAAAGTTCCCCTGCTTTGTTCCAATTGGATTTTCCCAGCGATTTATTTGCTGCAGCCTCATTTAAATCATCGATTGGAACAAGCCTGTCCCCTCAAAAAAGGGAGAAGGACTTCACAGATAACCACTAACAATCAAGGAGGTACTATGAGTGAAAACAAAAAACATGCAACCGATTCGTATTTAACCTTTAAACTTGGAGAGGAGAAGTTTGGAGCCCATGTGGGTCAGGTGCTCAATATTCTCGAGATGACCCGGGTTACTGAAGTGCCGAAATCCCCTGACTTCATGAAAGGGGTGATCAATCTCAGGGGCATGGTTTTACCGGTGATCGATACCCGCATCAAATTTGGTCTGCCTGAGACCGAGTACACGAAAAACACCTGTATTGTAGTCATGGACCTTCAGCTCGAAGATGAAACCGTTCATATAGGTGCTATCGTGGATGAGGTGCTTTCGGTCATTGAAATAGAGCCCGAGCAGATCGAACCGGCACCCAGCATTGGGCAGCAGTATCATTCTGAATTCATTGAGGGCATGGCCAGGGTGGAAGAGGAGTTTATCATGCTGCTGGATATGCAGAAAGTACTTAGTGAAGACGAGATTGCCGGCCTGGCGGAGCAAAACCATCAACATCAAACTGCTTAATGGCAAGGGTGCCATTCATACCATATAAAAATCACAATTATAACGAATAAAGCATACCAAATTATGAAATGGAAAGATTTAAAGTTAGGACGTAAATTTTTTATTGCCTTCGGTCTGGTCATCGCTCTTTTGATATTAGTAGCATACTGGGCCATCGACGGCATCGGCGGTATTGAGCGAGATGCCGAAGAGGTGATCGAAGGGAATAAGCTTCGAACGGAAATAGAAGTCAAATACGTTGACCATTTGAAGTGGGCCAATGACGTGAGTAAATTGCTGACCGATCATGAGACAACCCATTTGAATGTGGAAACCGACCATCACAAATGTGCCTTCGGCCAGTGGTACTATGGAGAGGGCCGCAAACATGCCGAAGAGTTAGCCCCGGAACTGAAATCATTGTTTGATCAGATTGAAGAGCCCCACAAACGCTTGCATGAATCCGCCCTTCGAATTGATGAGGCTTTTGTACAGGCCGATCGACAGTTCAGTGCACAATTAAGGGATGTCAAGTCTGATCACCTGACCTGGGCGCACCAGGTAAAGGACGTGTTAGTCAACGGGCAACGGGTTCAAAGTATTGATGTGGAAACCGACCCCCAACAATGCAATTTTGGTCAATGGCTCCATTCCGATAAGGTGCAGCAAACCCTTCGGGATCATCCTGAATTTGCCCGTCTTATTGACCAGGTTGAGGGCCCGCATAAAGAGTTGCACCAGAGTGTTTTGACCGTGGAAAGGCACATGGGGAACGGAAACGTTGCAGCGGCAAAACAATATTATATGGATGTGACAAAGCCTACTGCTTATGAGGTGCTGGATAAGATCGATCAGGTTATTGCCTGGAACGACCAAAACCTGGAGGGAATGGACCGGGCCAATACCGTTTATGAAGAAGAAACCATGGCACACCTGGAGGAGGTGGGCGCTCTTTTTGATGAAATTGTCACCTCCAGCGCGGATTATATCATGACCGACGAGGCCATGCTGAATCAGGCGAGCAAGACTCAAAACGGGGTGATCATTTTCAGCATCATAGCTGCTATAGCCGGTATCATACTGGCCTATGTCATTGCCCGGGGCATCATAGTACCCATCAACAAAGGGGTGGCTTTTGCCGAAAAGATCAGCCGTGGTGATTTGCAGGCCACGGTAGACGTGGACCAGAAGGACGAAATTGGTGTGCTGGCTTCCTCGCTTCGCAATATGGCGAACAGGCTCAGGGACATTGTGGGCAACATCCGCTCGGGTGCAGATAACATTGCCGCCGCCAGTCAGCAGATGAGCTCCAGCTCGCAGGAAATGTCGCAGGGTGCCAGTGAGCAGGCTTCCTCGGCCGAAGAGGTTTCTTCTTCCATGGAAGAGATGACCTCCAATATCCAACAGAATACCGAGAATGCCAGGGAAACGGAAAACATTTCCCAAAAAGCCTCCGGAAGCATCCGCAAGGGCAATGATGCGACGCAGAACTCGGTAGAGTCGATGAAAGAGATTGCCGAGAAGATCTCCATCATCAACGACATTGCTTTTCAAACTAATATTCTGGCGCTGAATGCAGCTGTCGAAGCAGCTCGCGCCGGGGAACACGGTAAAGGTTTTGCTGTGG
>P_1C_Sed_2_UnCtyDRAFT_1000456_pt1 | contig 12589 bp, 11 predicted proteins | sample Pon1CUnioCityCA_4_FD_10229 | JGI IMG/M metagenome (IMG submission 10229) | reverse complement strand
CCACAGCCTGCATGGCCATGGAGCCAAACAGAAACGGCAGGAGACCGCCGATAAACAGGCCGATGATAACGTTCACATCGCTTAAATCAAACGAGATTACCTGAGCTACCTGCTCGCCGGCTTCTTTAGCGGCATGCTCGGCACGAATAACGAATTCCTGGGTATAAGAAGCAAAAAGAACCAGTGCAGCCAAGCCGGCGGAGCCAATGGCATAGCCTTTGGTAACCGCTTTTGTTGTGTTGCCCACCGCATCCAGAGGATCGGTCACGGCGCGTACGCTGTCATCGAGTTCCGCCATTTCCGCAATACCGCCGGCGTTGTCCGTGATCGGGCCGTATGCGTCAATGGCAATCACCATTCCGGTCATGGACAGCATGGCTACCGTGGCGATGGCGATACCGTAAAGTCCGGCAAAGCCATAAGAGATGCCGATGGCCAGGCAGATTGTCAGAACAGGTGCGGCCGTGGACTGCAGGCTGACGGCCAGGCCGGCAATAATGTTGGTACCATGCCCGGTGGTGGAGGCTTCGGCAATATCTTTAACGGGTTTGTAAATACCGGTGTAATATTCGGTGATAACAACAATTATTACGGTCAATGCCAGGCCGACCAGAGAGGCGTAAAACAGGTTGATCGCCGGGATGCCGTTCATTTCGGTGATCAGGTTGGTGATGACAAAATAAAATGCGATGGCGGCAAGTATGGCAGCACCAAACATGCCCTTATAAAGCGCACCCATGATGTACTCGCTCTTGCCCAGGCGGACGAAGAAGGTGGCGATAATGGAGGCAATAATGGAGACAGCACCGAGAACCAGCGGCAAATGAGCGCCCAGAACATCATCAGGGAAAATCAGGGCGCCAAGAAGCATGGCGGCAACAACGGTGACCGCATAAGTTTCAAAAAGGTCGGCTGCCATACCGGCGCAGTCGCCCACGTTGTCCCCGACATTGTCGGCGATGGTTGCGGGGTTTCTTGGGTCGTCTTCGGGAATGCCTGCTTCGACTTTGCCCACCAGGTCAGCGCCAACATCGGCGCCCTTGGTAAAAATTCCACCGCCAAGACGGGCGAAAATGGAAACAAGGCTTCCACCGAAGCCCAGGGCGACCAGGGGTACGACCAGGTCCACCAGAGCTATGTCAGCCGGGCTGCTGGCTACCATATAGGTATAGAAGCCGGCAATCGAGGTGAGTGCGAGGCCGGCAACCAGCATGCCGGTTACCGAGCCGCCTTTAAAGGCAAGGCTAAGGCCTTCAGCCAGGCCTTTTTTACAGGCTTCGGCTACTCTTACGTTAGCCAGAACAGAGACCCGCATGCCGATGTAGCCGGCTATAAACGAGGCCACCGCGCCGACCAGAAACCCGATACCGGTTTTGGCGCCCAGGCCAAAGAAAATAACCAGAAAAATAACGATACCGACAATTGACATGCTTTTGAGCTGCCGGTTCAGATAAGCAACCGAGCCTTCCTGGATAGCATTGGCGATTTCTGCCATCTTGGCGTCGCCGCTTGGGGCGCCTTTAATGACACTTGCCACCACCAGTGAATAAACAATGCCAATAACACCGACCAGTGCGCAAGTTAGTGGAATATTGTTCAATATCCATTCCATTTGAATCCTCCTTAACTGAGTAGTTAAAAAAATAAAACTTTGTTATACGTTAATTGAAACGGTTCATGCCTATCGGGATGCCATGCTTGAGAATTGTACGGACAGCTTCTGCCGCATTATCCAGTACCGGTGCAAACGCCCGCCGTTCAATGGCGGTAAACTTCCCGAGGACATAGTCGGTGATCTCCATTGGCGCCTCGGGCCGACCGATACCGATTTTTAACCGGGGGAAGTCCCCGCATCCAACGGCATCGATAATTGACCGCAACCCATTGTGTCCTCCATGCCCTCCTTTCGCTTTAATTTTAATTTGTCCATAATTTAAATCAATATCATCATGGATCACCAGCAGGCGATCCAAAGGTGTCTTAAAAAAATCGAGCATCCGCTTGATTGGTCGGCCGCTGCGATTCATATAGGCGAGGGGCTTGAGCAGGATAATATCAATACCCTCAATTTTTCCCTGGCCGAAATCCGCATCGAATTTATTTCGGTGGACGGGTACCTGAAAAATCTCCGCCAGGCGCTCAATCACCATGAAACCGACGTTGTGCCGGGATTGGGCATAACCCCGTCCGGGATTTCCGAGCCCGGCTATCAAGCAGGGGATTTTTTTATCCATCATGACAGGATAGAACCGGTGCCATCGGTCGGTGAGCGGATCTATTCTTCTTCAGTTTCGCCGCCGGCCGCTTCACTGCCTTCCGTTTCAGCTTCTTCCCCTTCTTCCAGCTCTTCAGCCCCGGGCTCTTCTTCTTTTTCCATGGCCGGGCTGACAACTGTCAGTATGGTAAAGTTGGTTTCATAGGGGGCTTCAATTTTTTCTCCCAGGTCGACATCTTCGACATGGACGGAGTCGCCCACATCCAGATCCGTAATGTCAATTTCGATTTGCTCCGGGATATCCCCTGGCAGGCAGTTGACCTCGAGTTCCCGGCGGATGATCTGAAGCACGCCGCCCGCTTCAACGCCCTTGGATGTTCCGGTGGCAACTACTGGCACGGTAGTGGATATCTGCTGATCCATCCTGACTTCATAGAAATCCACATGCAAATATTTGAATTTGACCGGATCAATCTGCAGTTCCTTGATCATAACGGTTTTTTTGCCTTTTCCGCCGCCTGCGATTCCTAAATCCACCAATGCCTGGCTGGGACTGACCTTGTTGAGCAACACCTCCATGTCGTGGATGTCGACAGCCAGGGGCAGGCTATCGATGTTTGCCCCATACAAAATCGCCGGCATCAGTCCCTGCTGACGCAGGCGCCGGGCAACTCCCTTGCCGGTATTTTCACGTTGTTTTGTGTTTAGTTGATAGCGCTCCAATATTTTCTGCCTCCATTAAAAGGTTGAGTATTTTTATACAAACAAAGACGTGACGGAATCGCCGGTATGGCTGCGAACGATCGCCTCACCGATCAGGTTGGCAATTGAGAGAACCTTGATTTTATCGCATGCCAGGACCTTGTCGGAAGTCGCGATGGTATCTGTGGCCACGACCGTGGTGAGGGAACAGTTTTTGATCCGGTCGATGGCCGGTCCCGAAAGGACCGCATGGGTGCAACACGCATGCACCTCGCTGGCCCCGTTTTCAATAACCGCGTTGGCCGCCTCGGTTAATGTGCCGGCGGTATCCACCATGTCGTCTAAAATTATGGCTTTTTTCCCTTTCACGTCTCCAATAACCGCCATAGCCCGGGCTTTGTTAGGCGCATCGCGCCGTTTGTCGATTATGGCAAGCCCTGCTTCAAGCCGCTTGGCAAATGCCCTGGCCCGCTCCACGCCGCCGGCATCCGGGGAGACAATCACCGTGTCGTTTGTAAAATTATTTTTCATGTATTCGATAAGCACCGGGGCGGCAAAGAGGTTGTCCACCGGCGTATTGAAAAACCCCTGAATCTGGCCTGCATGCAGATCCATGGTAATAATTCGGTGGGCCCCGGCCGTGGTCAGTAGATCGGCCATCAGCTTGGCGCTGATCGGGACCCGGGGGGCAACCTTTTTGTCCTGGCGGGCATAGCCGAAATAGGGAATAACGGCCGTGATTCGTTTGGCTGATGAGCGTTTGAAGGCGTCGATCATCAGCAGCAGTTCAATCAGATTGTCGTTGACGGGACTGCTTGTGGACTGAATTACAAAAACGTCCTTGGCCCGGACATTTTCGTTGATTTCAATTTGAATCTCCCCGTCGCTGAACCGCTTTACCTTTGCCCCGCCTAATGGCCTGTCCAGGTATTCGGCGATGGCCTGGGACAGATCCGGGTTCGAATTGCCGGCAAAAATGATATAGTCGTTTTCCATAAGAATTCGTTTCACGCCCTGAATCAGTTGGCTGGGGCGGGAGGATTCGAACCTCCGAATGCAGGAACCAAAATCCTGTGTCTTGCCACTTGACGACGCCCCAGCAAGACCGTTAATCCATTGATAGAAACTTTCAGCCGAGCCTTAGCCGTGAAATATAGACTGTCCATTGCCCGCTGGTCCCCTTGACATCTAAATACGCATTGTTAGCGCTTTCCCAATCCGGATAAATACCGAATACAGCGGAACCGCTTCCCGTCATAAGCGCTCCGCCAGCTCCGCTATCCAATAATGTAGCCTTTGCTTCGGCAATTTCCGGGTTCATCGCAAACGCTGCCGGTTCCAGATCATTGTAGAGCAATTCGACCGGATTTTTATCCCGGATATGTCTAAAAATACTTTTTGTATTTATTTTTTTGGTTTTTGTCAATCCAAAATTCAATTTTCGATAGACTTCGGCTGTGGAGACAGGCTTTCCCGGGTATATGAGGACAATCGGGAAAGCGGACAGATAATCATACGGAATCAGTTGGTCGCCGATACCAGTTGCCAGAGCCGGGCGACCGTCCAGGAAAAAGGGCACATCCGCACCGATTTTTCGAGCCAGCGCCAGCAGCGCTTCAGCGGTCAGCGGGTACTGGTAGTGCTGGTTTAACGCTTTTAATACGACGGCTGCATTACTGCTGCCGCCGCCTAGCCCGGCGCCCACCGGGATTTTTTTTTCAATAAAAATGGAAACATGATTGCCCCGGCCGCTAGCTTCGAAAAAAAGCCGGGCCGCTTTCAGGGCAATGTTGGTGTCATCTTCCGGAACGTCCGGGTGAGGGCAGATGATACGGGAGGCGGGAGCTTCAAACGCAAACCGGAGGGTATCCGCCAGGTCAATACCGCACATCAGCGTGATCAGGTCGTGATACCCGTCCGGGCGTTTGCCTGATATTTCAAGGTATAGGTTGATCTTTGCAAAGGCCAAGTGTTCCATTAAAGTCCATATACCTTGAAAAATCCTTTATTTGGTTAATTTAATGACCATGTAGCCGCGTTGAGCCCGTTTAATGTATAATTGAATGGCCTCGCCCTTGTCAACTTCCTCTATGGCGGATTGATACGCGGTACTTGAATTTACGGCCTGGTGGTTGACTTCCTTAATGATGTCGCCTTTCCGGATGCCGGCGCTGGCCGCCTTGCTCTCGGCCTCAACATTGACGACAATAACCCCTTCACGAGTGGGCAGATCGAATCGATTGGCCATGTTTTCCGAGATACTGGAAACCTCTATGCCTAAGGAGTCCGCGGATGGTGACTGCGGGCTTGTCTGACCGGAGGCAATCTGGCTTTCATCGCGTTTGGCGATATCGACCTCAACCGTTTTAATTTTGCCTTTCCGGTGGATCTTGATCGCCGCTGTCTCACCGACAGAGAGATCGGCAACCACTTTTGAAAGTTCGCGCGCCGAGTCCACCGGGGTGCCGTTTAAGGAAAGGATAATGTCCTGGGCTTTTATCCCGGCTTTATCCGCCGGATCATCGGGAAATACCTGGGTCACCAGAACTCCGTGATCGACCTCGTAGTATTTTTTCAGCTCGTTATCGAGATCCTGAATGCCGACGCCGAGCCAGCCACGGGTCACTTCCCCTGTTTTTTTCAACTGGTTGACAATGTCCTTGGCCATGGTAATCGGAATGGCAAACCCGATGCCGGTGCCGCCGGCCACAATGGCGGTGCTGATGCCGACCACCTCGCCGTCCATGTTGATCAGGGGACCGCCGGAATTTCCCGGGTTAATGGAGGCATCGGTCTGGATGAAGTCGTCATAAGGTCCGGCACCGATAACCCGTCCCTTCGCACTGATGATGCCGGCGGTAACCGTGTGTTCCAGGCCAAAGGGGTTGCCGATGGCAATGATCCACTGGCCGATTTGAAGGCTATCGGAATCCCCCAGGTCAAGCGTTGGCAGATCCCCATCCGCCTCAATCTTGATCAGCGCAAGGTCCGTTGTGGCGTCTGTTCCTTCAATCTTGGCATCATATTCTTTTCCGTTTTTTAACTTGACCTGGATTTCCTCGGCATTTTTTATCACATGATGGTTGGTGACGATGTAGCCTTCCTTGTCTAAAATAAACCCTGTCCCAAGGCTTTTTTGTTTGAATTCCCGGGGGTCTTCATTGAAGAATTTCTGGAAGAACTGTTCAAACATGTCATCACGTCCGCCGCCCGGTCCCTGCGGTCCCTCCGGGGTCTGGAAAAAGTGGCGGAATACCCGGCCGCCGCCCTCGACGGTTTTAACCGTCCGGATATTGACCACCGCCGGACTTGCGGTTTCGGCCAGTTCCGTAAAACTATGCGGGGTAAAAGCGGTCTTTCCCGGTTTGGCGCCTGCAGCCGAGCTTTCGGATTCAGTGGGCCCCACGGCAACCAAAGCAAGCGCAAACAGAAAAACCATAAACGAACGCATCCCCAGGGGATGGGAATAATTTATTTTTGGCATTGATCGGATCTCCTTCTGATTTTCAATTGAAGTGGACAGATACAGTTAAGATGAGCCGCCTTTTTTTTGTTTTACATACATTAGACGTAATTCGTATACGATGTTTGTCAAGAGACGCTGTTCATCATCACTTAAATTTCCGGTGGTTTTATCCGCCAGCATAGCCAGTATATCAATGGTCTGTTTGGCAAGCGGCAGATTGGTGAGCCGCTCGCCGGTGGAGGGATCCGCTTCCAGCCCTAGATGAACAAGGGCCGAGGAATTAAGGGACAGTATAAAGGTTGAAAAACTGATTTCAGGCCATGCAGCCGGCGACCCGCCCTTTGCTGCTTCGGTTTCTCCGGTATGAGCGTTTTTGTCATGATCATTTTCGCCTGTCATTTTAAACCCTCTTGCTTATTTAAAGTTCAAAGATTCTGATATTTTTAACCTTGGGAAGTGCCTGGATTTTTTCAGCTACCGAGTCGGTAATCGGGGTGTCGGTGCGGATCAGGATGATATTGTTTTCCCCATTGGCTTCGCGTCCCACCTGCATTCTGGAAATATTGATGCCGTTCTCACCCAGGGTGTTGCCGATGCTGCCGATGGCACCGGGCTCGTCCAGGTTGTGAATGAGCCCCACATGACCTTCGGGAACGATCTCAATCCTGAAATCATCGATTCGCACAATTCTTGAATCCGTTTTACCGAAAACAGTTCCGGCCACCATGTGTTCATCATCGGTGGAGGTCACATAGCCGGTGATCAGGTTGGTGAATTCCTCAGATTCAGCGCTGATGGACTCCGATATCTTGATGCCCTTTTCTTTGGCAATTACGGGCGCATTGATCGCGTTGACTTCATCCGGAACCAGGGGGGTGAGCAGTCCTTTCAGAAAACCGGTGGTCACCGGCGACATGTCAAGATCCTGAAAATTACCGGCATATTCAATGCGGATCTCTTTTAACTGGCCGTTGCTGTATTGTGCCATCATGCAGCCCATTCGGTCGGCCAGATAAAGATAGGGTTTTAATTTTTCCAGGAGCTGACCCGGAATCGAGGGCACATTGACAGCGTTTATAATATTGTTTTGAGTCAGGTATTCAATGATTTGCTGAGCCACCGCAACAGCGACGTTTGTCTGGGCTTCGATAGTGGAGGCCCCGAGATGCGGGGTGACCACTACGTTGTCCATGGCCAGCAACGGGTGATCGGCGGCCGGGGGCTCGGTCTCGAAAACATCAAGGGCGGCCCCGGCCACTTTTCCGGATTCCAGCGCCTCCTTTAAAGCGGTTTCATCCACGATCCCGCCCCGCGCACAGTTAATCAGCATGACGCCCGGCTTCATTTTCGAAAATGCGGCGGTATTGAGCATTCCCTCGGTATTTTTGCTTTTCGGGACATGGACGCTGACATAGTCGGCGCTCTGGTAGAGCGTCTCCAGGGAGACGGGTTCAAAGCCTTTTTTTTCGATGACGTCGGGCTGTACCACGGGGTCATAGACCATTACCCGCATTTTAAGCCCGCGGGCACGATCGGCCACCACGGATCCAATTTTGCCGTAGCCGATAAGCCCCAGGGTTTTATTCATAATCTCCCGGCCTTGCAGATTTTTCTTGTCCCAGCGTCCGGCTTTAAGCGATGCGGTTCCCTGGGCAATATTGCGGGTCAGGCTCATCATCAGGGCTATGGTGTGCTCCGCTGTTGTCACCACATTGCCGCCGGGGGTGTTCATAACCACGATTCCTTTTTTTGTGGCGGCCGGGATATCGACATTGTCGAGTCCGATGCCCGCACGGCCCACAACTTTAAGCCGTTCGGCGCTCTCTATCAAGTCGGCAGTGACTTTGGTGGCGCTTCGGATAACCAGGGCCTCATAGTCCTTGATTATCCTTTTAAGTTCATCCGGTGTTAGACCCGTTTTTACGTCAACTTCAATGCCAGGTGCATTTTCGAACAGATCGATACCGGTTTGTCCGAGATTGTCGCTGATTAAGACTTTCATTGGGGCTCCTGTTAACCGACTTTCTGAAATCATCGGAATTGTCAAATTTTCTACGAATCTTTGCATTATTTATGGACGTCAACGGTCATTGCCAACGGGTGGTAAACATTTTACCGGCCCACACAAAGTTGACTTTTTACGAGTGCATCAAATGTGATCAGCACGTCAAGCAATAAATGCAGCAAAAAGAAAAAATTTAAAGTGTTTGCTGTATTTCGGCAAGCCGGGATTCCACCATATGGCGGATTTCATCCAGACGTTGCCGGCAAAGCGCTTCAAAGCGAAGCACCAGTGCCGGCTGGGTATTGGATGCGCGGACAAGGCCCCAGCCGTCGTCAAATACAATGCGGGCCCCGTCAATATCAATGACATTATAGGTTTTTTGAAAATCCTCGGTAATTTTTTTGACAAGCTTGAATTTTTTTTTGTCCGGGCATTCCATCCGAATCTCTGGTGTGCTGTAGGTTGGCGGCACATCCGAGAGCAGTTCGGAAATGGTCTTTTCTGTCCGGGCAAGGATTTCAAGGATCCGGCAGGAGGCATAGACGGCGTCATCAAAGCCGAAATAACGGTCGGCAAAAAACATGTGGCCGCTCATTTCGCCGGCCAGCGCCGCGCCTTCGGCCTTCATCTTCTCTTTTATCAGGGAGTGCCCGGTTTTCCACATAATGGCCCGGCCACCGTTTTTTTCGATGTCATCATACATGGTTTTCGAGCATTTAACCTCGGAGATAAACGTGGCGCCGGGTTTCCGGGAGAGGATTTCACGCGAAAAGATAATCATCAACTGATCGCCGTAAATGATCCGGCCCTTTTCATCAATAACGCCGATCCGGTCCCCGTCGCCGTCATATCCGATACCGATATCAAGTCTCCGCTCTTTTACCAGCGCACTCAGATCCGCCAGGTTGTCCGCCACCGTGGGATCAGCCTCATGGTTGGGAAAATTGCCGTCCATATCGCAGTAGAGGTCGTGAACCTCGCAGTTCAGAGCCCGCAGCAGCGGCGCGGCCACTACCCCGGCCGTGCCGTTGCCGGCATCCAGACCGATTTTCATGGGTTTGGGAATTTCTATGTTTTCCATAACATATTGTTTGTACGGGGAGACGCCATCAGCTTCCCGGCGGCTGCCCCCATCAGATACAAAGGCCTGTTTGTCAATAATTTCGAGGATTTTTTGAAGTTCCTGGCCATGAACGGAATCCATGCCCAGACACACTTTAAACCCGTTATATTCCGGCGGATTATGGCTGGCCGTAATCATTACGCCGCCCTCCAGGTGGAAGTGATGAATGGAGAAATAGAGTACCGGAGTGGGGCAGATGCCGATATCGGTGATATGGCAGCCGGAGGCCATCAGTGCCCGGGTCATCTGCTCGGCAAAGCGCTCAGAGCTAAGCCGGCAGTCCCGCCCCAGGCTTATGTGACGGCAGCCGTGCGCCACGAAATATGTCCCGAGGCCCCTTCCCAGTAAAAAAACATCCTCCTCCCCAATCTGTTCATCGACGATTCCCCTGATATCATATTCCCTGAAAATTTCTGGATCCATGCGTGTCTCCTTCGTGTTAGCGCTCCAAAATCAATTTTATCAAGAGTCCCTCATCCTTTGATGACGGCGATAGGTTTCAGTTTGGCCACAATCCTGGAAATTCCGGATCCTTCAACAGCCCTGACCACTTCGGTCACATCCTTGTAGGCCTCCGGCATTTCTTCGGCCAGCGTGGATTTACCCGACCAGCGGGTGATAACGCCTTTCTGCGCCAGTTCCTTTTCAAGTGATCGGCTTTTTGCAGCTTTTTTGGCGGCTTTGCGGCTTAGCATGCGCCCGGCCCCGTGGCAGGTGGATCCAAATGTTTCATCCATGGCCCGATGCGTGCCGGCCAACACATAAGAGGCCGTGCCCATGTCTCCGGGAATCAGTATCGGCTGTCCGCTCTTCTGGAAATCGGTGCACAGATCCGGATGCCCCGGCGGAAAGGCCCGGGTGGCGCCTTTTCGGTGAATGCACAGGCGTTTTGACACCCCATCAATTGTGTGCTGCTCGAATTTGGCGATATTATGGCAGACATCATAGACCTGACGCATCCCAAGCCCCCGCGGACTGATGCCCAGCACCTGTTGAAAGGTTTGCCTGGCGTTATGAATCAGCACCTGACGGTTGGCCCACGCGAAATTGGCCGCACAAGCCATGGCCTGGTAATATTGCCGGCCCTCGCAAGAGCTGATTGGGGCATACACCAACTGCCGGTCCGGCAGAGATACGCCCTTGGTGTTCAATTTCCGGGTCAGGGCGGCCAGAAAATCATCGCAGGTCTGGTGCCCGAGCCCCCGGGAGCCGGTATGCAGCAAGAGGGTGATGCGATCCTTGGCCAGGCCGAAGGCATCTGCCGCCACCGGGTCATGAATTTCCTCCACGACCCCGATCTCAAGAAAATGGTTGCCTGATCCAAGGGTGCCCAGTTGTTTGCGGCCTCGGTCCAGGGCTTTTTGGCTGACCGCCGCCGGATCGGCATCCGTCATGCAGCCCTGGTCTTCGGTATGCTCTATATCCATGGCCTCGCCGTACCCTTTGGAGACCACCCAGGGGCTGCCCAGTTTCAGCACTTGTTTTAAATCCGCGTTGGAGAGTTTTAGTTTCCCGGTTGAGCCGACCCCGGTGGGGATATTCTGGTAAAGGGCGTTCACAAGGCTATCAAGCCGGGGCCGGATTTCTTCCTGCAGAAGTCGGGTGGCGGCAAGTCGCACGCCGCAGTTGATATCATAGCCGACACCACCGGGGGATATCACGCCATCTCCACAGTCAAAAGCCGCGACACCGCCGATTGGAAAGCCATAGCCCCAGTGCATATCCGGCATCGCCATGGCGGCGGTTAAAATTCCCGGCAGTTGGGCCACATTGACCAGCTGCCGGAATGTCTCATCTTTTTTAACCGCCTCAATCAGGGCGCGGCTCGAATAAATACGCACGGGTACCTGCATGGCACCGGATTTTTTTATTTCCCATCGGTAGGGATCGATTTGAACGAGTTCCATAGTTTTTCCATTTATTCATACATCAAATATAACCGTTGCCGTCCAGCCGGCATCGGTTTTTTCCACGCGGATGCCGTGATAGGTGACCGCCTTGATGTCGTTTAAAATTTCATGGGTTTGCCGGTCAAACGGATCATACCAGATCCTGGCGGTTAACTCCGTATTCGCCATATTTTCAATTCTTGCCTGTTTGAGCAGGTACTGACGGCCATTCCACAGAAACAAAAGTTCCCGCAGCCAGTTGATCATCAGATCCTCCCGGTCAATGCCGGAGACGGTTAACCGGGTTCTTCGCCAACCGGTTAACGCCCGGGTATCGGCAATCTGCTCAAACATGGCATGCGCCGCGGTTTCAAAAAGCTCCCCCACTGAGCTGGCCGTTACGGCAATGCCGATATCCGCTGTATGGTCGATCAATTCATAAGGCATTGGTCTGCGTGCTTCTCCAAATGATCTCCCCCACGTTTTCCAGGTGGTAGCCACCCAGCGCGGCGACCCGGTAATTAAATTCCGCCGAGGCAATAACCTCGCGAAGCAGTCCGATATAGGGCGTTTCTATAAATTCGTCCGGTATCACCAGCTGGTAGGATTCTGTAATAACCGGGATGAATTCCAGATTCAGCGCTTTGGCAGCTGCATGGATACCCAGGCCCACATCCGCCGCACCGCTTAAAACCGCCACGGCCACCGCCATGTGCGTGTATTCCTCATTGGCGTAGCCGGTAATGTCGGACGGCGACAGCTGCACCTGTTTCAGGCGGTAATCCAGAAGAATCCGGGTGCCGGAGCCCCCCTGACGGTTGACAAACTGGACGTCCGGCCGTCCCAGATCGTTTATGTTCTGTATATTTTTTGGATTGCCGGACTTTACAATCAAGCCCTGGTCCCGGTTGACCAAGTGAATCAGGTGAACCGCCTTATCCGGCAAATACCGCTTTATATAGGAAATATTATAATTACCGTCGGCTGTATCAAGCAGATGGGTGCCGGCCATGTGGCACAGGCCTTTTTTAATGGCCATAAGCCCTCCCATGCTGCCGACATGGCTTGAAGACAGGGTGGTCCGGCTGCTTTTTTCTCGAAGCATATCCGCGATTACATCCAGACTGTTGTCATGGCTGCCGACGGAGACGATATTGTGGTATATGGCGCTTATCGGCCGGAGCCGATG
>P_1C_Sed_2_UnCtyDRAFT_1000454_pt1 | contig 12613 bp, 10 predicted proteins | sample Pon1CUnioCityCA_4_FD_10229 | JGI IMG/M metagenome (IMG submission 10229) | reverse complement strand
ATCCCCCGCCGGCCCGCCATACGGGTTGGGCTGGCCGCGACCCGAAAAACGAAGCTTTTTGCCGCTGATCAGTCCCTTTGGGATCTTTACCGTCAACTGCTCCGTTTTGCCATCGGGCGACTGCAGAGAGATGGTTTTCGTGGCGCCTGAACAAATATCCTGCAGTGTGACCGGCAATTCGGTTTCAACATCCTGGCCCTTCATCTGGGCGGCCTGCTGCTGGCGGCCGCCACCGCCACCGCCAAATCCGAAAATAGACTCGGGATCAAACGAAAACCGGGCGCCCTGCCTTCCTGCAGATTTTCGCCCCCGGCCCCCGAAACTGGTAAAAAAGGAGCTCCCGCCGCCGCCGAAGCCGAACTCTCTCAGAATATCCTCCACATTGGAGCCCCGGAAAATATCTTCCTGGGAGTAACGCTGCTGAAAATCCTCCGAGCCATAGGTGTCATACTGCTTCCGTTTTTCCTCGTCACTTAACACGGCATAGGCTTCGCTGATTTCCTTGAAGCGCTCCTCGTTTTCCTTGTTGCCGGCCGAATGATCCGGATGATATTTCCTGGCAAGCTTCCGGTACGCCTTCTTTATCTCATCCTGGCTGGCATTTTTACTAACGCCTAGTATATCATAATAGTCCGTCTGGGCCATATGGGATTACCCCTTTTCACAAAATTTTTAAAAAAATCAAATAATTTAATTATTTATAAATTAATTACCATTTGCCATTTGTCAAGGGTGATGGAATTTCAACCATTCGCCCGAGTCTTCAGGGCCACCATGAGGATAGCAATTGCGGCCGGGGTCATCCCGTCTATGCGCGATGCCTGGCCCAGGGACAAGGGCTTGATGCGGGCAAGTTTCTCTTTCAACTCATTGGACAATCCGTGCAGGCTTTGATAATCAAAGGCTGCCGGTATCTTTCGGTCCTCCAGGCAACGAAATTCATCAATGGCTCTCAATTGTTTTTTTATGTAGCCTTCATATTTAGATTCAATCTCCACCTGCCGGGTCACCCGGCTGTCTGAGGGAACTTCATAACCGCCAAACCGGCGGACAATATCATAGTCCAGTTCGCTTCTTTTAAGCAGTTGATCGAGATGTACCCCGTTATCGATTGCAGCGGAATTACGATCCGCCAGATACTGGTTCACCGCCGCCCCCGGTTTGACTACCGTCTCGTGAATCCGGCGGATCTCATCTTCAATCTGCCGCCGGCGTTCGGAGACGTCAGCCAGGGTATCTCTATCAATCAGCCCGAGATCATGGCCAATCTCTGTTAAGCGTAGATCCGCATTATCCTCGCGAAGCATCAGCCGGTACTCCGCCCTTGAGGTGAACATGCGGTAGGGCTCGGATGTTCCCCGGGTGACCAGATCATCTATCATCACGGCCATATAGGCCTGGGAACGGTCCAGGACAAACGGCGGCCTTTTTTGAACCCGGCAGGCCGCGTTGATACCGGCCCAGAGGCCCTGGGCGGCCGCCTCCTCATAACCGGAAGTGCCATTAATCTGCCCGGCCAGATACAGATTGGCCACCCGCTTGGTTTCCAGCGTGGGCAGCAGCTGATCGGGATTGATGTAGTCATATTCGATAGCGTAGCCGGGCCGCATGATCTCTGCCGCCTCAAGACCCGCAACGGAACGAACGACCTGGAGCTGCACTTCAACGGGGAGGCTGTTGCCCAGTCCGCTCACGTAAATTTCCTCGGTATCCAGGCCCTCGGGCTCAAAGATGAGCTGATGGCCATCCCGATCCGGGAATTTGACCACCTTATCCTCAAAGGAGGGGCAATACCGGGCAGAAACGCCTGATATGCGACCGCTGTATAGCGCTGAGAACTTGATATTATCAGCAACAATCTCAATGGTTCGCCGATTGGCATGGGTGATAAAGCTGGGCACCTGTGGCAGGGCAAACCCATTGGAAAAACGGGAGAAGGGCTCCGGCTCAGGGTCCCCGTCCTGGCGGGTCATACAACTGAAATCTATGCTTTGCCGATGCAGACGAGGCGGTGTCCCCGTTTTCATGCGCCCCAGGGTAAACCCCCATTGTCTCAAATCCTCAGCCAGCCCGTAGGCGGCAAACTCCCCTGCCCGCCCGGCCTGAAAGGAATTGCCGCCGATATGGATCAACCCGCCAAGGAAGGTGCCAGTGGCCAGTAGCACCGTATGGGCAAAAAATCCGTAGCCGGTGTGGTCAACCACCCCCACGGCCCGGCCGTCTTCCACAATGAGCCCTTCAACAAGGGCCTGCTTGACATCCAGGCCCGGGGTTTTCTCAAGAACCCCCTTCATTGTCATATGATAACGGATTTTGTCGTTCTGGGTCCTGGAAGACTGGACGGCCGGACCTTTCCGCGTATTTAACTTCCGAAAATGAATCGCCGTTTGATCGGTAATCCGGGCCATTTCGCCACCCAGGACATCGATCTCCTTGACCAATTGCCCTTTTGCCATGCCACCGATGGAGGGGCTGCACGGCATGGCAGCGATCTTGTCCAGGTCAATGGCCAGCAGGAGCACACGGCACCCCATCCGCGCAGCTGCCAGGGCGGCTTCGCATCCGGCATGGCCAGCGCCTACCACAATCACATCATATTTTTTAGAATAGCTTGTCGTCATCGGTATGGGATAATTGCCTCTTTATTTTATTGATATTGCGCATGGCGCATGGCACGTGCTATATAAAAATACAATTATAGCGATCATTCAGGTTTTTTTCAATGAATCACCGATATCATGATCTAAACAGCCACTTTCGTGCCCTTTTCGGCTGCCGGGTTCAGAAAATAGCGATTGACGCGGGGCTGACATGCCCCAACCGGGATGGGACCCTTTCGGAACAAGGCTGTATTTTCTGCAATGCCGCCGGCTCCGGCACCGGGGCGTTCCGGCAGGGCCTCTCCATTACCGATCAGATCCAAAAAAGCAAGGCAGTGCTGTCCCGGCGCTACAAAGCCAGGAAGTTTATCGCTTATTTCCAGTCTTTCACCAACACTTACGCACCGGTTGAACACCTTCGGCAGCTCTACGACGAGGCCCTTGCCAATGAGGGCGTTGTCGGACTTTCCATCGGCACCCGGCCGGACTGTATAAAAGAAGCGGTTTTAAGGCTTCTTGAGGAATATGCTAAAAATTATCTGGTTTGGATAGAATACGGCCTGCAATCCGCCCATGATGAAACGCTTGCTTTAATCAACCGGGGCCATGATGTCAAGGCGTTTGAAACAGCGGTTAAAAAAACACGCAACCGGGGGATCCGCATATGTGCCCACGTGATACTGGGACTTCCCCGCGAGTCCAGGTCGCAGATGCTAAAAACAGCGAGTTTTCTGGCGGATCTGGGCATTGACGGAATCAAGCTGCACCTGCTCTATGTGGTCAGGGGTACACCGCTTGAAAAACTTTACCTGGAAGGCAAATACCAGTGCCTGTCCCAGCAGGAATACGTGGATACCGTCTGCGACTTCCTGGCCCGCCTTCCGGAAAACGTGGTCATCCAGCGCCTTACCGGCGACCCCCACCCCAATGAACTGGTGGCGCCGCAATGGTCGCTGAAAAAAACCGAAACCCTGGCACTTATCCATCAAGCNCTGGATGACAGGAATTTNAAACAGGGCTGCTACCGGGCACCCGAATGAAAAACCAGGCTTGCGCGTTAAGGTCATTTTCCATTAGCCCCTCGCAAGGCGATCAGGAGGGAATTTGTCCGGCCGCACCCCGGCGGCCTCGTGGAAAAAGCCCTGTTTATTCAATCGGATTGCTCGGGTCGCCTTCAGCCGCCATCGCAGCCATGACCTGTTTTTCTTTGCTTCCGGGTAAAATCCCTTTTAAAAAAGCCTCCATCACAACAATACCGTGTTGATTACGATATTGGGCCGTAGCTGCGGCCCGCCCTTTATCATCAATCTCTGTAATAACCAATTCGCATACAATCCGGTCGCCGAAATATATGGGTTTTTTAAATTGAAACCGCATCTCAGAGGCCAGCCACCCGATTTGTCCCCCGATTTCCGATATCATGCCGGCCACCAGCAACCCGTGGCAGATCGGCCCCTCAAACCCCTTGGCATCCGTAAAACGTGCGTCAAAATGCACCGGATTGTAGTCCCTGGAGATGTCGGCATACCGGTTCACATCCGCTTGCGTGAACTCACGGGAAACAGAGAACACATCCCCTACCCTTAACCCGGCAATGGCTTTTTTTCGAATACTGCTCATAGAACCCGATCCCGCTTGCGTTATTCCTGAAAACACCCCGGCTTCACTTATAATTCATATATTATTGTAGAGCCAACCCGCAGGTTTCGTAAAGAACTGTTTTGCACCACCCGCCCGGTATTTTTTTCAGATGGGACACCCGGGATCTTTTTTGCCCCGCGATTGCAAAGCCGCCGGCGCCTATGCCGGGATGATGCCCAGATTATCAAAAAAACGCTTGTATTTATTGCGATGATGACTATATTGCCACTTTGTCCGTTTCGGGCGAACCTGCTATCAACTCACTTTTTTTTTGCGAAAGGACGCCATTGAACCAGAAAAACAGAGATAAAAATGAAAATTTAAGAAATATTGCAATCATTGCCCACGTGGATCACGGCAAAACGACGCTGGTGGATGCCATGTTTCGGCAAAGCGGACTCTTCCGGGCGGAGCAGGAAGTTGATGAACGCATCATGGACAGTATGGATCTGGAGCGTGAAAGAGGCATTACGATTGCCGCAAAAAACTGCTCCGTTATGTGGAATTCGGTGCGCATCAATATTATCGACACCCCCGGCCACGCGGACTTTGGCGGCGAGGTGGAGCGGGCGCTTTCCATGGCCAACGGGGCGCTGCTGCTGGTGGATGCCTCGGAAGGCCCGCTGCCGCAGACGCGATTTGTTTTGAAGAAAACGCTCGAAGCCGGCCTCCCCACCATCATCATCATTAACAAGATCGACCGGAAAGATGCCCGGCCGGATGAAGTTCTGGATGAAATCTATGATCTTTTTATCGATCTGGGCGCCACCGACGCACAGCTCGATTTTCCCTACCTCTACGCCATCGGGCGGGAAGGGGTTGTCAAAAAGGAAATCAACGAAACAGCAGATAACCTGCATATCCTTTTTGACACCATCCTCTCGGAGATTCCCCCGCCTGTTTACAGACCGGAGGAGCCGTTCCAGATGCTGGTGGCGGATCTGGGCTATTCCGATTACCTGGGCCGGCTGGCTGTCGGCAAAGTTAAAAACGGGCACGTGAAAGCACGGGACCAGCTGATCTGCATCAACAAGGAAAACCGCCACATTCCGCTCAAGGTCTCCAAGCTCCAGATTTATAAGGGCACCGCATTGAAGCCGGTGGAATCGGCAGAGCCCGGCGACATCGTCATCCTCTCCGGGATTGAAGACGTACAAATCGGTGACACCATTTGCACCAGCGACTCGCCCAAGGCCCTGCCCCGGATTAATGTGGATGAGCCCACCATTTCAATGGTATTTACCATCAGTGACTCGCCTTTCAGCGGAAAAGAGGGCAAGTTCGTTCAGTCCGCCAAAATAAAGGAACGGCTCATCAAGGAAACGCTGATGAATGTGGCCATCCAGTTCGATACCGCCGGTGCGCGGGACCGGTTTGTGGTCAAGGGCCGCGGGGAGTTCCAGTTGGCCATCCTGATTGAAACCATGCGGCGGGAAGGCTTTGAATTCTGCGTGGGCCGGCCGGAGGTGATTTATAAATACGACAAGGAGGAGACGCTCGAGCCCATTGAAAACCTCTACGTTGACTGCAGTGAAAGCTACCTCGGGGTGGTCACGGAGAAACTCTCCATCCGGAAAGGCAAGATGATCAACCTCGTCAACAACGGCTCGGGGCGGATCCAGATAGAATTTTCCGTTCCCGCAAGGGCGCTAATCGGCTACCGCGACGAGTTTCTCACGGATACCAAGGGAACGGGCATTATGAATTCCAGTTTTGCGGGCTATGGCACTTTTCGGGGAGAGTTCCCTTCGCGCTTTACCGGCTCTCTAGTCGCTGACCGGCAGGGCAGCGCCGTGCCCTACGCCTTGTTTAACCTGGAGCCGCGGGGCGTTCTTTTCATACCCCCGGGGGAGCCTTGTTATGAAGGAATGATTATCGGCGAGCACAACCGGGAGGTGGATGTCAACGTCAACCAGTGCAAGGAGAAAAAACTGACCAACATGCGGGCTTCCGGCAAGGATGAGGCAGTTGTGCTCTCGCCGGTGAAACCAATGACCATTGAACGGGCCATCAATTTTATCCGCAGCGATGAACTGGTTGAAATCACGCCAAAATCAATCCGCCTCAGAAAAGCTGTGTTGCCGGCGCAAAAAAGACGCCAGAGCTTAAGCCGTGCCACCTGATTCCGGTTTTATCCGCCGGCCCGGTTTTCAACCAGGCTTTTGGTTACCCTGGCGGTGGCGATGGGGGTCTCCCCCACGGTGGCCGTAACATCTATAAAACAGATTTTTCGGCCCATTTTGACAATTGCGGAACTGAAATCCACCCTGTCCCCGGCTTTGGCTGCCTGCAAAACCGACACATGCATATCATGGGTCACCGCTTCGCGGCCTGGCTCCAGGCGACTCAAAAGACCGGCATAGGCGCAGACATCACAGAGGGCATACAGTACGCCGCCGTGAAGAAACCCGGCCGGGTTCATGCTGCTTTCTTTAACAACGATGGAGATGCTCCCCCTGCCCTGATCCGAGGCAATGCGCGCAACACCCAGGTATTGGTGCAAGGGGAGCTCAGCCACCTTTTTTAATCTTTCATCCATAAAAGAAATTTTCCCGCTTCTTCGTGCCGGCGGTGCTTGATGCCCGGCTCACTGCCTCAAGGCAAGGCCCAGCATTGCTTCAAGACGCACCAGGGCGGACTCCTCGGACTCCACCTTGATGGTGGCCATACCCATCTGCCAGGCCGGCTTCAGATTCCGCCCGATATCATCCAGGAACACGGCTTCAGGAGCCTTGATGCCAAGCGCTTCCAATGCGATGGCATAAATTTGCGGGTCCGGCTTGGCAACACCGACACGGCTTGATTCGACAAACGCGTCGAATTCCCGCTTTAAGTCTTCCATGTCGGTCGAGGTGCGCCCGTCCGACCGGATCCAGTTATTGGTAAGTGCCGCCACCTGAAAGCCGGCCCGGCGAATCCGCCGAACCGCCTCAATCATCTGCGGGCGCAGTTTGGCAAAATCATTAACCGCCACCATAAGCTCGCGGCTGGAAATATCCGCCCCGGCCGCCCGAATTTCCGCATCAAAGGCATCCACAAAGGATTCCAGATCCAGCTCACCGCGTTCCAGCCGCGCCCATGCACCCTGCGGCCCTTGATTGACAATCAGGTGGTTCAAAAAATTGGCATCCAGCCCGTGCTTTTTTTCAAATTCGGCAAAAATGCCCATGGGGGAGTCCAGAATCACCCCCCCCAAGTCGAAAATAACCGCTTTTATCGGCATGCAACATCGCTCCCGGGATTCATATTTGATTTCCATCGGCTGCAAAGCGTTCCCTGAGCTGTTTTTTAATTATCTTTCCGCTGGGATTTCTCGGCAGTTCTTCAACCACGATAACTTTCTTGGGGACCTTGTAGCCCGCGAGATTCTCCTTGCAAAAAGCAATCACCCCCGCCTCGGTAACCTCCTGGCCCGGGGCCGGCACCACAACAGCGGTGACAATCTCGGACCAATATTCGTGGGGAAGGCCAATAACCGCGGCATCAGCCACCCCCGGGCACTTAAAGAGCATGGCCTCGACTTCCTGGGAAGCCACATTTTCGCCGCCGGTCTTGATTACATCCTTGATCCGATCGACAAAGTAGACATAGCCCTCTTCGTCCATTCTGACCAGGTCGCCCGTGTGGTGCCATCCGTTCCTGAAAGTCTGTGCGGTTTTTTCTTCATCCCTGAAATAGCCCAGCATGACAGCAGGACCTCTTGCCACCAGCTCCCCCTCTTCACCCACGGGAACCGCATTGTCGTCCGGATCAAAAACCTTTACCTGAAGCGGCATATGGGCCTGGCCGATGGAGGTGGTTTTCCTGTCGAAATCCTCCGGCTTCAGGGTTGTGCCGAGCGGGCTCATCTCCGTCTGCCCGTAATAATTCATAAACCCGGCCTCTGGCAGTATCTTGTGCCATTTTTCAAGAACCGCGGGCGGGGCCAAAGAACCGAAAACAACGCACTGCTTAAGGGAGGTCAAATCATAATCGTCAAAGCCCGGCATCATGGGCAGGCCGGTGTAGAGCGCCGGCGGCCAGACCCAGTGGGTAATTTTTTCATTATGCGTCAAATCCAGGATCTCTTTCGGATCCGGCGCATACTCCATTACGGTGCTGGCCCCCACCGCAACAATGGCGGTGAAAAGATACATGGCCGCCACGTGGTAGAGGGGAATGCCTGTAATAATGTGCGCATCTTCTCTTATTCGCAAATCAAAAAGGCTGGACAGGATATCAATATAGTAATTGAGATGGGAAGTTAACACCCCCTTGGGATTGGATTCGGTCCCGGAGGTATAAAGCAGGGATGCCGGATCTTCAGGATAAATCTCTGCCTCGGGCTCTTCTGTTGTGGATTTTCCGGCATAAAGCGGCTCAAAATCCAGCCAGCCTTCAGGCAGCGCGCCACCTGAGAGGTTGAAGCAGCCAAAATGCTTGACACTGCTCAGTTTCTTTTGTACGGGCACCACATTGTCCACCAGGCTGTCTTCGACAAAAAAAATGGCGGGTTCACTGTGGTTGATGATAAATTCGATCTCGTCGGGCTTTAACATGAAGTTGAGCGGTGTCACAATGGCGCCCAGCTTTAGAAGCGCCCACCAGTAAATGACGAACTGGTGGCAGTTGTGCGAAAGCACGGCCGCCCGGTCGCCTTTTTGGACACCGAGCTTGGCCAGGCTGTGGGCGCACCCGTTGACCGCTTCGTTAAATTCCTTGTAGGAAAAACTTTGATCCCGGAATGAAAAGGCCCGTTTGTCCGGATTTCGGGCCGCGGTTCGCACCAGCAGGTCACCGACGCTGGCTCTTCGCACAACATTTTTTTCATACGATGAAAGCTCTGCCATGATTTCTCCCCCCTGTTTTTTTTTGCCCTTGTCAATACCCGCCTGTTGCCATGGTTTATCCTGAAGGCCGTATAAATCATCCCCTTCCTGCTTAAAAAGGATTTAATTGATTGAAACGATCATGGCGCCCGATGTTGGCTCAATGGCGGCCGGGGACGTTGACTGACGAGAAACCGCAGCAAGGAAAAAAATATCATCCTATCGTTTAGTTGCGGCCAGCTTCAGGGCAAGGCCAAACAGCACCGTCCCCGCAATTTTGTTCATGATCTTCCGCACGCGTTCCGAGCGGTTCAGCCATTGTCCCAGGCTGCCGGCCAGGATGGCGATGGCGCCAAAGACCAAAATGGTTGCCACAATAAACAAACCGCCCAGCAGCAGGATCTGTATGGCGACAGAACCGCGCGATGGGTTGGCAAACTGAGGTAAAAAAGCCAGAAAAAATATGGAAACTTTTGGATTGGTGATATTCATGATGATGCCCCGGCCATACAGTTTCCAGGAACTGCCTGCTCCTGCAGGCGCCTGCTCCATGGGTTTAGCAGGGGCGAAAAAGGCCTGCCAGCCGAGAAAAAGAAGATAGGCAGCGCCAATGTATTTGAGGATGGAAAATGCAAGCGCGGATGTTTGGAAAACGACTGCCACACCCAGCGCGACGGCCGTGCTGTGACCGATCAGGCCGGTGCAAAGCCCGATCACGACGATCAGTCCCGCGCTTTTGCCCCGCAAGGCGGATTGGGTCAGTACGAATATATTGTCAGGGCCTGGCGCCAAAGCAAGTAAAACAGAGGCTGAAAAAAATGTAATAAGCGTTTCAATGGATAGCATGAGCTTTGATTACCATCTCCCTTTGCCTTGATCCTGAAAACCCCTTCTTCGAACACTTGCATCTTAATTTAGGATAGCAGATTGAAATTGGTAAGTCTATATTAACGTACCCGTGAATTCTTCGCCTCTACCGCCGCCGCGCGCATCCGTTGAATGATGGCGGCAAGGCCCTGGGCCCGGCTTGGAGAAAGCTCGTCGCTCAAGCCCGTTTCTTCCAGAAAATAAAGATCGGCCGCAGCAATGTCGGCTGGCGTTTGATCATTTAAAACGCGCAATACCAGCACCAATATCCCGCTTGTAATTACCGAATCGCTTTCCGCCTCAAAATGCATACGCTTGCCATTCATGGCAGCGTGTACCCATACGTTTGACTGGCACCCGGAAATGGCGTTCTCATCTGCTTTAAACCGCTCAGGTATAGCGGCCTTGCGCTTGCCCAGCCCGACAAGAAATTCGTATTTGGCCATCCAGTCCTCCAGGCCGGCCATCTCCTGGACTACCTTGTCTTGAATCTGATTAATCGGGTTCATTTACAACAGCTATCCATTGAGGTTTTTCACCGCATGAGGGTCAATATCCGCTCCAGGGCCTCAATCATCCGGTCGATTTCCGCGTCTGTGTTATAGAGCGCTAAGCTTGCGCGCACCGTCCCGTTGATGCCATAGTGTTTCATGACCGGCTCCGCACAATGCTTGCCGCTGCGAATGGCAATGCCCATTTTGTCCAGCATCAGACCGACATCGTAAGAACTCAACCCGTCCACATTAAATGATACGGCATTACACTTTTCAGAGGCTTTCGCATAGCACACGACGCCCTCAAGACCCTCCAGTTTTTCGACGGTATAATGCAGAAGGCCCTGCTCATATGCAGCAATGTTTGCCAACCCGATTTCAGTGATATACCCAATGGCCGCCTTCAGGCTGAGAACCCCGGAAATATTGGGTGTTCCTGCTTCAAATTTAAGCGGCGGGTCCGCAAAAAGGATTTTGCCGGGGGCCACGGCATCCATCATTCCCCCGCCACACTGGTAGGTGGGCATGGACGCCAGCCAGTTTTCTTTTCCATAGAGCACGCCGATTCCCGTTTCAGCATACATTTTATGACCGGAAAAGACGAAAAAATCACAGTCCAGCGCCTGCACATCCACTGGCAGATGCTGCACCGCCTGGGCGCCATCGATTAATACCGGCACATTGCGGGCATGAGCCATCTCAACTACCTGCCGGACGGGGTTGACAACGCCTATCGCATTGGAAACATAACTCAAGGCAATCAGCTTTGTTTTCCCTGTGATCAAGGCTGGCAGATTGTCAGTCAGCAGCATGCCGTCATCGTTGAACGGCAGGACCTTCAAGTGGGCACCGGCCCGTTCGCAGGCCATATGCCAGGGCACCCAATTGGAATGGTGTTCCATTTCCGTAATAATTATTTCATCGCCCGGGTTGAGAAAAGCGTGGCCAAAAGATTGGGCAACCAGGTTGATACCGGCCGTGGTTCCGGGGGTAAAAATGATTTCAGCCGCCCGTTGTGCATTGATGAAACCGCCTACCGTCTCCCTGGCAGCTTCAAAATCGCGGGAGGCCGCACCGCTCAGATGGTGAACGCCCCGATGGATATTGCTGTTACAATCAGTGTAAAACCGAAGGATCTGATCCAGCACAGGCTGCGGCTTCTGGGTGGTGGCGGCATTGTCAAGGTAAACCAAGGGCTTGCCGTGGACGGTGCGGGCAAGGATGGGAAAATCCGACCGTATTTTTTCGATATCAATCACGCATCTCCTTATCACCGCCGTATTGGAGTCAATTGGGAACGCCGAGAGCTACAGAATTTTTTTCATCGCTGCTCCACTCAAACCAACCGCCGTCATAAACGGCTATACGCGGCCACCCCATTAGCCAGGCATTGAAAAAGGCTTCACTGCCCCGCCATCCGGTACCGCAATAAAAGGCGTTGGTTTTATCCGGGGTGATTCCGGCTTCCGCCCAAAGGCGGACAATTTCATGATATTCGCGCGCTGTATGATCCAGGTTCCTATAATTTTCCATATGATAGGCATCACTTCCGCAGTTGCCGAAAACTGCGCCCGGGATGCGTCCCTTTTTCTCAATATAATTGTATCCGCTCACCTCGCCAATAAATTCCCGCCAACTGCGGACGCTGACCAGGTTCTGATCCGCTGCGGCCAGAATTTTTTTTGCTTCCGGCAAATCCACCGCTATCTCGGAACGGCCCGGGACAGCCGCACCAAAGGCAGCAACCCGCCGCTTTTCAGTGGCTTCTGTTGTGGTTCCATACCCCTCATCCTGCCAGGATTGAAGCCCCCCGTTTAGAATCCTTACATCGTTGACCCCGGCATACATCATGATAAATGCACAGCGATGGGCCCCCAGATGGCCGGCGCTGCTTCCGGGATAAGGGTCGGCGTTATCAGGGAAGGAAAACCTGCCGTAGAGAATCACGGTCGTATCGTGGGTGATCCCTGAAGCTTCCAGCACTTCTTGCAATTCTGAAGGCGAACGGCGGTTCCAGGTATCCGGGGACTCCAGCAGATTGGTGTCCAGATCGACCGCCCCCGGAATATGGCCCTTATCATAGTCCGACCGGTTGCGGTAGTGCGCATGGCACACCAGGTATCGCTCATTCTCGCACTCCGGGGCTTCGCCCGTGCGGATCAGTTCATCAAGCCATACCGGCGGCACCAGCTGCCGATACCGC
>P_1C_Sed_2_UnCtyDRAFT_1000453_pt1 | contig 12621 bp, 11 predicted proteins | sample Pon1CUnioCityCA_4_FD_10229 | JGI IMG/M metagenome (IMG submission 10229) | reverse complement strand
CCCCGCCGGTGTTGATGGCCACATCGTTGCCCATCACCTGGGCGCTGACCATGGTGAGTGCTTCAGCCTGGGTGGGGTTGACTTTACCGGGCATGATGGAGGACCCGGGCTCGTTGGCGGGCAGGTTTATCTCGCCGATGCCGCATCGTGGGCCGGAGGCCAGTTGGCGGATGTCGTTGCCGATCTTCATCAGGCTGCCCGCGATGGTTTTGAGGGCGCCATGGGCCTCCACAAAGGCATCATGCGCTGCCAGGGCTTCAAATTTGTTTTCGGCTGTGCGGAAGGGATAGCCGGTTAGCCGGCTTATCTCTCTGGCTGCTTCCGTATCATAGCCTTCGGGGGCATTCAGCCCCGTTCCCACAGCAGTGCCGCCCAGGGCCAGCTCGCCCAGGTGATCGAGCGTGTTTTTCAGGGCCTTCAGGCCGTGGTCGAGTTGGGATACATAACCCGAGAACTCCTGGCCCAGGGTGAGGGGAGTGGCGTCCATCAGGTGGGTACGGCCGATCTTGGTGATGTCTCTGAATTCATTGCTCTTGCCGTTGAGGGCATCGCGCAGGGCTTCCAGCCCCGGTATGGTAAGTTGGTTGAGCATCCGGTAAGCGGCAATGTGCATGGCCGTGGGGAAGTTGTCGTTGGTCGACTGCGACTTGTTGACATCATCGTTGGGGTGAAGCAGGCGCTGTCCCTCACCAAGCTTGCCGCCTTTGAGCACATGGGCCCGGTTGGCGATCACCTCGTTTACATTCATGTTGGTCTGGGAGCCCGAACCGGTTTGCCAGATGACCAGCGGAAACTCATCGTCCAGCTCCCCGGCGATGATCTCGTCGCACACCCGCATGATCAGCTCCTTCTTTTCCTCTGGTAAAACGCCCAGCTTATGATTGACAAGGGCTGCTGCTTTTTTTACATACCCGTAGGCGTGGATCACCTCTTTGGGCATGGAGGCCGGCAGGCCAATGTTGAAATTCTCGATAGACCGCTGGGTCTGGGCACCCCAGTACTTGTCGGCGGGCACCCTGACCGGGCCAAGCGTATCATGTTCGGTACGATATTGCATAAACCACTTAAGTTTCGTTTATGCTTAAACAACGAAAACACATAAGAGTTTAAACCACAGAAGGCCTTCTCTGTGGTTACTGTTTATAGAAGTCGTTGCCTTTGTCGTCAACCAGTATAAAAGCCGGGAAGTTTTTGACATCGATCTTATAGATGGCTTCCATGCCCAGCTCGGGGTATTCGAGCAGCTCGACGTTGGTGATGTTTTCCTGGGCCAGGATGGCAGCGGGGCCGCCGATGCTACCCAGGTAGAAGCCGCCGTATTTCTTGCAAGCGTCGGTGACCTGTTGGCTGCGGTTTCCTTTGGCGATCATCACCATGCTGCCGCCGTTTTTCTGGAAGGGTTCGACATAGGGATCCATCCTGCCGGCGGTGGTGGGCCCGAACGATCCGGAGGGCATGCCTTCGGGCTTCTTTGCCGGTCCGGCGTAATACACGGGGTGTTCCTTGAAGTAGTCGGGCAGGCCCTCGCCGTTGTCGAGGCGTTCTTTGAGCTTGGCGTGTGCGATGTCGCGGGCTACGATGATGGTGCCGTTCAGCGACAGGCGTGTTCCTACCGGGTGCTTTGACAACTCGGCCAGCACCTCTTTCATGGGCTGGTTCAGGTCGATGGTGACGGCCCCGTCTTCTTCCTCTTTGCGCAGTTCTTCAGGGATAAAGCGGCCGGGGTTGTCTTCCAGCTTCTCGAGCCATATACCGTCTTTGTTGATTTTGGCCTTGATGTTGCGGTCGGCCGAGCAGGACACGCCCATGCCAACGGGACAGGAGGCACCGTGCCTGGGAAGGCGGATGATACGGATGTCCAGGGCAAAATACTTGCCGCCAAACTGGGCGCCGATACCCAGTTGATGGGCCTGTTGCAGAATCTTCTCCTCCAGTTCGGTGTCGCGGAAGGCCTGACCGCCTTCATTGCCTTGTGTGGGCAGTGCATCATAGTATTTGGTGGAAGCCAGCTTAACGGTCTTCAGGTTGGCTTCGGCAGAGGTGCCCCCTATAACGAAGGCCACATGATAAGGAGGACAGGCGGCCGTGCCCAGCGACTTCAGTTTTTCTACCAGGAATGACTCCAGTTTTTCCGGGTTCAGCAGGGCCTTGGTCTGCTGGTAAAGAGCTGTCTTGTTGGCCGATCCACCGCCCTTGGCTACGAAAAGGAAGTTGTACTCATCGCCGCTGGTGGCATGGATGTCGATCTGAGCCGGCAGGTTGGTACCCGAATTTTTTTCCTTGTACATATCCAGAGGGATGGTCTGGGAATACCTGAGGTTTTCCTCGGTATAGGTGTGGTAGACACCCTTTGAAAGGGCTGCTTCATCATCCTCCCCTGTCCATACCTGCTGGCCTTTTTTAGCAAAGACAGTGGCTGTGCCGGTATCCTGGCAGAAAGGCAGCTGACCTTTAGAGGAAACTTCTGCGTTGCGCAACATAGTAACGGCTACATATTTGTCGTTTTCGCTGGCTTCATCATCATGGAGGATATCAGCCACTTGCTGAAGGTGGTCGGGACGGAGTTTGAAATTGGTTTCATAAAAGGCAGCCCTGGCCAGCATTGTAAGGCCTGCCGGATCGACCTTTAAAACATTTTTTCCATCAAATTGATCCACCGAGACATAGTCTTTGGTGAGCAGTTGGTATTCTGTCTCATCTTTTCCCAGCGGAAAAGGATTTTGGTACTTGAATTCGGGAGTTGCCATAGTGTTTTTAGGTTTAGGGGGTTTTATGATAAGCTTTGTCTTATGGTATGTTCCGAATGTGTGAAAAAATTTTTCACGTACTCTTGCGGCCTTTTAACAATCAAAAGGCTTCTTCTTGTGCGAAAAGGAAGATACAAAAATTATAGCAAAGCGTCAATATTTTCGGGGGGATTGCCGATGACGGCCTTATGGCGGGTTTCCACGATGGGTCGTTGGAGCAGTCTTGGGTTTTCCACCAGGATCCGGATCCATTCATCCTCGGTGAACTGCTTGTTTTTAAAATGATCCTTATAGGTTTTTTCCTGTGTGCGGATGATGTCCTGTGGTTTCTTGTTGAGCTTCATCAGCACATTGCGAAGGGTTTCTTCTGTGAGGGGCTGATCTTTCAGGTATTGGATTATTTCAGGGTCATGGCCTTTTTCCTGAAGGTATTTGAGGCCTGCCCGGCTTTTGCTGCATCTGGGAAAATGATAGATCTTCATATGGTTCGGTTTAGGGATTAATTTCCACCAAATTCCATCAGGTAGCTCTTGATGAATTCGTTGATGTGTCCGTCCAGTACTTCCTGGACGTTGGAAGTCTCATGGTTGGTGCGCACATCCTTGACCATCTTATAGGGGTGCAGGACATAGCTGCGGATCTGGGACCCCCATTCGATCTTTTTCTTCTCGTCCTCTATCTTGTCTTTCGCCTCCTGCTTTTTTCTCATCTCCAGTTCGTAGAGCTGAGACCGCAGCATCCTCATGGCTTTTTCGCGGTTTTTATTTTGCGAGCGTGTCTCCTGGTTCTCGATGGTGATGCCTGTGGGCTGGTGTCTAAGCCTTACGGCTGTTTCCACCTTGTTCACATGCTGGCCGCCGGCGCCGCTGGCACGGAAAGTTTCCCATTCGATGTCGGAGGGGTTGACGTGGATCTCGATGTTGTCTTCTACCACGGGGGAGACAAAAACCGATGCAAAGGAGGTATGACGGCGTTTGTTGGAGTCGAAAGGCGATATCCGTACCAGCCGGTGCACCCCGTTTTCGCTTTTCAGGTAACCGTAGGCATATTTGCCTTCAAATTCGAGGGTCACCGATTTGATGCCTGCCTCGTCGCCGGGTTGGTAGTAGATCTCTTTTACCTGGTAGTTGTTGATCTCGCCCCACCGCATGTACATGCGCATGAGCATCTCGGCCCAGTCGTGGCTTTCTGTTCCGCCGGCACCGGGGTTGATTTGCAGGTAAGCCCCATACACATCTTCTTCCTTGCCCAGCATGTTTTTTAGCTCCAGGTCTTCAATGAGCCGGACGGTCTTATTGTACTGGGCTTCGACCTCCTCAGCAGAGGCTTCTCCTTCGTTATGAAGGTCCCGGTATACCTTAAGTTCCTCCAGGTTGGTCTCTATCTCATCAAAGGAGTTGGTCCATTCCTTGAGATCGGCGATGTATTTGAGTTTTTTTTCTGCGGACTGAGGATCGTCCCAGAAATCGGGCGCCTGTGTCTTTTCTTCTTCTTCTTCAATGCGTATCTTCAGGTTATCGATGTCAAAGATACCTCCTCAGCGCATCCCGGCGCTTTTCGATCTGCTGTATGTCGTCTGTTGCGATCATAATATTCGATTTTAGGACAAATATACTTTAAACAAATTCTAAATCCCAAATAACAAAAGACAAACAAACCTCAAATCCTAAATAGACAAATAACAAACAAATCCCAGATAACAAACAAATTCAAAATCTCAAAAGCCTAAATCTCAAACCGGCAACCTTTTGGCCTGGAGGTTAATGCATTAACTAAAAATGCAAAATCAATCTTCTGTCTGAAACTTGCACGATTTGGAATTTGTTAATTGAACTTTTGAATTTGTTTGCTATTTGTTATTTGGGATTTGGAATTTGTTTGTCTGTGTGATCAAAAAAAGCTGCCCCACGGACAGCTTTTCATGGTTAAAACTTGTATGCTCCCCCTAATATCCTCCTTCGAGCTTTTCCATTTCCTCTTCGAAGGTTTCTTTGTACTTCTCGTAGTCGTAATCGATCTTCAGTTGCTTGTCGCGTGATAGTCTGCGCTGCATAGCTTCTTCCAGGGCGTCTACATCCATCTCGAGGGCCAGGTAAGTTTTATACCTTCCCTGCTTGGTACGGGTGTGTTTCTGACAGATGGTCTTCACGTTGTTGAGCTGCTGATTGATCACCTCGCGGTTCAGGGTTTCGAAGCGTTCCTCCACTTCTTCTACATTATTGAATTCACGGGAATTTACGTAGTTGTCGGTGGTGCCTTTGATGACGGTTTCAATCTGTCCGGCCAGAGCAGCTTTGGCGTTGCTCATGGCTTTCTTACGGGCGACCATCTGATCGTTGCTTTCGCCAATGGCGTTGGAACGGAAGTGCTTCTTGTCGGTACGGTAATCGGGACCACTGCAATAGTATGTGATGAGCTGCTCTTCTTCAGCAGCCACATTGGTGGCTTTCTTTTTGGATCCGCATCCTGAGAGCCCCAGACTGAAAATAAGTGCTGCGGCTATCAGTAGATTGATTGATTTGTAAGCGTTTGCTTTCATAGTTGATGACGATTTAAGGTTAGAACTTGATTTTTCTCAATTCGGGTATGATAATTTGTTCGATTTGTTTTTTTGCTTTTTCCCTGGCATCCATGGCGGCCATCCGGAAGCTTCCGGTTTTCATTCCCTTGATGTTTTGCAAGCCGGTGCTGTAGACTTCAGCCTGTGTGCGGGCATTGATCACCCGGATGTGGCAGTCGAGCCAGGCGGTGTAGAGGTCGTATCGCTCCATTTTCTTACCCCTCTTTGTATTGGCGGTGACCTTGATAATAACATCCGCCTCGGATGGATCGCTCACCAGGGAGAAGAAATTTTCAGTAAGCTGTTTGCTGAAGAGCTTGGCTACGGGCTTGTTGCTTTTGCTCTGGCCAAAGGCCTCTTCGCTGGCTTCAAAATGCGCCTGCAGCTCGGATACCCGGATTTTTAGATACCCATAAGGGACTGATCCGTTGATGCTGAATAGCTTGTGAAGCATGCTGCCCTCGTTTTTCTCGCCGAAATATATGCCTGTATTGAGAGCGACCCTGATCCTCTGTTGTTGGCCCTTGGGAGCCATTTCGGCCAGGGTGCATACGATTCGTCCCGACCGGTCGCTTTGCACCTCTTCGGTGTGCGAGATATCCAGTTCCGGAAAGGAGAAAGTGAATGGCAACCCGGAGGCGGCATAAGTCTTTTCCTTGTTCATATAATAAACGGAGGCGCTCACCGGCTCATTGCCAGCGGAAAGGGCTTTTATCCTGAAGAGCTCCTTTTCGGGCCTTATATCAATGGAGCTGAAAATCTCCTGTATGTTCTGGTAGATGGCATTGCCCAGGTTCACGCGCCCTTTGTTGAGAAGGAAGATGGAAAGGTCCTCGTCGAGATGCGGCTTGATGGCTTTGAAGGCTTTCACGTAGTAGTTAAGCGCGTTGTGGATGTCTCGGGAAGTCTGGGCTTCCCGGGCTTTTTCATAGAACCCCCGGGCCAGTTCCCGGGCTTTTTCCAGTTTTTCACGCTTCAGTCGCCGGTACTTTTCTATCGAGAGCCGGTAATAAACCCAATGGTTGCCGTTGCCGGTGTAGCTGTCAATCAGCTTATATCCTTCCAGCTGATCCTTGATGGAAGTGCGGGTATAGGATTCAAATTCTTCCCTGAATCCTTCCTTATCTTCGAGCTGATGCAATACCGAATTGCCCGAGATGGTGACCGAGATCTCAGAGACCAGGTCGGCCAGGGCATTGCTCTTGGCAATTTGCATGTAATCGTCCTGTGAGGTGGAAGCCATCCCTATTCCGATATAATGATCCTTGCTTACCGGCCGTGATTTTGCCCATGCCGGCATTCCCCGTCCGGCTGATGAAAGGTTCGCCGAGGAACAGGCCGCCATAATGAACAAACCCAGGATGAAGGGCACGGCAATCGGTTTTTTGAAGGGTTTCATCATTTCGTTTATTATGGAGTAAAGATCATTGCAGGGTTGATATCTTTTCTGTTTTATAAGTATGGATATGTTGCGTCAAACGGTTTCAAACAGGAAATGTTACAAGTTTTAACTGGCAAATTATTTGTGCTCACCGTTACCGGCATTGTTCATCTCCCGTATTTTCTCATTTACAAGTTCAAAAACCTTGCCAGATTCAAAGCCCTTTTGGATCAGGTACTGGCATAGCTTGTTTTTCAACTGGTGTTGGTCGCTTCCTTTCAGGCTTTTCATTTTTTTGTTCAGCTCATTTTCCAGGATGTTGTCATATTGTTCATCAGGAAGGGTTTCCAGAGCTTCCTGTATGTATTTTTCTTCGATGTTTTTAGCGTGCAGGGCATAGGCGATTTTTTTACGTCCCCAATGGTTGAAACGCATCTTATCGCGGGCCAGGGCGATAGCGTAGCGCTGGTGGTTGATGAAATCCAACTGTTTGAGCTGCTCGACTAGCTTTTCTCCGTCTTCTTCCGGGATGTTCCATTGCATCAGCTTTTTCCGGATATCCTGTGCGCATTTCTCTTTCCGGGCGCAAAGCTGGCTTATTTTAGCGAAGTAGTGCTTGTATTCCTCTTCATTCATGGCTTTTGGGCTTTTATCATCCGGTCTTTTCCATTGAGGTCCTTCCTTAGAACGATGTGCCGGTATCCGAAGTTTTGGAACAGGCCTTTCATTTCTTCTCCGAGTGCTTCATTGATTTCAAAGTAGACATAGCCTTCCTCCAGCAGATGGGCAGAAGCATAGTTCAGGATATGCCGGTAAAAGATCAGCGGATCCTCGTCGCTGACAAAAAGGGCTTCTTTAGGCTCGTAGTCGAGCACGTTGGGATGCATCCGGCTCTTTTCCTCATTCCTCACGTAGGGGGGATTGCTCACGATCACGTGGTAATGCCCGGGGATCGCCTCTTCTTTCAGTATGTCGGCCTTCAAAAGGTGAATGCTGGCCTGGTTGATACGGGCATTTTGGCGAGCCAGCTGCAGGATACGCTCCGAATAATCCAGTGCGCTCACCCGGGCGTTTTTGAGGTTTTTGGCCAGTGCCAGGGCGATGCAGCCCGTGCCGGTTCCGATATCCAGTATCCGGCAGGTCTGGTTGGCCAGGTCCTGGATCATCCAATCCACCAGTTCCTCTGTTTCCTGGCGGGGTATCAGCACCTCCGGAGATATTTTGAGCTTGAGGTCATAGAACTCTGTTTCCTTGAGGATCTGTTGTATGGGCTTGCCTGTTTTTAACTGTTTTGTTATATCTTTGATATGTTGGCACTGCCCGGCATCGAGCTTTTGATGCGGATACAGATGGCGCAGGTGTGGTTTTTGCAGTGGAGTGGCATGCTGGAAGATGATGTTTGTCAGGCTGTTGATCTCATTTAAGGGGTAGATCTCCTGTAGCTCGGAACGGATGTATTGAACCAGATCGCTTACTGTGTTGTCTTTGTTCATCGATGAGGGTAGAAATGAGACAATCAAAAATACGAAATAGTTATTACCGGGCATGAATACAGATGAAAAATATATGAGACGATGCCTGGAACTGGCCGGGCTGGCTTCAGGCAACACCGCTCCCAATCCAATGGTAGGAGCCGTGGTGGTTCATCGGGGTAAGATTATCGGTGAGGGCTATCATCAGGTTTACGGTCAGGCCCATGCCGAGGCGAATGCCATTGAAGCTGTGAAGGATCGCGCCCTGCTGAAGGAGTCAACCATGTATGTGAATCTTGAGCCCTGCGCCCACCATGGCAATACGCCGCCCTGTGCCAGCTTGATCGTGCGCATGGGTATACCCCGGGTTGTGATTGGCACTGTTGATTCATCCAGCCGCGTCTCAGGCAGGGGCATTGACATATTGAAGCAAGGGGGCTGTGAAGTGAAGACCGGTGTGCTTGAAGAAGCATCCCGCGATCTGAACCGCCGCTTTTTCACCTATCATGAAAAGCAGAGGCCTTATGTCATCCTCAAATGGGCCCAGACAACTGACGGGTACATTGACAGGGACCGCAGGAAGGATGATCCCATTCAACCCAACTGGATCACCAATGAAGCGGCCCGACATCTGGTTCATAAGTGGCGGTCGGAAGAACAGGCCATCCTGGTGGGCTCCAATACAGCGCTGAAGGATAACCCCGGGTTGAATGTCAGGGAATGGCACGGTAAGAATCCGCTGCGTATCATCATCGACCGCGACCTGGAGATTGACGAGAGCTATAAGCTGATCAGTGATGAGCTGCCACTGGTACTTTTTACGGATAAAAGAAGCGACCCGGCCAGAGCCGCGGAGCTGGCACGATATGATGTGGAGGTGGTTTGGCTCGATTTCAAAGATGAAGTGATCCGTCAGATTTATGAATACCTCTACAACCGCAAGATCCTTTCCCTTTTTGTGGAAGGAGGAAGCTATACCCTCAGCCAGTTCCTTCAGTCCGGCCTTTGGGATGAGGCCAGGATTTTTACCGGAATCCGGCTGTTTCATTCGGGTGTGAAAGCTCCCCCTTTTCCGGGAAAAGAGCCTTATCTGACGATGGAGCTGAAGGATACCCGGCTTTTTGTCTTTCGAAACGAATGAAGCGATAGAGGCTCGTATGGATGATGAGCCGGCCCGGCGATGCAACCGGATGCCACCGGCACCGTATCCTGGAAAATGATTATATTTGACACCAAACCCATTTAAAAGCGATTGATTTGAACCGCGCGAAGTTTATTCTCCTGTTGATTTTTGCTTTTTCCCTGCAAGGAAATGCCAATGCCCAATATTTCTCATCCAACGCCGAGATCAGCCTGGTTACCTGCTCGCCAGGTAGTGAGCTCTACTCTGTTTTCGGGCACAGCGCCATCCGTGTGAAAGATACGACCACCCAAACCGACCTGATCTTCAATTACGGGGTCTTTGATTTTGGCACCCCCAATTTCTACTGGAAGTTTGTACGGGGCAAGCTGCAGTATAAGCTGGCTATACAACGTACCAGCCGGTTTGTTGATAGCTATAGAGCTGAGGGGCGGATGATAAAAGTAGAAAAGATGCGCCTGACCCGGGAGGAAAAAGACCGGATGATCCGGTTTTTGCGGGTCAATTATCTGCCTGAGAACCGGTATTATTTGTATGACTTTTTCTATAACAACTGTTCAACAAAGATCTGGGATGTAGCCGAAGAGAATGTCGAAGGGGGGCTGGAGTTTGATACTTCCGTTTATGATCCTCAGTCGTTCCGCGACCTGCTGGCTCCCTACCTGGCTTCTGTTCCCTGGGCCAGGCTGGGCATCGATCTGCTTTTGGGGATGCCGACCGACCAGATCGCCACTTTCGAGGAGCAGATGTACCTGCCCGATTACCTCTCCCGGAATATGAGCCATACACTCAGGCAGGAACCTGTTGGTGATGCTCCCGCTTTGCTGGAGCCTGAAAAGGTAATCCTGAAAAGGGATCCGTCGAAATCTCAGTTCGGCAAGCCTTTGATGGGCCCGGTCGCGGCCTTCAGCCTTTTGCTGGCAGCGGTATTGCTTATCACGTTTTTGGCCGGTCAAAAGGTGAAGCGATGGGTGGATGCTTTCCTGCTTCTGATGCCCGGGCTGCTTGGCATTCTGTTGTTGTTTATGTGGTTTGGAAGCGACCATCAGCAGATGGACCAGAACCTGAATGTGTTATGGGCCAACCCGGTAGCGCTGGCATTTGTGTTTTTCGCATTGCGTAATAAGATGCGCAGTGCCGCCATCGCCTATGGGGTATGGCTGATTTTTCTGGTGGTTAACCTCATCGGATGGCACTGGATACCGCAGGATTTTCATGCTGCCCTCTTGCCGTTGCTTTTGGCCTGGGTTGTTCGGGGAGCTGACCGCGTTGTACCCTTATGCTGCCCCCGCCTGGCATGGGGCAATAGATGGGGTTTTTTCCGGCGCCGCCTGAAGCGGGATGCCCCTTAATATCCGATGTTTTCAGCTTGTTCCTTTAGTATTTCAGCGCTGCGCTTCAGTTCTCCTGTTTCTTTTTCATTCAGCCGGAAAGGCAGCTGGGCAAGCACCCCTTTGCCGCTGACCAGATGGGGCAGGGAAAGGGTCACATCTTTGATGCCCACAATCTCTTCCACAGGGGCGCATATGGTGATGAAAGCCCGGTGGTTGTGCTCAATGATGTCGACAATCCGGGAGATCGCGCCTCCTACACCATAATAGGTGGATCCTTTGCCCTGAATGATATGATAGGCGGCATGACGAACCTGGTCGTCAATGTGTTGGCGTGTTTCGTCATCCATCCTGACCTTCCTCAAATCAGCAAATTCCTGGAGCGGAAGGCCCCCGATATCCACAATCGACCAGGTAAGTACTTCCGAATCTCCGTGCTCACCAATAACATATCCGTGAACATGGCCCGGATCGACTTCCAGATGGTCGCCCAGCAGCGTTCTGAATCGGGCGGTATCCAGGGTGGTTCCTGTGCCGATAATTTTTTGTTCTTTAATTCCGTGTTTCTGAGCGTACTTGGAGGCAATGTGGGTCATCAGGTCCACCGGGTTGGTGGCGATTAAGATCAGGCTGTCTTTGGTGTAACGAATCACCTGATCCAGGATTTCCTTCAGTATTTCAGCATTCTGGCTGAGCAGTTCCAGTCGGGTTTGGCCGGGTTTCTGGCTGATGCCGGCCGTGATGATCACCATGGTGCTTCCTTTCAGGTCGGCATAGTCGCCCGCGTATACCCTTATATGATGAACAAACGGACTGGCATGGCGAATATCCGCCGCTTCAGCCTTTGCACGTTCTTTGTTCTTGTCGATCAAAACGATCTCACTGGCTCCTCCCTTCAGCATGATGGCATAAGCGGCTGTGGCGCCAACAAATCCGCTTCCTATGATGGCTAGCTTCATATGATTATATTTTATTTAACATTTGTCTTATGGAACCCCCATGCTTAATTATGTCCTTGTTGTGAAGATTCCTGGATGGGGGGTTCATTTGGATAAAGTTTAATTAATGTTCTGTTCTTTACTATAATAACAATGCATGCTTTGCAACTCCTGGTATTCTCTGTCATAGAACCTGCATGGTTTGTTCATGTCCTTGATGCGAAGCTTCGTGCATGCAGGGTTCATGTGTGTATTTTTTTGATTCGTCTATTGGCCACGTGACATGGATACCCGATTGCTGGAAATGGTGAATCGGGCCACAACTTTTCGCGGCTTACTATTGCTCAAATTCCTAACTTGTTATCGAAGCTTTTGTTCAATAATTACAAATGATTTATCTCATTTTTAGAATTGGGATTGTTGATGATTTTCAAAGTTGAAGAGGAGCTTGCTGATGCATGGTTTAAACAAAATCCGCCTTGTCGTGGTTCTAATTCGGAAATGATTACAACGAGGATAAACAACCGGACTAAAATGATACGATTTTATAGACATTCGGGGGTGTATACGTTGGTAGCAGAGCAATCCTTTTCTGCCACGCGTCAGCATCTGTGGAACTTTCTGTCGAAACCGGGTAACCTGTCGGATATCACCCCTGCCAGCATGGGTTTCAAAGTCACTTCTCCCCTGGAGCCCCGGAAGATGTATGCCGGTCAGGTCATCACCTATAAGGTAACCCCCTTTAAAGGGTTTCAAAGCAACTGGGTAACCGAGATCACCCACGTGCAGGAGGGGTGGTATTTTGTCGATGAGCAACGTTTTGGGCCATATCGCTTCTGGCACCACAAACATTTTCTGGAGGAGACGGATAAAGGGGTAAAAATGACCGATGAGGTAACCTACAAGATGCCTGTGGGCTTCATCGGAAGGCTGGTTAATTATTTGCTGGTGAAACCCCGGTTGCGAAAGATCTTTGAGTACCGGCAGGAGATCTTGCGCAAACAGTTTGGCAATTAAAGCCGGTAGAACATCCGGGTGATGTTGAAGCCGA
>P_1C_Sed_2_UnCtyDRAFT_1000452_pt1 | contig 12625 bp, 10 predicted proteins | sample Pon1CUnioCityCA_4_FD_10229 | JGI IMG/M metagenome (IMG submission 10229) | reverse complement strand
ATCGTTCTGACCACCAACAACATTCCTTATGGCTCGCGCCTGTACTATAGCAGCGGCGATGAGGTTAAGAAGGGCGAAACCATCTGTGAGTGGGATCCCTACAATGCCGTGATCATCTCCGAAGCTGAAGGACGGGTGAAATTCAAGAATGTCATTCAGGGCATCACCTATAAGGAAGAATCCGACGAACAAACCGGCTTCCGCGAGAAAGTGATCATTGAAACCAAGGATAAGAAGAAGAACCCGGAAATACATATTGTCGACGATAACGATGAGGTGCTGAAGACCTACAACCTGCCGGTGGGCGCTCATGTAGTGTCCCAGGAGGAAGACCGGGTCAAGACCGGTGATATTCTGGTTAAGATACCCAGAACGGTAGGTAAATCCGGCGACATTACCGGTGGTCTGCCACGTGTTACCGAGCTTTTCGAAGCCCGGAACCCCTCGAACCCTGCCGTGGTCTCAGAGATCGATGGTGAGGTTTCCTTCGGCAAGATCAAACGTGGTAACAGGGAGATCCTCATCCAGTCGAAAACCGGCGAGATTAAAAAATACCTGGTATCCCTGTCCAAGCAGATCCTGGTGCAGGAAAATGACTATGTCAAAGCAGGTACACCGCTCTCTGACGGGGCCATCACACCTTCCGACATCCTCTCGATTAAAGGACCCACCAAGGTTCAGGAGTACATCGTCAACGAGGTGCAGGAAGTTTATCGCCTCCAGGGCGTGAAGATTAACGACAAGCACTTCGAAATCATCGTTCGTCAGATGATGAGAAAAGTGGTGATCGAAGATCAAGGCGACACCAAGTTCCTGGAGAACCAGCTTGCCGACAAGTGGGAATTCCAGGAAGAAAACGACTGGATCTACGACAAGAAGGTGGTCAGCGACGCAGGAGATTCTGAGAACCTGCGCTCCGGAATGATCGTCACCACCCGGAAGCTGCGCGATGAGAATTCCATGCTTAAACGCAGAGACCTCAAGCCGGTAGAGGCCAGAGATGCCGTACCAGCAACCTCCAGCCAGAAGTTGCAGGGTATAACACGAGCCGCCTTGCAGACCAAGAGCTTCCTCTCGGCTGCCTCATTCCAGGAAACAACACGTGTACTGAATGAAGCTGCTATCCGCGGTAAGGAAGATCCGTTGATCGGGCTGAAGGAAAACGTGATCGTAGGTCACAAGATACCGGCTGGTACCGGCAACCGTGTCTTTGATAATATCATCGTTGGTTCCATGGACGACTATGAGCAGATGACCAAAAGCGACAAAGAAAAACAGGAAGCCAATTCCAAATAAAAGCCCACGGTTATGAGCGATCAGCAACATGGCAACAACGACGATCAAAATAAGAACCAACAAAATCAGTTGAGCATCAATCTGAGCAAGGAGGTGGCCCAGGGCATTTATTCGAACCTGGCAGTGATCAACCACTCCAGCTCTGAGTTCATCATTGACTACATCCGGGTAATGCCCGGGGTGCCCCAGGCCGAGGTCAAATCGAGGGTCATTTTGACCCCCGCCCATGCCAAGCGCCTGATGAATGCCCTTCAGGACAACATCAAGAAGTATGAAGAGGCATATGGCGAGATCGATGTGAAAAAGCAGGGCAAGGGTCCGGAGATGCCCCTCAATTTTGGAGGGCCAACGGCCCAGGCATGAAGATCCTCCTTCGTTAAAGGCTATGGAGGATAAAAATGCCCGCCTCCCGCAAAAGCGGGATTCGGGCAGGCCCGCCCCCAAATAACGTTCGGGCAGGCCCGCCCCCGAATAGCGGGATTCGGGTCCACCTGAAAGATGTTCGATTTGAATTATAAAAAAGAGGCTGTTCCGCTGGAGCAGCCTCTTTTTTTATGGACCGGCATGCCGGTATTCCAATAAAGTTTTATTTTCGTATTCCGCCTCACCAGCCTTGGATCTGGATACATCCCGATCTCATTACCTTATTGATGCGTCATGCACCTATTATTCAATACCGTTTTTGCTTACTCTTTTTCCACGCTTACCCGGTTCACGCCCTTGTAATCGATGGTGCCTTCTTTTTCAATGAATTCGATGATGTTTTGAGCGGTCGTCACATAGAGTGATTTTCCTTCATCCTCATGATCAAACTGGTAGGAGCTGGCAATATAGCTGTTGAGCCCTACACTGTAGGTAGAATCCGGGTTTAGTTCTTTGCCTTGCTCATCGCGGAGGATGACCTGCTGCAGTTTGTCTTCCTGGTTCACTTTTACACTATAGCTGCCACCGCCGATCAGCAGGTCGATGTTGTCGTAGCGGTTGTAGGAGTTGGCGATCAGCGATTTAATTTCCGCGGGTTTCATCTGGTAGCGAATCAGTTCATTGCCGAAGGGATCCAGTTCGTAGATGGTTTTGACTTCGATGGGACCTTTGGGTATCTGGTAGATCCGGATGCCTCCGCGGTTCTGAAAACTAAAATCAAGGTTGTGTATGGCACACTGAGCATCCGTGAAGAGGGCTCCCAGCTCCTGTTTGCCGGTGATCGTGTCGGCTGCCCTTCCGATAACACGGCTGAGCGATTCGTTGTTTTCATATTCACTGACCAACTGTTCCATCTCTTCATTGGTATGCTGGTAGTCCTCCAGGTTGATGATGCTGGCCGAACGGTCGGTAAGCTTGCCATTCTCGAATGTGAGCTCCAGCTTACCCACGAACTGAAGATCATCTCCGGCCTGGGTCAATAGCACGTCATTAATCTTTTCCGGCTCCTCCACCAGGGTGTGGGAGTGTCCGCCAATAATGGCATCGAACTGGTGATAGGTTTGGGCCAGTTCCCTGTCGGTCTCGTAACCCAGGTGGGTCAAGCCGATGAAGGCATTGTGATTGTCCTTCAGATGCATGAACTCTTCGGCTGTAGCGATGGGATCGGTGAAGCGGATGCCGCTGACTTTTTCGGGATGGGTGGAGGGTACACCTTCATTGCCCAGTTCAATGAGTCCCAGGAACAGCAGTTTGATATCACCCTTTTCAATGACGGCATAGGGTTCGGGCTGAGGCATCAGCGCATCTTCGGTCTGCATATTGGCACATATGAACGGGAAGTCGGCCTGCTTCATGCGAAGGCTCAACACCTTCTGGCCATAATCAAACTCATGGTTGCCCAGGGTGGATACCTGGTAGCCGGTGCGGTTCATCAGGTCAATCATGGGATATCCCTTCTTCTCGTAAAAATCAACTACCGGGTTGCCGCTGAAAATGTCTCCCGAACTGACCAGGATCACATGTTCGTATTTCTCGTCCATCTCCTTTTTAAAGGCTGACAGTTTGGGCATGTTTCCCAGCGAGGCGTGCATATCGTTGGTATGGAGAACGACAATTTTTGTGGTGCCCTCACTGTCTTCCCCATTGGGGGAGCAGGAAAAGAGGGCCACTGAAAAAAGGATGAACAGGAAAAATTTGAGCAGTCTCATGTCAAGATTTTTTAGGGTTGATAAACAGATGATCATTTTCTGAAAGCCGGCCGTCGGGCCTGATAATGTTTTCATAGCGGTCGGTGATGGTGTAAGGGGCCGGGGGCATCTCTTCGCTGTATATTTCAGCGAATTTCCTTACGGCATCTTTGACCCTCGCTCCTTCAAACAAGCGAAGGGGCTGATTGTTGATGATGACTTTCATAATAAGTCAAAATTAAAGATTTTAGGACTCCCTTGAATCACGATCCTTTAAAATTCCTTTATTTTTCCATATAAATCATATGCCTTCCTCCCGGACGCTGTATGATAACCAGCACAGGGTCAGTACCCATTCAACTTTTTCGGTCTGCGTCTGTTTTCCATTTCGAAGGAACGGAAATATTAAATCATTAAACGATGGGGTTAATTTTACGATCAAATAAATTGGGAATGCTTCAGGTTCTGGCCCTGTTTTTGTTATTAACGGCAGGTTGTCAGGGTCAGCAGAACCCTTACCAGGGATTAAAAGATGCGCATATGATTCAGATACTAAAGGATTTCCCGGATAAAGCCAATCGCTGGAATGTTCCTGCCGCGGATGGCAGGCTGTTGTATGATTTGATTCTCGAAAATGATTACCAGCGGGTTTTGGAGGTAGGCACCTCCAATGGATATTCGGCATTATGGATGGGTTTTGCTCTGCAACAAACCGGGGGGCGGCTTATTACCGTGGAGATCAATGAAGAGCGGGCACAGGAAGCCCGCAGAAACATTGAGCAAGCCGGCTTATCTTCGGTCATTGAGGTACGTGTGGATGATGCCATGGAAGTGTTGCCGCGGTTAAGCGGAAACTTTGATTTGGTGTTTCTGGATGCAGACAAATCGCAGTATATAGATTATTTTCGTTATCTTGATCCGCGGGTTCCTGAGGGGGGTGCCATCACTGCACACAATGTATCCACCATGGAATATGCCATGAAGGGATTTTTGAATGCCATCAGGGATCGTGGTAGTTATAAGACACAGGTACACCGGGCAACTCGTCAGGGCATGCTGGTGGCCTATAAACGGCATAACAGGGAGGTTCGATGAGTCAAGCCTCAGACAATGGCTTAATGCGCAGACTGGGATTGTTTACAGTGGTAGCCATTATCGTGGCCGACATGGTGGGCACCGGTATCTTTACCACTTCCGGGTTGCTTATGGAGAACCTGAGGAGTCCGGTGATGATGATCGTGCTTTGGGGCCTTGGCGGGCTGATTGCCTTAAGCGGTGCCTTTTGTTACGCTGAATTGAGCACTGCCATGCCCTATGCGGGGGGAGAGTACTTATTCCTTTCCCGTTTGTTCCATCCCCTTCCCGGATTTTTAAGCGGATGGATCTCTTTTATTGTCGGATTCTCAGCACCTGTAGCAGCCGCTGCTATTGGCATGAGCGAATATCTCCTGGAGGGGCTTCCCCAACTGGCACCCGATGCCCCTGTGTGGGGCATTGCCGGTGGCATCTTTGCCAGGAAGTTTTTTGCCATAGCCATCATATTGATCTTTACTCTCCTTCATCTTCAGGGGCTGAAGTTGGGAGCCCGCGTGCATAATATATTGACCGTCATTAAGCTGGCCTTGATAGTGGGAATGATCGTTGCCGGTTTTGCATCCGGTGCCGGTAACTACGAGCATTTTGGACAAACAACTCCGGCTGACTATAGTTTTGGAGGTTTTAAAAACATGGGCTTGTCGGTGATGTGGATCCTCTTTGCCTACACAGGATGGAATGCGGCCGCCTATATAGGTTCGGAAGTTAAAAACCCTTCCAAAAACCTGCCACGTGCTTTGCTGCTGGGTACCGTCATCGTGGTGGTTCTCTACATGTTGCTGAATGCCCTTTTTGTTTATTCTATACCGCCTGGTGATATGGAAGGGGTGATATCGGTTGGTGGACTGGCCATCAAGAATCTTTTTGGCAGCATGTCGGGGCGGATTTTTTCGCTTCTTATTGCCGTCGCCTTGTTTTCGTCGGTCAGTGCCATGATCATCCTGGGGCCGCGTATCTATTATGCCATGGCCCGCCAGGGGCACTTCTTCCGTTTTGCCGGAAAGGTGCATCCCCGCACCGGTGTACCCTATCTGTCGGTTTTGATCCAGGGAGCCATGGCCATGATCATTGCCCTGGCCGGGGCCTTCAACGAGATACTCACTTATATGGGGTTCGCCCTGAGTATTTTTCCCATCATGGCAGTCTTAGGCACTTTTGTTATACGCAGAAAAGGGCTGACAAGCTACCGGGCACCCTGGCACCCGCTTTTTCCCGTGTTTTTCATGCTTACCAACGTGGCCATCCTGATACTCGGCTATGCCGAGCGGCCGGTCGAATCATCCATTGCCGTGGGAACCGTGCTGCTGGGTATACCGCTGTACTATCTTTTTAGTCGAACCAGCCAAAATAGAAAGAAAGCCGGCCATTCAGTCCGCTAAAGTTTTTGTTGGTCAGGCCGGGAAGCAGGTCTACTCCGGTGACATAGCGATATCCCACACCAAGACCAACCTTCATGAACCGGGTGAAGTTTACCTCCACTTCGGCCATGGGCTGGAGCACGAAGATATTATCTTTCAGATCGGTTTCCATCAGCCTGATATCGCCCCAGCCGACCATCAGGCCCAGGTTGGGATGAAGCGCCCGGCGGCTTTCATGAATGTAGCCGGCCATCAGGCCTCCATAGCCAAACTCAAGCTCACCCGGATCATACGTTATGGGATTGGTATTGCCATATCCATAGCCTCCGAGATACAGGCTCTGATTAAGCAATACACCGCCTCCACCACCCATCATGTGGGTGAACTTACCGTTGATGCTGGTAAAGCTCATCCATGGACCACCAAAACCGGAGATGGAGAGCTCTTCTCCCAAAATTGTCTCCAGTGGCTCCTCATCCTTTTCCTGAGCAAACACCGCCATAGATATAATCAACAGGGCTGAGAGACAAGCTAATTTTTTTCGAGTCATCATGTTTGAAAAAGGTTTTTTAGTTACAAGCCGTTTTATATATGCCTTCATGGGCAAACACGTTGCCCATGTCATATCAATAGCTGCGACAAGAAGAAGAACACGATATTTTTGTTCATCCCAATAACAGCAGCTAATAAGGTAAGGTTGGCAGGGTGAATACCTGTATGCAACTATTGTTGAATACGAAAATAAGGTTTTGTTATTGAATCGAATGCATATCGGCCGTTGAATTTTACTTTTCCGGCCCTGTTAGCCAACAAGGTATTGTATGCATTAAGTTGCAGGTCCTGGAACCTGAATAATGCCGGCGGTTTTAACGTATTTGGCCGGGGATGTTTATGTTTTTTATCCCCTTTACGATTCCTGTATCCTGAAATAGCCGGTAATTTCTTTGAGCACTTCAGCCTGCTCGGAGAGCTCGTCGGCATTTTGCTTCAATCCTTCAAACCGGTTGAGGTTATCCTGGGTTATGCGGTTCAGAGATTGAAGAGCTTTGTTGACCTGCCCGGCTCCCTCGTTCTGTTCATGGCTTGCCGCTGAAATTTCCTGAACCAGTTTGGAGGTTTTCTCTATTTCCGGTACCACCTGGCTGATCATTTGTCCGGCTTTCTCGGTGGTGGCGACACTGGAATTCGAATAACCTTCGATTTCCTCTGCCGCATGTTTGCTTTTTTCGGCCAGTTTCCTCACCTCGGAGGCCACCACGGCAAAGCCTTTGCCATATTCACCTGCCCGTGCAGCCTCTACTGCCGCGTTTAGTGCCAGGATGTTGGTTTGAAAGGCGATATCATTGATCACGGTGATCTTGTTGGCAATATTGCGGATGGAAGTGAGGCTGGCCTCTGCTGCTTTCCCAATCTCTCCGCCTCTATGGGCCGTCTCAACCGATATCTTTTCGGTAGCCTTCGAGTTGTTGGAGTTTTGCTGGATGTTGGCTGCCATCTCCTCCATCGACGAGGCAACCTGCTGGGAGGAGCTGGCCTGATGACCGGCACCGTTAGAGAGTTCATTGGATTTGTTGTTGATCTCACCGCTGGTAGAGGTGATTTTCGCAGCGCTTGAGGTGATCCGCGAGACCATCTGGTTGAGTTTATTGGCCATGTTCTCAAGGCTTTGTGCCAGGTCGCCTATCTCGTCGTTTTGACGGATGTTGACCCGGGCCGTGAGATCACCCGATTCGATTGCCCGGGCAAACTCCACACCCTTCTTTACAGGCCGGGTGATGGAACGGTTGGTGAAATAACCGGCCAATACCAGGATGATCATTACTACAATCGAGATGCCCACAACGATGCGCGGAAACCGGGCAAAGGATGTATTCATCATACGGTTGGCAGTCTCCATCTTTTCCGATTGCAGGGCGATGAGTTGGTCCAGGTTCTGAATCACCTTTTCGGTAAGGTTCATGATTACGCCGCCTTCCTCAACGAGGGGTGTCACCTCAAAAATCACCAGCGCATCGTCATAGCTTTCAAAGTTGTTGAGCTGGCTCATTACCTCCTTATGCCTGGGTATCAATGAGTCGTTAATGGTTTGTTTGATGCTGCTGAAATGTTTTTGACTCTCGGGCTCCCATTGTGGAGCCAGCGTGTTGAGCTCTTCAATTACACCGGGGAATATGGAGTCATGAAGCCTTCTCAGTCGCAGCTTGTCGGCCGTACCGCTCTGCTTGTCTATATGGACCCAGTTTTTTATCAGCATCTTGGAATCTACCACCACCTGCCTTAAGTGACTGAGGTTGTTTGTTGAGGGAGTATACAACCGGGTAATGGATTCGTTAAGTTCTTTGTTTTTCAGAGAATTGTTAATCATGATGAACGAATTCACCATAAAGGCAATGAAGACAATTCCAAATCCGATCGCCAGTTTCCGGCCTATTGTAAATCTTTTCATAGATGTTTTGTTGTATGGTATGTTGGGCTTTTGTTCTAAAAATGAGAAATCCAAATATCTTAATAATTGTTGTTGGTTTTGAAAGAGAGCGATTGAGAATTGTTACGGTCTCCGGTGATATGGATCACCTCTAATTCCGCAACCTTTTTCTGGAAGAGCAAAATATTCCCCATGGGCATCTATTTATTCTCAGTCTACATTGACAGGCGATGAAAAAATCGGGGCTGTTTCATACCTCTTCTACCGAAAGCTTATGACGGGGCGGAATAATGAAAAGTTTTAATTTTCTCATCTTATTTATATATTTGCTAACCTTAAATTTATACACATCCCTTTTTAAATCATTTATAACAAGCACTTATTTAAAAGAATATTGGATTATTAACTAAAATAGCATGCTCAATGAAACCTGCATCCAATAACTTACACAACAAGGACATGGTTATTCCATGCAGGTTACATAAGTCCAAATTATTAAATAATAAATAACCTTATGAAAATCCTAGTATGTATAAGTAATGTGCCCGACACAACCACGAAGGTGAAATTCACCGACGACAACACCCGGTTGGACACCTCGGGCATACAGTGGGTCATCAATCCCTGGGATGAGCTGGCCTTGACCAGGGCTCTTCAGTTGAAGGAAGACAAGGGTAATTCTGTAGAATCTGTAACCGTAGCCCACGTGGGCGGGAAAGAATCGGAACCTACCATACGCAAGGCCCTGGCCATTGGAGCCGATGATGCCATCCGCATCGGTGCGGAGCCCCGCGACGCTTATTTCGTCGCTTATCAGTTGGCTGAGATGATCAAACAGCATAATTTTGATATCATTTTTGCCGGCATTGAATCCAGTGATTACAACGGAGCAGCCGTTGGCGGCATGCTTGCTGAATTTCTGGAGATGCCTTCCGTCTCGTCCGTCTCCTCGCTCGAGTTGGAAAACGACCAGGTAAAGATTATCCGCGACATTGATGGTGGCAAAGAAGAGATCTCATCACAACTGCCCACCGTGATAGTGGCACAAAAGGGGATTGCCATCGAGCCCAGGATTGCCAATATGCGAGGCATCATGATGGCACGCAAGAAGCCCTTGAACGTGGTGGAACCTGTTGACGGAGAAGTGCTGGCCGACTTTGTGGATTACGAATTGCCCCAGGCCAAGCCGCCTTGCCGGATGATTGATCCCGAGAACGTTAAGGAGCTGGTCGACCTCTTGCAAAACGACGCCAAGGTCATTTAAGGGTAATACCCTGGTTCATTCAGTTAATATCAAATTTCATTAAAACAAGAAATATGGCAGTATTAGTCTTTACAGAACACTGGGATGGTCAATTCAAGAAATCCTCTTTTGAGTTGGTTTCCTATGCCAACAAGCTGGCCGAGATGACCAACACCCATACTGTAGCCCTTTCCATAGGCGAGGTGGATGAGGATAACCTCAGGCAGCTGGCCGATTATGGTGCAGATAAGATTGTTTCCGTTCATCAGGAATCGTTAAAATATTTGGATAATCAGGCTTATACCTCGGTTATTCAGCAGGTGGCTGACCAGGAATCGGCCGATATATTGGTGCTGGCTCATAACAATACGGGAAAAGCCCTGGCACCCCGTCTTTCCGTGCGAATGAAAGCCGCCATGGGTTCGGAAGTGAAAGCCGTGCCCTCCAGCCTCGAGCCCTTCACTATCAACAAGAAGGTTTTCTCCGGCAAAGCTTATGCAAACGTGGTGCTGAAAACCGATAAGAAGATTCTGACCCTGGCTCAAAACTCTTATGGCATGTATGAGAACACCCAGGAGCCGGTCATTGAGAACTTCGATCCTCAGGTAGGCGACGACCAGATCAAGACGCAGGTGGTGGATGTGGAGAAGTACAGAGACAAGCTCTTACTGACCGATGCCGAGCTGGTTGTTTCCGGTGGCCGCGGCATGAAATCATCCGAGAACTGGGATAAGCTTGAAGAGCTGGCCGATGAGCTGGGCGCTGCCCTGGCTTGCTCGCGGCCCGTCTCCGACGAGGGTTGGAGGCCCCACGAAGAACATACCGGGCAAACCGGTAAGATCATTGCCCCCGATCTCTATATCGCAGCCGGTATATCCGGTGCCATCCAGCATGTGGCTGGAGTAAGCGCCGCCAAGTATATTGTAGCCGTCAACAACGATCCGGATGCTCCCATCTTTGAGGTGGCCGATTACGGGGTAGTTGGTGATGCCCTTAAAGTGTTGCCCGAATTGACCAAGGCCTTCAGACAGGCACGGTCATAAATTTTACCGGTCAGGAAGGATGCCCATGGATCCTGCGGCTCCCGGCCAATGCCTTTATACGCCAAAACCCACAGCATAAGACCACCGGTTCTTTCATCTCAGTGGGTTTTAGTGTTTGGAGGCACCCTGGCAGCGCGGCATCTTCCAGACCCTAATCTTAAACAAAGAAAAAATGCTTAAACAGGTTGTTTTCATTATTGCCTTGCTCATCACCCTGGGGGTTTTTACCTATACGTTGATGCGGGTGTTGTCTTATTTTAAGCTTACCCGTCAAAATTTTCCGGTTCGCCAGCTGGGTCGCCGTTTCAACCTGATGATGAAAGTGGCAGTCGGACAAACCAAGATTTTTCGCAGGCCGGTCATTGGCTTGTTACATGCACTGGTGTTTTGGGGGTTTATTGTTATTTTGATTGGCAGCATCGAGATGGTGGTCGATGGAATCCTGGGAACAGAAAGGATCTTCAGGGCTCTAGGGGTGGTGTATGATGTGATTATTGGAGCGGGAGATGTTTTCGCCCTGATCATCGCCGTGGCTATAGTGGTCTTCCTTGCCCGGAGGCTTTTCCTTCATGTCAGGCGCTTCTCCGGTATTGAGATGGACCACAAAAAGCATATAGACGCCAATTTTGCCCTCTCCCTGATCCTTCTGCTGATGATCACCCTTTTGGGGATGAACACCTTTTACATCCAGCATGCCCTCGCCACGGGCCATGAGATCCACGGAGTCTTCCCGGTAAGCCGCCTGATGGCCCCCTGGTTTGCCGGTATGTCGGGCGATCAGCTTTTTATTTACCACGAGGCCAACTGGTGGGCGCATATTCTGCTGATCTTCTTCTTTGCTAATTATCTTCCTTATTCCAAACACTTCCATGTCTTCCTCTCGGTACCCAATGTGTTTCTCAGCAGGCTCGACCCGCTGGGTAAGCTCGATACCATGGAGAATGTGAAGAAAGAGGTACAAATGATGCTCGACCCCAACGCCACCTTCGATGAACCGGCAGAAGAAGGAGAGGTGGAGCGTTTCGGGGTGAAGGATGTAGAGGATGTCACCTGGAAGAATTATTTTGATTCGCTGGCCTGCACCCAGTGCGGACGTTGTACCGATGTGTGCCCGGCCAACATCACCGGCAAAAAACTCTCCCCCCGTAAGATCGTCATGGATGTGCGAGCCCGCATGCAAGAGAAGGGCCCGCAGATGGTTAAGCAGGGCAGGGACTACGACGACACCAAAGCCCTGCTGAGGGATTACATCACCGAGGAAGAGCTGTGGGCCTGCACCACCTGCAACGCATGCGCCCAGGAATGCCCCATTAATATCAACCATCCCACCCTGATTGTGGAGATGCGCAGGTACCTGGTGATGGAGGAATCTGCCGGGCCGGGCGACCTGAATGCCATCTTTACCAACATAGAGAACAACGGGGCCCCCTGGCAATATTCCCAGGAGGACCGGATGCAGTGGGCCGAAGAATTGTACATGAACGAATAATGCTGATTTCAATATAGATACCATTATGACCAAACGCAAGATCGAAGTACCGGTGATGTCGGATGTTCAGGCCAAAGGGGAGGAGCCCGAATACCTGGTTTGGATTGGCAGTGCAGGGGCATACGACGACCGCTACAAGAAAGTATCCCGGGCTTTCATTAAAGTACTCACCCACCTGGGGGTAAGCTATGCCGTGTTGGGCACCGAGGAATCCTCCAGTGGCGATGTGGCCAGGCGGGCCGGCAATGAGATGCTTTTTCAGATGCAGGCCATGACCAACATCGAGATTCTGAACGGGTACGGGGTGAAAAAGATCCTTACCGCCGATCCTCACGCCTACAACACCTTTAAAAATGAATATCCTGAGTTTGGCGGTCATTATGAGGTGTGGCATCATACCCAGTTCTTTCAGAAGCTGATCCGCGAGGGCAAGCTGAACCTGGACTCACCTGTCTTTAAGGAACAGTCGATCACCTTTCACGACCCCTGCTACCTGGGGCGGGCCAATGGCGAATATGAGGCCCCGCGCGATGTGCTCAAGGCAATGCCCGCTCAGATGCGGGAG
>P_1C_Sed_2_UnCtyDRAFT_1000450_pt1 | contig 12652 bp, 13 predicted proteins | sample Pon1CUnioCityCA_4_FD_10229 | JGI IMG/M metagenome (IMG submission 10229) | reverse complement strand
GGGCCCGGCCCGCGTCAAGCTCCTCGACCAGAACGCCCAGCATTCCCGGCTCGAAAAACTTCTCGCCTCGGGGAATGCGGGCGACCACTACGTCGATGGGAATGGCAAAGGCCATGCCTTCGATCTGTTCGGAGGCCAGTTTGCTGGTGTTCATGCCCACTACCTCGGCGTCCAGGTTGACGAGGGGACCGCCGCTGTTACCGGGGTTTATGGCCGCGTCGGTCTGGATATAAAAGCTCGAGGTCCCTTCGATCGCCGAGCGGTACATGCCGGAGACGATCCCGGTGGAAGCACTGTTTAAGAGTCCCAGCGGATGTCCGATGGCGATGACCCATTGTCCGATCTTGAGGGAGTAGGGGTCTCCTGTTTCGAGGGACGTCAGGCTTTTGCCTTCGATGGTGGTCTGGGACGGCTTGATGATGCACATGTCCACTTTGTCGTCAACGTAGATGACGGTGCCCTTCATCCGGTCGCGGGTCCACAGATGGAGGTCCACCTGTCCTCCCACGTTGCAGGACTGGCTGCTGCTCGACTCGTTGATGACGACGTGACGGTTGCTGGCCACAAAGTAACGGCCGTCGACCTTCAAGATCATGCCCGTGCCGCTCGATCCCTTGCACTGGACCTGGACGACCCCCGGCATGGCCTTTTCCACCGCCTTGGTCCAGATGTTGTCAACGTCGTGCCGGTAGGACGAGCGGGCAAAAGCCTGGTTGCTTTTTAAAGGAGAAAAGTCGGGAAGAAAAACCTGCCAGGCCAGGGCCAGTACGAAAACAAACGCCAAAACGAACCAAGTACTTTTCCGTTTCATTTTACCCTCCTTAAGGCGTTTTTTCCGGCGACCGGGCCGGGCAGAGGTCCTTCTTTCCGGCCTATGTCGACCTTATGTTCTCAGTTTTCCGTCAGAATCTGGTCATCATAGAGCGTCTCAAAGCGCAGTTTGTGTTTTGCTTCTTCCTGCGCCAGGGCGAGGAACGTCTCTTTGAGACTGTCGTTTTGCGCCGATGCCGCCAGGTCGGTATAGAGCTTGAAAGCCGCCTTTTCTTTTTTCATTGCCAGAAGCAGCGAGTCCTGGAGGCCCATCTCGGCGTCAGGCTGGGCCTCGACCGTATAGTCGGCAATCTTCAAATCTTTCACCTTGGCCTCGGACGAAATCATGAGCTTGCCGCTCTGGACGGCCTCCAGCTTGGCGCGGTGGCCTTTCTCTTCCTTGGCAAAGCCCTCGAAAAGCTCCTGTATGGAACGGTCTTTGACCCTTTTCGAAAGGTCCATGTAAAACTCGTAAGACTCGTCCTCCCTGGCCATGGCAAACTCCAAAGCTTCATCAACAGAACCGAAACTACTCATAACGTTCTCCTTTCAATCGAATTTGACGGCATATTCAATAGCCGTATCCTTCCGCTTTTACCTTACCTTTAAAAACGTGATAGACCCATGACTGATAGGCTACCACCACGGGAACAAAAACTATAACAACCCCCAGCATGATCTTCAAGGTATGGGGCCCGGAAGCGGCGTCCATCACGTTTATGCTGTAAATCTTGTGAATGCTGGAGGGCACCAGATCGGGGAATATTCCGAAGAGCCCGAAGAACACGGCGTAGAGAATGGTAATTGCCGACGCGGCCCAGGCCCATACTATGCGCTTCCTGTACAGGAAATAGACGGAGGCGAGAAGTGCGATCACCAGGACGGCGGGGACCACCGCCAGGCCCGGCCGTTTGATGTAGTTGGTGTAGATTTCCGTGTTATATGCCGTCGAGACCAGAAACAACACCGCGACCAGCGCGAAAGCGGGCCACAGCTTCAAGGCGGTTTTGGCGGCCCTCTCCTCGATCTCTCCTTCTCCCTTCAGAGACACCCACAAGGCGCCGTGGAAGGCGAACATAAAGACGAACAAAAGTCCGCCGAGGATNCCATAGACGTTGAAAAAGGTCGCCATAGAACCTTCCAGGACACCGTCCGCATTAATGGGAATGCCCGCAAAGAGGTTTGCGAAAGTAAGGCCGAAAAAGAAAGAACCGGTCAGGCTGCTTAAAAAGAAAAGCAGGTCCCAGAAGCGCTTCGACCCGTTACGCTCCGAATGCTCCCTCAAGACCACGGAGGCCCCCCGGATGATGAGCGCGAAAAGAACGATCATGAGAGGGGAATAGAGCGCGCTGAACATGACGGCATAGGCCAGGGGAAAGGCGGCAAAGGTGATTCCGCCGGCGGCCACCAGCCAAACTTCGTTGCCGTCCCAGAATGGGCCGATGGCGCTGTAAATGGTCTGCCGGTCTTCCTCCTTTTTGCCGAGAAAAGGAAGCAAAGTGCCGCCGCCCAGGTCGAAACCGTCAAGCATGAAATACACTCCCCAAAGCAGTCCCCACAAGGCAAACCAGATAAGAAGCACTTTAAACCTCCTCTCCCGCGTCGCCAGACCGTAACGCCGTCGCTTCTTCAGGACCGCGGCGGGCAAAACGGTAAATAAGATAGAAGTTGACCAGCCCCAGGAAAGTATAAACCAGGACGAAGCCGATTAACGTGGTCCACACCTGGCTTTCCGCCAAAGTTGACGCGGCCTCGGCGGTCCGCACCTTGCCATAGACGATCCACGGCTGCCGGCCCACCTCCGTCAGAATCCACCCGAACTGAAGCGCCAGATAGGGAAGCGGAATGATCAGAATGAATATCCACGGCAGACGGGGGTATCGTTCGAGCCGGGCGCGGAACTTCAGCAGAATGCCGTAGCCGGGGACCCTTGACTTGTCGGGTCCGTAATAGACGAGCCCCAGCAGCGCCAGGGGAATGAACATAAAGCCCAGTCCCACCATGGCCCGGAAGGCGAGGAACGTCACCAGCACGGGCGGCCGCTCGTCCTTCGGCCATTCTTCGAGTCCCTTGACTTCGGCGTCGGCGCGGTGGTAGGCCAGCAGGCTCAAGGCGTTGGGTATCTTGATGAGTTCGACGATGTTGCGCTCGTTCTTTTCATCTGGAATAAGAATCAAGGTCTGGTCGGCGCCTTCCCCTTCCGGGCTTGTCTCCCAAAGCGCCTCCATGGCCGCCAGCTTGGCGGGCTGGATTTTGGCCACCACCGCGCCGTTGGCGTGCCCCTGCACCACTTCAAACAACGAAAAGACCAAGGCGAAGTACATTCCGATACGGGCGGACTTCATGAAAATCTCGCGGTTCTGGTTTTTCATGAGATGATAGGCGGAGACGCCCATTACAAAGAATCCGGAGAGGACAAATGAGCCGGCCACAGTGTGCAGAAAGGCGTTGATGGCGGTGGAGCTTGATATGAGAGCGAAAAAGTCGGTGAGCATTGCCCGGCCGGTTTCGGGGTTGATCTCGTATCCGACGGGGTGCTGCATAAAGGAGTTGGCGGNGAGAATCCAGAAGGCAGACACGGTGGACGCCAGCGCCACGATCCAGATGGACAGGGCATGAAGCTTGGGTGAGATGCGTTCCCATCCGAAAATCCACACCGCCAGGAAAGTGGATTCGAGGAAAAAAGCCACGGTGGCTTCTATGGCGAGAAGCGAACCGAAGACATCTCCCACGTACTTGCTGTACTCCGACCAGTTCGTGCCGAACTGGAACTCGAGGGTAAGGCCGGTCACCACGCCCACCGCGAAGTTTACAATAAAAATGCGACCCCAGAACTTGACCATGCGCTTGTATTTTTCGTCGCCGGTGCGCACGTAGATGGTTTCCATAATGGCGATTATTACCGACAGCCCCAGCGTCAGGGGAACGAACAGAAAGTGAAACATGGCTGCAACCGCGAACTGGAGCCGGGACAATAAAACCACGTCCATAAAACTTATCCCCCCTGTCTTTTTTCAGCGGACTGAAGCGCCGACCGCGCCATCTCGGAAATGCTTTTTGCCATATAATCTCCGTCCCAGTATATCAAAACCCGGGAATCGTCTCCTGTCAATCCCTTGAGTCCGGGCCCGGCTTTTTCGGTGGCCAGGGGCACAAGGGCCCACGCCGCCAATGCCCGGACCTGCAAGTCTTCGGCTCCGAGCAGCGGCACAAGGTATTGTTCCGCGTCGGCAAGATGTGCGGGCCGGAAGCGGGCCAGACGTCCCACTCCCCAGACAGCTCCCCTCTGCAACGGCACGTGCTCCAGGTATTGCCCTTCCGGCGCTATAAAAGATATCAGGATGTTCGCGAACTCGGAAGCCAGTTCTTCGCGCTCCACCATGGCCTCGGCCATGGACTCGGGCGCGCCCCATCCGATCCCGCCGGACTCGTCGTTCAAGCTCCACATGAGCCGTCTCATCATGGTCCGGGCCGCTTCCATGTCTTCTTCCGCCAGCAGCGCGATGACAAGTCCAATAAGAGAGACCGCCCGCCACTTCAGGTCGTCGTCTGCGCTGCATAAGGCGGCGAGCAGGGGTTTTGTCGCTTTGCCGGCCGGAAGCTTCCTCACGCATTGTCGGGAGGACTCCAAGTCCGGCAGGGCGAGACAGTCGTTAACAGCTTTTTTTATGCTCCGGCGGTCGAGGGCCATAAGATCATTTCGACTCTTGTACCGCTTTGCCTATCTTACGTCCCAGCTCGACGCAGGGTGAGAGGGCCTCGTGGTCGGGCACGTACTTGGCTTTCACTCCCTTGTCGATAACCTCGATCTTCATGTCTTCCAAGGCGCTGTTGATTATCTTCACGCTTTCCCCGCTCCATCCGTAAGACCCGAAGGCGGCGCCGATCTTGTTTTGGGGCCTGAGTCCCTTCATGTAAGTCAGGATGTCGGATATGGTGGGGAGGATGCCGTTATTGAAAGTGGGCGAACCTATGACTATGGCCCTGGCGTCGAGCAGCTCGGTGAGGACGTCGCTCCGATGGGTCTTCGCCATGTTCATCATTTTGTAGGACACGCCTTCCTGCATGATGCCGTCGGCGATTGCCTTGGCCATGGTCTCGGTTGACTGCCACATGGTGTCGTAAATGACGAGGGCCTTGGCAACGGTCTCCTGCCTGCTCCAGCGGTCATAGGCCTCGATGATCTTGCCGGGGTTTTTACGCCATATCAGGCCGTGGTCGCAGGCGATCATGTTGATTTTGATGCCCAGCTTGTTGACCTCTTCCAGCAGCTTCTGCACCAGCGGCGAGTAGAGAAGCAGGATGTTGGCGTAGTACTTGGCGGCGTGGCGGAAGAGCTCGGGCCCGTCCACTTCGTCGTCGAACCGTTCGCTGGTTGCCCAGTGCTGGCCGAAAGCGTCGCTCGAGATAAGCAGGCCGTCCTCCTTAATGTAGCTGAACATGCTGTCCGGCCAGTGGAGCATCTTGGTCTCCAGGAAGGTGACGGTCCTCTTGCCGAGACTCAGCTCTTCACCGTTTTCCACCACCTGGAAAGGCCAGTCTTCTCGGTGGAAATGCTCGATAAGGGCCTCTTTACCTTTTTTCGAGCAGAAGACCTTTTCGGGCTTTACCTCCTCGATGACTTCGGGCAGGCTTCCGGAGTGGTCCATTTCCGCGTGGTTCGCAACTATGTAGTCGATCTTTTCCGGGCTTACGAGCCTTCTGATGTTGTGCATGAGCTCGCTTCTGTAAGGCTTTTTAACGGTGTCGAAAAGGGTGATCTTGTCGTCCATCACCAGAAAGGCGTTGTAACTGGTCCCCTTTTCAGTCGAGTAGCCGTGGAAATCGCGGACGTTCCAGTCCACCGCGCCTACCCAGTATACGTTTTCAAGAACCTCAATAGGCGGCATAACTCCTCCTTATGGGCATTGTCCGGCCCCCCGGGGGAGGCCGGGTTAAAGTGCGGGCCGATCTCAGTCAGCCGGCTCGAACTGGTCCTTGGACGCGCCGCAGACCGGACAGACCCAGTCTTCGGGAATGTCCTCGAACGCCGTTCCCGGGGCTATGCCGCCGTCGGGGTCGCCCTTTTCCGGGTCGTAAATATAGCCGCACACCTGACATTCGTACTTTTGCATGATCATTACTCCTTTCTTTTCAACATATCAATTAATGGCCGTGTTCGTAAACTCCTGCTTCGCCGGTAAGCTCGCATTTCATGAAATCTATCTTGTTTCCGCAACTCTTGCAAAAATGTTCCTTGTCAAACTCGTCGGAAAAAATTTCCCGCTCGGTGCCGCATTCCGGGCACTTGCAGAAGAAAGAGCTCAAGCTCTTAAGACCGTCGAAACCGGGACAATGTTTGGGTGTAGACATTTTTGTTCCTCCTTTCCAGGCCAGTTTTTTGTCACAATTGTTTTTGTCGTTTACAAAAAGCTGTTCTTTTGTGCGGGCGGCTTATTGACTATGATGTGTTACGCTACTAGACGCCTTTGTCCGCTGCTTCGCCGCTGACCGCTTTCCTGCCTAGCGCGCAAGCCTTCTCGATGGCCTCGGCGTTTTCTTTTATGTCTCCTTTTCCTTCGACCTTTCGGAAAAATATTCCGCCTTCATAGCTCATGTCCAGGGCGTCGTAAAAATACTTGGCAGTGAGCTCGATGCCCACGAAAAGGTTTTCGCCGCGGGTGGCGCCCACAGCGATCAGGTAGCCTTTGCCCGAGTCGTAGCGGCCCCTGTCCTCTTTGGTCTTTTTCTCGATCATCCGCTTGCTCCACGACGCCTGTGCCCTGTCTATCAGGGCCTTGCCCTGGGCGGGCACTCCGTAGAAAAACACCGGAGTTGCAAGGATGATGCTTTCCGCCTTGTAAAGAAGCGGATAGACTTTTTGCATGTCGTCCTTCCAGATGCACTCTCCGGTTTTGTCGCATCCTCCGCACTCGCGGCAGCCTTCCATGGAAAGGTCCCGGGCGTAGACCCTTTCAACAACGGCGCCTGCGTCTCCCGCCCCTTCCAGCGCCCTGTCCAGCAAAATGTCGCTGTTGCCGTTTTTGCGGGGGCTGGTATAAATTCCTAGTACATTCATATCGCTCACTTAATTCGGGGGTCCATGTTACCGGTCCCCGGGTCCCCACACTCGGGAATGTAACAGGTCACGTTGAGAAACTCGCAGTGCTCGCCGCAGTTGGGACAAGGGTCGGGAGGCACCTGCGTTTTTACGGTGTAGCCGCAGTTGCTGCATTTCCAGGTGAGCTCTTCGACTTGATTTTGTTCTTCAGCCATTTTTCTTCCTCCGAAAAGGTTTTTAATATCTTTTATCTCAAGGACTTCAGAAGTCGGACCATTTCATCGGCCGAGGTCACCGGCCTTTCGCAGGAATGACCCCGGCAAACGTAGGCCGCGGCCTTACCGTCTTCGGTGTCCATGTCCGTCACGTAATCGGCCAGCCTCTCCAGCCTCCGGTTATCTTTGCCCGGCTCTTTTAAGACCGCAACCTTGTTGGGCAGGAACTTTTCATTGAGGGCAGCCAGTAATTTCCCGGTGTCTTCCGCTTCCCGGTCTCCAACGATGACCACTTCGCTTGAGGGGCCCAGCGCGTAATCGAAGGCCGACATCATCATGGAAAAGGCCGCGGGCGCTTTTCTGGTGGTGCAGTAAAAAGCGTTCATTATCTCCTCGGCCTCTTTCTCGAGGGACGGGTCGGCAAGAATCCCGGAAAGCCGCAGCAGCACCATCATGGCCACGGAATTGCCGGACGGCAATGCACCGTCAAAAGCGTCCTTGGGGCGGGAGATGGTGTCCTCCGATTGCTCTTCGGTCTGGAAAAAACCGCCAACCTCAGCGTGACGGAAGTTCTTCTGCATGTAATTTACAAGCTCGACTGCCCGTTCCAGGTAAGTTGCGTCAAAGCAGGCCTCATACAGCTCGACCATTCCCCACGCCATGTAGGCGTAGTCTTCGAAGAAAGCGGGTATCGCGGCCTCCTCGTCCCGGAATCGATGGAACAGGCGGCCGTCATCGCCGATCATCCGCTCTCGAACAAAGTCCGCGGCCCGCCGGGCGGCAGTGATGTATTCCGGCTCGTCAAGGACCGCTCCGGCGCGGGCCATCGCGGCGATCATGAGGCCGTTCCAGTCGGCAAGCACCTTGTCGTCCTTGTGGGGATGGACCCGGCCCTCGCGGGCTTCGAAGAGGTTCCGCCGAATGGAGTCGATCTTTTCTTCCAACTCCGCTTCGGTCATGCTCAGGTCCTTAGCCGTTTTGGCCAGGTCCCGGCCAAGATGAAAAATGTTTTTGCCGGTCCTCATTCCGCTCGCTTCGTCGCGGAAGTTGCCGTGGTCGTCAAGTTCAAATACACGGTAGGCAAGTACCGCTTCTTCTTCATCGAGCACCTGCCTTACCTCTTCCATAGTCCAGGTATAGAACTTTCCTTCCTCGCCCTCGCTGTCGGCGTCTTCTGCGGAGTAGAAGCCGCCCTCCGGCGAGGTCATGTCGCGGAGCACGTAAGTAATTATTTCGCGGACGGTCTTATCGAACAAGTTTTTGCCGGTCTCCTGGAATGCTTCGGTATAGGCAATGGCAAGGAGCGCCTGGTCGTAGAGCATCTTTTCGAAATGGGGCACCAGCCATTCCCGGTCCGTGGAGTAGCGGTGGAAGCCGAAGCCGACATGGTCGTAAATTCCGCCATGACGCATTGCCGTAAGTGTCTTGTCCACCATGTGGAGGGCCAGCTTTTCGCCGGTCCTCTTGTAGTAGCGGAGAAGAAAATAGAAGTTATGGGGCGAGGGGAACTTGGGCCTTTGCCCGACACCGCCGTATTGGTTGTCGAAGTTTCCGGCAAGCTGCTGATAGGCCATGTCCAGGAGGTCGGCTCCGGGGGCCTCACCGCCGCAGACGCCGGCGGGCCGGTTGAGCTCTTCTATTACCTGGCCGGCGACGTTGTCTATCTTTTGACGGTCGTTGTCCCACAGTTCCTTGATGCGGGGAACAAGCTCGGTCATTCCTATCATTCCCATCCTCGCGTCTTTGGGAATATAGGTCGCCGCGAAAAAAGGCCTTTTATTCGGCGTCAGAAAGATTGACAACGGCCATCCGCCTCCTCCAGAGAGCATCTGGGCGGCGTTCATGTAGATGGAGTCCAGGTCGGGCCGTTCTTCCCGGTCCACCTTGACCGGCACCAGCGACTCGTTTATGAGCCTGGCCACCTCCGGGTCCTCAAAGGACTCCTTTTCCATGACGTGGCACCAGTGACAGGTCGAGTAACCGATGGACAGGAACACCGGCTTGTCCTCTTTCTCCGCCTTGGCAAAGGCCTCCTCTCCCCACGGAAACCAGTCCACCGGATTGGTAGCATGCTGGAGGAGATAGGGGCTCTTTTCACCGGCAAGACGGTTCAATCTTTTATTTTCGGAAACGGATTCATTCATGCTTTCACTTCCGCTTTTGTTTATTAGTGGTCAGCGTCCTACTTAAGCATTTTTTGCTTTTTGTCTCCCGCCTCTTATCAGTAATTCTTCTTAATAAATAAAGAGTCCCTGTCAGTAAAAAGGTTACTTGAGTTTTTCAATTATCGCTTTCATGAACGCGGGCAGGTCCATGGGAGTGCGGGAAGTCACCAGGTTGCCGTCAACCACGACCTCCTCGTCCACCCATTCCAGCCCGGCGTTTATCATGTCGTCCTTGATGGCGTAAAACGACGTCCCTTTTTTGCCGCGTACAGCATTTGCGGAGATGGGGACCCATCCGCCGTGGCAAATGGCGGCGATGAGCTTTCCGGCCTCGTTGATTTCCTTTACAAACTTGACCACGTTTTTGCACCTGCGCAGGTGGTCAGGAGAGTATCCGCCGGGCACGATCACCGCGTCGAACTCCTTGGCCTTCGCCTGGTCCGCTTCCAGGTCCACCCGGGCAGGGTATCCGTGTTTGCTTTTTACGGTTTCGGGGCCTCCGGTGACCCCCACCAGCTTTACTTGTGCGCCTTCTTCCCGGAGCCGGTGGTAGGGGTACCACAGCTCAAGGTCTTCGTATATTTCGCCCGCCAGTACGGCGACTTTTTTTCCTTCCAGTTGCATGGCGTCTCCTTGTTAGTCGGGGTAGGTCCTAAACCGCCCCGCCTTTTTATCACTAGTGTTCCGTCAATCGAAAAAAGGGGAACAGGCCGACGAAAATTGCGGCTCCCGCCGCCCGCACGCAGTTTGAATTTCAATACGGCCCTTTATCCTTCCACCTCGATCTTTACCGAGTTGTCCCACAATCCGTGGATGTTGCAGTACTCCATGGCAAAGACCTCGGAGGACTTCTGGAGCATCATCTTGAAAGTGATGCGGGGCTCGGCATAAGTGGGCCCGAAATCGAAGTTGGCCACGTTGATCACCGGCCTTTCTCCGTCTTCCTTGGCATGCACCTGGACCCACTTGATGTGGTGTTCGATGGTGTTGGGATGGGGCGTTTCCTTGCCCACGATTACGGTGACCTCGAAGGGCTCGCCTTTTTTGACCTTGGAGGGCGCCTCGATGTGCGGGACATGCTTTTCCTTGCCCTCTTTTTCAGGGGGTACGATAACGTCTCCCAGTCGTGCCATTTTTTACCTCCTTTACTGTTTGGGGTTTTGAGTGTTCAAATAAAGTCCTTCAATATTTCGGCAAGCTGTTTCTTGTCGGTTTCCCGCCTGCCTAAAGGTCCGCCCGACAAGTAGGGAAAATTCTCCATGAAAGCCGGACGCTCGTTTTTGTAATAGACCCCGATGGGTATCCGGTCTTCCCATTCCATGGAAAGCTTGATGGCGGCCTCCCAGTCCGTGGGATCATGGTCTTCGATCTTCTCGGCCCTGTCTTTGTAGAACTTGAAGGTGTTGACGTTGTTAAACGAGACACAAGGCTGGAGGATGTCCACTACCGCGAAACCGGGATGGGCAATGGCCTGCTCGATGATATCGGCGAGATGTTCGATTTCTCCGGCGAACCCCCGGGCCACGAATCCGGCCTGCATGGCAATGGCGACGGCCAGGGGATTGAAGGGGCTGCCGGGCATTCCATGGGGCTGGGCCTTGGTCACAAAGCCGGGGTCGGAAGTGGGGCTTGCCTGCCCCTTGGTCAGTCCGTAGACCTGGTTGTCATGGGCGAGGAGCGTCAAGTCGGGATTGCGGCGGATGGCTGCCAAAAAGTGGTTTCCTCCTTCTCCGTAGTTGCAGCCGTCCCCACTCTCGACGATGACGGTGAGCTCCGGGTTGGCGCACTTGGCCGCGGTGGCCACCGGCAGGGCCCGGCCGTGAAGCCCGTTAAAGAGGTTCACGTTCATGTAGTGGGGCGCTTTGGCCGCCTGTCCTATGCCGGAGACAAAAAGTACGTCCGAGGGTTTGAGCTCACTTCCCACCAGGGCCTGCTTGACCGCCTTCAAAAGGCTGAAGTTTCCGCACCCCGGACACCAGGCGGTCTCATAATTGCCGAAATCTTGTACGTCAACCATTTTGGCCTCCTTCCCGTCCCCGGACCTCTTGCAATACCTGCTCGGCTGTGAGAGGCAGCCCGTCATAGCGCAGTACTTTGTCGTCGATCTCAATGCCGGTCTCCCGCCTGATAAGCCTCGCAAACTGGCCGGTGGCATTGCTTTCCACAGCCACCGTCCTGCCTGCTTTTTGCAGGTAGCCGGTAAACTGCTCGGGCAGAAGTGGCCATACCTGTCGGAAGTGCAGGGTGGCCACGTTCTTGCCTTCTTCAGAGAGCTTGCGGGCGGCCTCCCTGACTGCGCCNATGGCGGAGCCCCATGTCACCATAAGGAGGTCGGGGCCTTCATCTCCCTCATAGAGGGGGGCTTCCGTCTCGCTTTTCAGTCCCTCCATCTTCTTAAGCCGTTTGTCCACCATGCGGGTCCGCACTTCATGGTCTTCGGTAATGTGTCCGTCCTCGAAGTGCTCGTCGCTGTCGGCCACCACCAGGTCGGCACTCCAGCCGGGGACGCGCCGAGGAGAAACACCGTTTTCCGTAAACCGATACCTCTTATAATCGGAGGTCTCTTCTCCGTTGGCGCCCGCTTTTACCGGAGCTTTTCTTTGTATGTCAAAAGGTGCAACCGAACGATAGGAGTCGGCCAGGAACTGGTCGGTAAGTATGATCACCGGGCTTTGATATTTCTCCGCCATATGGAACGCCTTGTGTGTCAGTTCGAAGCATTCTTCGGATGACCCCGGCGCGAAGACCAGGCGGGGGAACTCCCCATGCCCGGCATATATGGCAAACTCGAGGTCGGCCTGCTCAGTACGGGTGGGCAGTCCGGTGGCCGGCCCGGGACGCTGGGCCAGTGCTATGACCACTGGAGTTTCGGTCATTCCGGCCAGGCTCAGTCCCTCGACCATGAGCGCGAAGCCGCCGCCCGATGTGCCCGTCATTGCCGGCGCCCCCGCAAAGGATGCCCCCAAAGCCATGTTCAAGGCGGCAATCTCGTCTTCGGCCTGCTCCACCAGGATGCCTGTCTTTTCGGCGTACTTTATAAGAGTGAGGGCAATGGACGTGGCCGGTGTCATGGGATAGAACGAGTAGAACCTGACCCCCGCGCTCATGGCGCCGAGGGCAATGGCCTGGTTGCCGTTTAACATGAGCCGTTCCGTTTGCGACGTGTCCGGAAGCGCGACGGTCTTGCCGGCCGCGTTCCGGCGGGCCCATTCCAGGGCCTTCTCCAGGACCTCCCGGTTTTTGTCGGCAAGCTCGGGTTTTTTAAAGTGGTCGTCAATAGTGTTTTGCAGCAGAGACGTGTCCAGCCCGAGGACAACAGCGAGTATGCCGAGGGCGGCCACGTTCCACATCCTGGTATCGGCCAGTTCATTAAAGGGTACGGATATGGCGGAGTCGGGACTTTGCAGTTCGGCGTCGGCGAT
>P_1C_Sed_2_UnCtyDRAFT_1000449_pt1 | contig 12702 bp, 10 predicted proteins | sample Pon1CUnioCityCA_4_FD_10229 | JGI IMG/M metagenome (IMG submission 10229) | reverse complement strand
CCAAACATACCCGCTAATACCCTTGTGTTCGATAATAACAGTGATAATTCATTATATGTGGGCATGGATGCAGGGGTCTATTATACCGATGATAAATTGTCACTTTATGAAGATTATTCACAGGGATTGCCTGATGTCATAGTACGCGACCTTGAGATGCATTACGCATCAGGAGCCCTTTTTGCAGGAACATACGGCAGGGGGGTATGGAAGGTCAGTACTACCATGACAGGAATAACAGGCATGCCGGCAAAAGCAGCCAATCCTCTGCCGGCAGACAGCTCGCAAAATATACACACAGGTGTAGTATTGGAATGGGAACCGGGAAGCCAGGCCACTACACATAATGTACATTTTGGCACTACTGATCCGCCCGGACTTGTTGCCAGCCAGGAAGATGTAATATTTGATCCCGGCGATTTGACTGCTGGCATGACCTACTACTGGAAGATCGATGAGCAGAATGACCGGGGCCTTACAGGAGGCGATACCTGGAGCTTTACCACTGACGGTTATTGCCCGGCCAGGGGAGGGCAGGGGACTACCTCTGATTATATTAGCAGGGTACGGACAGGGGATATAGATAATGTTTCAGGCAAAGGATATTACGAAAACTTTACAGCCCTGAGTACTCCTGTAACTAAAGGAGAAAAATATGAGCTGCATGTATCGCTGGATTATCACTGGGATCTCGATTCGCTTAATGCCTGGATAGACTGGAACGGGGATAAGATACTTTCCGCAGAGGAAGCTGTGACTATGTCGCGCCCGGGTACTGATCATACCAGCCATGGATCTTTTACGGTGCCTGATAATGCCATATCAGGGCCGGTAAGACTCAGGGTAAGGAATATCTACAATGCACAGGCTGATCCCTGTGGTGTGTATTCCGGTGAGGTAGAAGATTATACCCTCGAAGTACTTGATGCATCAACCAGTCTGGCCACAGCAGCTTACGATCCTTACCCGGCTGATGATGCAATTAATATACCGGCACTGGATAAGCTGAAATGGACTGCAGGTAACCTGGCTGTTTCACATAATGTTTATTTTGGGAAGGAAATAATACCCGGAACCGATGAATTTATTGTCAACCAGACTGATACCATCTTTGATCCGGGACTTCTTGAAAGAAGCACAACATATTACTGGAGGATTGACGAGCTTAACGGATCCGTTCCGGTAACAGGCAGGGTGTGGAAATTCACCACCGACAGGTACTGTCCTTCAGTTACTGATCCAGGCGCCGGGTTCCCTTTTATAATAAAGGTTAAATCAGCCAGTACCACTAATGAAACAGGAGAGGATAACTATACATTTTATACTGATCCTTTAGCCAGGGTAGCCATAGGGCAGGAATTAAGTTTACAGGTGACCATAAATACCTTTAGCGGTAATGAAAATGTGTATGCCTGGATAGACTGGGATGATAATAATGAATTTGATGAAGGGGAGGAAATTATTATGCAGGATCCCGATGGTGAGCTTCAGAGTACAGGAACTATTACCGTGCCTGCTGATGCTGTGCCCGGATTAAGCAGGTTAAGGCTCAGGGTAGCGGCGGAAGAGGGTAATGATCCCTGCAGCAGTTATACAGGAGAAACGGAGGATTACGTGGTTAAAGTGCTTCCGCTTCCGGGTGCACCCGGAAAGGCCGTTTTGATGATGCCTTCCCACGGAGCCACAAATATAAGTACCAGTGCCCCCCTACGGTGGATAGGGGGTGAAGGAGCCTTTTCACATGATATATTTTTCGGCACCACCAATCCCCCTCCTTACAGGGGGAACCAGACAGATACCATCTTTGACCCCGGCATACTCGGTAATAATACAAACTATTACTGGAGGATAGATGAGGTGAACAGCGGGGGTACAACAACAGGAGACCTGTGGACCTTCACAACATTTGACAGTGATGAAAGGAAGCCCCTGAAGGTCGACTTCGGATCACCATTCACCCCGGTGCAGGAAGGTTACAGTGCCTATATGGCTGTTCATAATGATATTTCATCCTTCATCACCTCAGCATATGGAGCCCTGGGGGCTGACATAATGCTAAGTGTTTCATGGTCGGGTGATGCCGTTAACGGAACGGCCGTGATGACTGACCGTGGAGGTGATGATAATACATTATCTCCCGGACTGCTCAGAGACTGGGCCGGAACCGATATGAGGGAGCCCGGAAATCCTCTGAAGATAGGCCTCAGTGGTTTGCCGGCAGGGACATATAAGTGGACATCCTATCATCATGACCCGCATGAGCAGAAAGGAAGGTTTTCAGTGCGGGTAACGGATGCTGCAGGAACAAAACAATCAGATGATATCGATATATCAAATGGCAGTTTGCTTCTATCCGGTGTAAACAGTTTTGTCACAGATATTGAATCGGACGGATCAGATATTGTGCTGGAATTTTATAAGCAGTTACAGAGTGGTGATGATAATAATTATTTTGTGATCAATGCTTTCAGGCTTGATAGCATGGTAGCAAACGGGATATACCCGCATTACGAAGATCCTGATCTTATTAAGCTCTACCCTAATCCTGCCCGGAATATACTGAATGTTGAATATACTGCCGGTCTGCAAAGTGTTAAAATGATTATTTACGATCATAGCGGTAAGCAGGTATATTCGCATATTTGCCCGGGCGGTAGCACAACTGCAGCCATCAACCTGGGAAATTATGAAAAAGGCTTCTATACTCTTGTTATATATAAGCAGGGACGGTTCATAACAAAGAAGTTCATAGTATATTAGTTATTCCGTGTGACCGGCAGGGATGCTGAAAAATGAAAAATTTACTGAACCATACTTCCGCTGTCCGGTGAAGAGCCTGTTTGCACTGAAATTATAATCACGCGGGTGCTCAAGGATGAACATACCACCGGGTATCAGACAGCCGCTGTCCAGTACCAAAAGAGGTATATCAGCAAGCCAGTCAAGCTTATATGGAGGATCGGCAAATATAATATCATAGTTTTCTGCAGGCCTGCTGAGGAATTTTCTTACATCGCAGCGAAAAACTTTCAGCCCTGGCATATTTATTTTCCGGGCGGTTTTGCTGATGAAAGCAGCGTGCGCCGGTTTTACTTCAACAGCATGTACCGTCTGTGCCCCGCGCGAAGCAAATTCATAACTGATACTGCCGGTACCGGCAAAAAGATCCAGGACTTTCAGTTCAGCGAGGTCAATGATATTATTGAGAATATTGAACAGGCTTTCCCTTGCCAGATCCGTGGTAGGCCTTACCTTTAGTCCTGCCGGTGGCTTTATAAGCCTTCCTTTATGTGTACCGCTGATTATGCGCAATTGATTATATTGAACAGATTACAGTATTGATGAGTATTAATCCCGTCAAATATATAACTCAGAGAATAATCATTATGGGGAGCAGCTAATTTAAGCGTACTTATATACCTGAGCATATTATTATACAGATCATCAAATTTATTTATATTGCCGCTAATGTAGACAGGATGGTCGCCCGGTACATTAAAACGGTTGAGGCAGTTAAGCAGGAAGTAGAGCACATCTGAATCGTTCCTTGTTCTGAAGGTATTGCAAAACTGCAGGTTCTCATTATCTATCAGTATCAGGGTAAAAAATCCCTGGTCGAAATGTACCCTGATATACCGGTCTTTATTCTTAGTGGCGCTTCTGAATGAAGAATCCAGCAGTGGTTTTACCTGATGTGAGAGTGAAGCTTCCGGAAAACGGCTACAGCTGAGATCAAAAATATCTTTCCTGATGCTGAATAAAAGATAGGCATCAGGAAAGCCAAGTTTATTGTTGGAGACTATATGATCACTGTGTAATTTATGATTCAGCTCAAAGTATTCATTTTTTACAGCAGGATCGAACAGTGAAGAAGGTACTATTGTACTTTGCTCAAGATTGAAAACAATACGGTATTTATAGTATGGTCTTTTCAGGAATTCATCCCCGGAGATTATTTTTTCTATCTCAGCTGCTAAGCCTGTTTCATTTCCGCTGAGCTTATAATCCCTGAACATAATAAACTTGTTTCTCAGCTTATCAAGAAGGGAAAAAGAAAATCCATTCAGTCCGAGCTGAATGGATATCTCATAATTATTGGTTGAATTTATATCCAGTGTTTCGTCAAACAGTTCTTTTTCATGCATATGAAAAACTGTTAATTCTCCCAGTTGCCGGCATTATTATTAGGTTCGCTAATATTACCAACGCGCATGCCCGGAAAGCCGGTGATCTTTTCACGCTCGGCGTTATAATTGGTAATTAATTGTTTGTCAAGTCCTCTGAGGAATACGTCATTCAGCACTGATGCTTCGAATACTTCAACGTCCACCCCTGATCCTGTTTCTACAATATCGGCCTCCAGCCTAAAGGTTTTATTATCTGTGTAAGGTACATATCTCAGTGAATCAACATGGAATCCGGGGTCAAATATTGAATCAAGCACCGAGGTGTAAGAGGTATCCCTGACGATCATTCCTCTGCGCAGGGCTTCCCTTTCGGCACTACGACCCCACTCTTCAATCATCTCATCAGTAACAGATCCTTCTTTGTATATCAGGGGGAAAGAATCAGTCTTTACAAAATTGATCAAAGTATCAAAGCTGCCGGTATACCTTCCGTATTTGGATTTAAAAGCTACTTCAGCAGTCCTGATATTTATTAATCTTTCCTTAATAGCATTTTCTCTTTTGTCTCTTTCTTTATTGAACCGTATGGGATTCATAATGCTGTTTATTAACAGGTACCCGAGGACAATAATTGCTGCGATTAATAGAATTCGTATAACTGTATTCATTTTTTTAATGTTAGATAAGTTTGGTTATGTTTGCTGCAAAAATAAAAAAATAAATTGAATACCAAACGCATCCGGGGTAATTTGAGCTAAATGATACAGTCACATATTGAGAATATATTAAATAAAAATCTGGGTCATAAGCCAACAGATGACCAGCTCAGTGCTATTAAGAAGATATCCTCGTTTATTATCACTAATACCAATGACAGTATTTTTTTGCTTACCGGTTATGCCGGTACCGGTAAAACCAGCCTGATAAACACCATAGTACGTACCCTGGAAAATTTTAATTTTAAGTCGGTGCTGCTTGCTCCAACAGGCAGGGCTGCCAAAGTACTGGCCTCATATACCGGCCGTTCATCTTTTACCGTTCACAAACATATCTACAGGCAAAAGAGCAGTAAGGATGGCCGGGGCAAATTTGATTTGGACAGGAATATGCATAAAGATGCTTTTTTCATTGTTGATGAAGCTTCTATGATCTCAGGTGAACAGTCTGAGGTATCATTGTTTGGCAGCGGCCGGCTGCTGGACGATCTTATCGAATATATTTACCGGGGAAGAAACTGTAAATTAATACTGGTAGGCGATACTGCCCAGCTGCCTCCCGTAGGATCGGCACTGAGTCCGGCACTGAGCAAAACAGATCTTGCCCTTTACGGTTTTAATATTGAGTATGCAGAATTGCGTGAGGTGGTCCGTCAGAACCGGGATTCAGGTATACTGATGAATGCCACGCGTATACGTGCCAAAATAACGGATAATGACCTGAGCATACCCAGCTTCAGGGTTTCCCCTTACGATGATATATCAAGGATCAGCGGCGAGTCTCTTCTGGAGGAGATTGAGTCGGCATATTCTTATGCCGGAATCGATGGCAGTGTGATAATTGTCAATTCAAACAGGATGGCCAATAAATATAACCAGGGTATTCGAAACAGGATATTGTTCAGGGAAGAGGAAATATGTGCAGGCGATATGATAATGATAGTCAAGAATAATTATTTCTGGGTAAGCGGGGAAGAGGAACTTGACTTTATTGCCAATGGTGATATAGCATGTATAAAAAAAGTTTTACGCAAGGAAGAAAGGTATGGCCTGCGGTTTGCGGATATGATACTTGACTTTGTTGATTATTCACTTGAGCTTGAGGTAAAGGTACTGCTCGACACCCTTGGCTCTGAAAAAGCTTCCCTTTCGGGAGAGCAGAACAGGATGCTTTACGAGAGCGTAATGCAGGATTACTCTGAACTGAGTACAAAGAAGAAACGTTTCGAGGCTGTTAAGAATGATCCTTTCTTTAATGCAATGCAGATCAAATTCGCCTACGCGGTAACCTGCCACAAAGCCCAGGGAGGACAGTGGGAGCGTGTTTTTATTGACCAGGGCATGTTTAACAGGCAGGAGCCTTCGGTGGATTACCTGCGCTGGCTTTACACAGCCGTGACAAGGGCTACAGACAGGCTGTACCTCGTGAATTTTTTGCCCGCCTTTTTTGAAGATGACTAGTCGCCAATAATCTTTACCAGCACCCTCTTCCTGCGTTTACCATCAAACTCGCCGTAGAATATTTGTTCCCAGGGCCCAAAGTCCAGTTCACCCTCCGTAACAGCAGCAACTACTTCCCTGCCCATTACCGTCCGTTTCAGATGGGCATCGGCATTATCTTCAGAACCGTCATTATGGCGGTACCTGGAATAAGGCTTTTCGGGGGCCAGCTTCTCAAGCCATTCTTCAAAATCATTATGTAAACCTGGTTCATCATCATTGATGAATACACTTGCACTTATGTGCATGGCATTTACAAGACACAGGCCTTCTTTAATGCCGCTCTCCCTGAGAGCTTCATTTATCTGGCCGGTGATATTGATAAGTTCTCTGCGTGAACGGGTATTAAACCAGAGTTCTTTCCTGTATGATTTCATTTCTTCGTTTTTTTTGTTTAACTATTTATTCTGTTGCTCTGTCATAAAAACACTTTAAATAATATCTTTTATGAAATTTGGTCAGGTTTATTCACTTTGTTCGTGAGAGAGTACTTCGCTGAGTTAATTATTAATTTTTTTTAATGTCATTAAGAGCGTGAATTAATATGAACACTGATTATTGTCAGGACAGGTCACTGATTAATTCCCTGGCAAGGTCCGCAATTCTCCTATCAAGTTTTGCCGCTTTTTCCTCATATTCATTCTTGTTTTCAAGTCTGTCATTAACGCTGAAATAGAATTTGATCTTGGGCTCAGTGCCTGATGGCCGCATTGATATGATGCTGCCGTCTTTCAGTAAAAACTGCAGTACATTACCCGGCTCCTTTTCAATTACTGTCTCGGTATTGTTTATTATATCCCTTGATATACGCTCCAGGTAATCATTGATCCTTATTACTTTTGAATTATTCAGTTCCAGGGGCGGGTCATTTCTGAACCCGCTCATTATCCTGTCAATTTCATCTGCACCTTCTTTTCCCTTTCGGACCATATATTCCAGTTTTTCGCGGTAAAGCCCGTATTCATAATAAATATCTATCAGGATATCAAAAAGGCTTTTATTATTACATGCAGCATAGGCGGCCATCTCGGATATCAGGGCACATGAGCCCACCGCATCCTTGTCTCTTACATAATCACCCGGCAGGTAACCAAAACTTTCTTCACCTCCCCCGATATATTTCCTGTCATCTCCCAGCTTTTCCATCAGATTGGCAAAATATTTAAACCCGGTAAGTACATTAAAGCATTCCACTCTATACTTTTCTGCCATCTTATCCAGCAGTCCGGAAGTAACAATTGTTTTGATAATATACTCATTTCCTCTCAGCATGTTTTTTTCTTTCCTTTGATCAAGTATATACCATGTCAGCAGGGCTGCCGTCTGGTTGCCGTTAAGCAGAACAAACCGCCCCGCCCTGTTTTTTACAGCCACGCCCAGCCTGTCGCCATCAGGATCTGTTGCCATAACTATACGGGCATTAGTTTCTTCCGCTTTATCGAGGGCCATCTTTAAGGCTTCCGGCTCTTCAGGGTTGGGCGATTCCACCGTGGGGAAATTACCGTCCGTTATATCCTGCTCGGGCACATTAATTATATTGGTAAAACCGAATTTCCTTAGTGTTTCGGGAATTATTTTTACGCCTGTGCCGTGTATGGGGGTATAAACAATTCCGATATCATGATTTTCTTCAATACATCCGGGATTCAGGCTGATCTTTTTAACTGTATCAGTAAACAGGTCATCGATTTCTTTACCTATGCTGATGATATTTTCCCGTGGACCGTTAAAGTTTATCCGTGATATAGTTGTGATCTTTCTTACTTCAGCGATAATATTTTTATCGTGCGGAGGGGTTACCTGGCCGCCATCTTCCCAGTACGCTTTATAGCCGTTATATTCGGGAGGGTTATGTGATGCGGTTAATATTATACCGCTCTGGCATCCAAGATGCCTTATGGCAAAAGAGAGTTCAGGTGTTGGCCTTAGCGATTCAAAGAGGTAAACCCTGAAACCGTTTGCCGAGAATATGCCGGCAGCAACTTCAGAAAAGTATCTGCTGTTATGCCTGCAATCGTATGCAATGGCCACTTTTATATCAGGGGAGGGGAATTTTTTTTTAAGGTAATTTGATAAACCCTGTGTTGCCATTCCAACAATATATTTATTCATCCTGTTGGTGCCGGCTCCCATAATACCCCTCAGGCCGCCGGTACCGAATTCAAGGTCTTTATAAAATGCATCAACAAGTTTTTTCTCATCATTATCAATCATGTCAAGAACTTCCTTCCTTGTATCCTCATCATACTCGATTGTGGTCCAGGCTTTTGCTTTTTTATAAATTCTATCCAGTTCTTTCATTTGCAAGGTTTATGTTTTGTATGCATTTTTTCAGGCTTTCCTGCCAGTAAGGGATATCTATATTATAATTTTTTTTTATTTTATCCGAACAAAGTACTGAATAAGCGGGTCTTTTTGCCGGCAATGGATATTCAGCAGTGCTTACAGGTTTGATTTTTATATCATGCCTTTGTATCTTCTTTATTTCTTCTGCAAATTCATACCAGCTGCAATATCCTTCATTGCTGTAATGGTAAAGACCAGGGATATAATTATTTTTATTTTTTTCAGTATCTGAAATAATCCTTACCACAGCCGATGCAAGATCAGATGCCCAGGTGGGTGACCCGGTCTGGTCGTTGATGACATTTATCTCATCTTTTTCTAATGCGAGGCGCAGGATGGTTTTTACAAAATTACTCCCGAACTCTGAATAAAGCCATGAGGTCCTTATTACAGTGGCCGGGGGATATGACAGGGCATATTCTTCACCTTTTTGTTTGCTCCTGCCATAAACTGACAGGGCTCCCGTCATATTATCTTCGGTATACGGTGAATGGTTTTTACCGTCAAAAACAAAATCAGTTGATATATGTATTAGTTTTATACCCCCGGCATGTTTTGCTGCACTGACTATATTGCTTACGGCCGAGGCATTCAGGGCAAAAGCCTCTGCGGGCTCTTTTTCAGCCCTGTCAACAGCTGTATATGCGGCGCAGTTGATCAGCCAGGATGGATTGACCTTACGGATAATGTCCGATACATCTTTCTGCTTACGTATGTCAAGTTCATCAATATCCGTGAAATAAAATTCTGCTTTTTTAAGGAGATCTTTTTTTTTCTGTATCTCTCTCCCGAGCTGTCCTCTCGCTCCCGTAATTAATATTCTCATGATCTGTCAGTAATAAAAATTATTGTCTGCCTCAGCGAAGAGAGGGTTATGCATATCTTTATCACTTATCACCGCCGGGCCGGGTTCAATACCCCAGTCTATACCCAGGGAGGGGTCATCCAGTGCTATCCCTCTTTCATGCTCGGGACTGTAATAATTATCGCATTTATACAGTATTACCGCCTCCCGGCTCAGTACCGAGTAACCGTGAGCAAAGCCCGCGGGTATGAATAACTGGTATTTTGATTCAGACTCAAGATCAACGGATTTCCATTTACCATATGTTGGTGAGTCCTGCCTCATATCAAGTACCACATCCCTTATATGACCCTTGATAACCCTTATGAGCTTTGCCTGCGCCATCGGGTTCATCTGGTAATGCAGCCCCCTGATAACGTTCAGCGAAGAGAGCGATTCATTATCCTGTACCGGTCTGAACAGCAGCTTATGTCTTTCCAGTTCCTTTTGATTAAAGCTTTCAAAAAAATACCCCCTTTTATCTGAAAAAATTCTTGGTTCAATAATATACAGACCTTCAAACTCAGTTCGTATTATTTTCATTACTGCCTATTTAATGAAATTGTTATGAGTGAGTACTTTTTCAGTTGCAATATTATTCAGATAATTACCATACTGGCTTTTGCCCAGTTTTTCAGCCAGAACAAGCAACTGTTTTTTGTCGATAAATCCTTTTTTATATGCTATTTCTTCTATGCATGATGCTTTTAATCCCTGGCGCTGTTCCAGAGTGGCTACGAAGTTTGAAGCCTGCAGCATGCTCTCATGGGTTCCTGTATCAAGCCATGCGATACCTCGTCCCATTATTTTGACCTTCAGCCTGTTCTCATTGAGATATAAACGGTTGAGGTCGGTTATTTCAAGCTCGCCGCGTTTTGAGGGTTTGAGGTGTTTTGCTTTCTCTATAACAGTATTGTCATAGAAATACAGCCCGGTTACGGCATAGTTTGATTTTGGCCTTTCAGGTTTTTCTTCCAGGCTTAAGACATTGGCATTACTGTCAAATTCGACCACACCGTATCTCTGGGGATCAGTAACGTAATAACCGAATACGCAGGCACCACTGGTCAGTTCAGCTGATTTCACAAGTATATCAGCAAATCCGTGACCATAAAAAATATTATCTCCCAGGATCATACATACACTGCTGTCTCCAATAAACTCTTCGCCGATAATAAAAGCCTGGGCCAGCCCTTCAGGCTCAGGCTGAACCTCATAGCTAAAACTAAGACCGAGGTCTGAGCCGTTGCCCAGCAGGTCTTTGAAGAATTCAATATCACGGGGTGTACTGATAATCAATATTTCTCTTATCCCGGAAAGCATAAGAACAGACAGCGGGTAATATATCATTGGTTTATCATATACCGGGAGTATCTGTTTTGAGATGGTTTTTGTAACGGGATGGAGCCTGGTACCGGCTCCTCCAGCAAGAATGATACCTTTCATAATTTCATTTTTTCTTTAAAATATTTTATTGTCTTAAATAATCCCTGTTCAAGATCGTTAACCGGTTGCCAGTTGAGCTTTTCTCTTGCCAGGCTAATGTCCGGTTTTCTTTGCATGGGATCATCGCGGGGTAGATCTTTGTAAACAAGAGCTGATTTTGACCCCGTCATTTTTATTATCATTTCTGCCAGTTCATTTATGGTAACTTCCCTTGTATTACCGATGTTAACCGGCCCGGTAAATGAGTCCCCGGTATTCATAAAAGACCTCAGAGCTTCTGTAAGACCATCAATGTACTGGAAGCAGCGTGTTTGGGTGCCATCGCCAAATATGCTTATCTCCTGATCCTGCAGGGCAGCAACAATGAAATTTGAAACCACCCTGCCATCATCCATCATCATTCTTGGCCCGTAGGTATTAAATATCCTTGCAATTTTTATTCTGACATTATTTTGCAGGTGGTAATTCATAAAAAGTGTTTCAGCACATCTTTTACCTTCGTCATAGCATGATCTCGGCCCCAGGGTATTGACATTACCCCGGTAGCTTTCCGGTTGTGGATGTACCCGGGGATCACCGTAAACTTCGCTTGATGAAGCCTGCAATATTTTGGCTCCGGTACGTTTTGCCAGTCCAAGCATGTTTATTGCACCCGTTACCGATGTTTTTATTGTTTTTATTGCGTTATGCTGATAATGAACCGGTGAGGCAGGGCATGCCAGGTTATAGACTTCATCCACTTCAACGTACAGAGGCATGGTTATATCGTGCCTTAGCAGCTCAAAATAAGTATGATCAAGCAGGTGTGATATGTTTTCTTTGGAGCCGGTGAAAAAGTTGTCAGCGCATATTACTTCATTTCCTTCATCCAGGAGTTCTTCACAAAGATGAGAACCAATAAAACCTGCGCCACCGGTAACAAGAATGCGTTTCATTAAAATGGTTTTTCTGTCAGAAACAAAGATAGAAAAATAGTGGACAAGGAAATAGCTGCACACATAATGATATCAAAGAGGGTGTACCAAAATTATGATTTTCACCCCCCTCTCAGTAACACGGTATAATGAGACCTGCGGAGAAATACTGTAACTAACCGTACTTGTAAATTAAACGGTATTTACGATAATGTGAGTTAGTTGCTGAGTGCCATGAACCGGTGAATAAGCGCTGTTATTACTTATCTTTCACCTATGGTATGCCCTGGTAATTGTTGATTAATCCCAAAAAAAAAGACCGAAAACCGGTGATTTATGCAATCAGGATGAGGTGCTTAAATATTTCTTTTATATTTTTGTTGTAAGACTATAAGCTTCACATATTTGCCTGTAATTAATTGGACACGGATTAGGAGAATACAGAAGCTTTGAGTATTTTTGCATCCAATTTTATTCAATATAATGTCTAACTTATTAATTACCAGATTATTTATTTAAAATCATGACTGAAGAAAACAAAAAAAACGTTAACGACGAGAACACTGAAAAGAAAGAAACTAAAGAAGGCTTAGGTGCTCAGGAAGAACAAAGACCTGAGGCTGAAGAAAGAGCTGAAGCTAAAGAGGAACTGCAAAAAACTGAAGCTAATATCCTGAAAGAGGACGAGGCTGCAGCCGAGGCTGAAGCTGAAAAAAAGACAGAAGCTGAAAAGGAGATTGAGCAGGAAGAGGAGAAAAAAGCAGAGGCCAAAGAAGAAGAGCCTGTTGCCGCCGGGGAAGAAAATGCAG
>P_1C_Sed_2_UnCtyDRAFT_1000447_pt1 | contig 12731 bp, 7 predicted proteins | sample Pon1CUnioCityCA_4_FD_10229 | JGI IMG/M metagenome (IMG submission 10229) | reverse complement strand
TGAAGGCGCTGTTGTAGGCTTGCTGATAAGCCTTTTTAAGCAGGGAGCTTTCGAAGACCTGGGGTGTCTGGACAAGCCGGTAATGATCCCTTGACACGGCACGGCTGGTATCGTTTTCAACGAAGCGAATGGATTCGGGTATCTCGGTCACCGGAATGGCATTGCCTTTCGCTTTTGCCTTTTCAATAACGCGTTGTATTGTCTCTGCACTGACCAGGGGGCGTACCCCGTCATGAATCGCCACGAGGCCGGCTTTGTGAAGATGGTGCAGTCCGTTTTTAACCGACTGATACCTCGTATCACCCCCTTCTACCACCCTGTGCTCTATGGTAAAAGGCTCCTCCTGGCAGAGCTTCTCCCAGGTGGGTATCTCCTGGCCGGGCAGGACCACGATGCGTTCGATGGCCGGATCGAAATCATAAAAAATACGCAGGGTCCGCATCAGCACTATCTCATGCCCGATGCGCAGAAACTGCTTAGGGACGGCTGATTGCATGCGCAGGCCCATGCCTCCTGCAACGATGATAACTGTTTTGTGCATACGTTGGGTTATTCAATGGTGTATAGATACCGGCGAATGCTCTTCTTGGGCGTCTTTTCGAATTCCGTGGGATAAAGCTTGATGCGGGATACCTGCTTGAAGCGCGGCAGGGCTTCGTTGAGCTCCTTCCTGTTGTCTTGCATAATCTCCTCAAGCATGTTCTCGGTGTTGATCCCTTCCTGGTCGGCCAGATCGTAATCGGGGTAGACCAGAGCCACCAGCTTGTTATCCTTCTCCAGCACAAGAGATTCCTGTACATAAGGGAGATTGTTGAGCTTGGACTCGATTTCCTCGGGGTAGATGTTCTCGCCCGAGGGGCCCACTATGACGCTCTTGCTGCGGCCCCGGATGAAGACAAACTGTTCCTCGTCGGTTACACCCAGGTCGCCCGTATGGAGCCATCCATCCTCGTCGAGCGACTGACGGGTATCCTCCTCATTCTTGTAATATCCATACATCACATTTTCTCCCTGCACCATGATCTCTCCTACTTCATTATAGGGATCGGATGAGTCAATTTTTAGCTCCAGGGTATCGACAAGCCTGCCGGAGGATCCAAACCGGGTCTTGTCCCAGTTGGCATAGCTGATCAGGGGGCCGCATTCGGTCATGCCATAGCCTACCGAGTAAGGGAAGCGGATCTTATTCAGAAACTTTTCTACATCCGGGTTTAACGGGGCACCGCCAATGACAACCTCGTGGAAATTACCGCCGAAGGCTTCGTTTAGCTTGCTGTATATTTTTTTGTAGATCGCTTTGTCTACCAGGGGCATGTGCATTAAAAGTTTCATGCTTCTTTTCTGCAGGGTAGGAAGGATTTGTTTCTTGTATATTTTTTCCAGGATCAATGGAACGGCAATGATCAGGGTGGGCCTGATCTCCTTGAAAGCCGTGGTGATGATCTTGGGTGAAGGGGTCCGTGTCAGAAAATGGATGTGACAGCCGATGGAAAAGGGCCAGAGAAACTGAAAAGCACAACCATAGGTGTGGGCCAGGGGCAGAAAAGAAACCATGTTGTCACCCGGTTTCAGGGGCATGTTCTCATTGGCGTAACGGATGTTCGCCGCCAGGCTGTTGAGAGGCAGCATCACACCCTTGGAGAAGCCGGTGGTTCCGCTTGTATAGTTCAACACACCAACCTCCTGGTTGGGTATCTTCTCAATGGCAAATTCATCCTGTTGAATCCCATCGACACCATATTTTTCGGTGTACAAGTCGTTGAGGCTGTCATAGATCTTCTGAACCTTTTCCCGGTTGCCTTGGATGAGGATGTTATAATCCCGCAGGGAAACCACAGCCCTTATGTCCGGCATGTTCGATTCATCCAGGTTTTCCCATATCTGATCATCCACAAAAAGAATCACGCTGTCGGAATGGTTGATGATGTGATGCATGTCATCGGGGTGGAAATCGGGCAGGATAGGAACCACTACCGCCCCGTAAGTGACAACGGCAAGATAACTCATGGCCCAGTTGGCCGAATTTTTGCCCAGCAATGCCACCTTATCGCCTTTTTTTACATCGCATTCATCGAACATGATGTGGATACGGGCAATCTTCCTGCCCACATCCTTATAATAATAGGTGCTTCCTTTATAATCGCTTAAAGCCGGAAGATCCCAGTTGTTCTTAATGCTGTCTTCCAGATACTGTGTGAAATTTTCTTTGAGCATCGGCTTAGGGTTTAAGGCAGTAAAATTAAAAACTTATTGCGATATAGACAAGAGGCCCAGATTCCTGTTTTCCAGGATAATACCCTGAGGCCTTGCCGGCGGTTTGCAAAACCAACCCCTCTAATGTACAAATAAAATGGCTAAATTGTTGATAATCGGGGCCACTATCGGGTCGACAGCACAGGCCGCTTAATGCGGGGGGAGCCTGCCGGCCTGTGATTTCAGGCCGGGACAAAAAAATCCCGACATCGCCGGGATTATGCAGGGAAGCAAACTTCACGATCAGAAGAACAGCCAACCGGATTCTTCCACGTTAAACGTTGTTTTGCCAATCTCGTAACCGTCGGTAAAGATAAAAACATCATATTCCCCGGGTTTCAGTTCTCCTTTGGAATCGAAATAGATGCAAAGATCCTGCGCCTCGCCCGTAAAATCGAACCCACGTTTTGCCGAATAGACGACTTTTCTTCCATTGAAATCGAAGAGGTTGTCTTCTGAATTGGTTAGTATAAAGTCGTCGGGAGGTGCCGCAATACGTACATAAGCCTCGCGGGGTCCGGGTTCGGCCACGACGTTTTCTTCAACGGTGAAACATACTTTCACTTTGCTGATCTTATCGGCTTTATGTTTTTCTTTGTCCTTGTCATTGACGGGAATGGCTGCCAGGTTTTGCGCCCTTAGCACCTTGGCCCTGTTGACGGTTTCGGTAAGGCTGTCTTTCTCCAGTTCCAGTTGTTGTTTGTTTTGCCTGACCTGCTGAATCTGCTCACGGACCCTTCTGTTTTCAGCGGTGAGCTCCTGGTTGGCCCGGTTGAGTGAATCAATCTGCCGAACATAGCTTTTGGCAACCTTCCGAAGGGTTTGCACTTCGTCCTTCAGTTCTTTTATGCGGGTGTAATTGGTAGCTTTGACCTGGCGAATCTCGGAAAGGAGTCCGTCAATTCTTTCTTTCTCCTCGTCAAGTTGTTCCCTCAGCGTGTCGCTGTCTGTCTTCAGGGAATCATATCCCACCCGGATTTCTTGTAGATCACTCTGAATCGAATCCTTTTCGGCGGATAACTCCCGGGTGATATGCTGGGTGGTTTGTTTTTGATCGATGTAAAGCCAGCTCATGAATGCCAGCAAGGCTACCAGCAGCCCGATAATCACAAGGATGCCTGCCGAAATTCTTTTTCCGGATCGGTTCTTTTCTTCTCCCACTTGATTTGTGTTGTCAGCCATTTTTCAGAATTTTACAATAGGTGCAAATATATTTAAAATGTATGGACAAAAAATATTCCTTAAAAAAAACGATCCGCATTCGGGCAGGGGTATATGATATGACCTGGTAAAGCCAGCCAGCATGAACAAGGGTTAAGCGAAAGTTCCAAAAAACAAATCCCAAATTCCAATTGAATTCCAATGATCAATTCAATAAAATAACAAACTTGGGTGGTTCATGTTGGCAGGTTGAAATTTTGAATCAATCTTGAGGCAACTTTTCAAATATACCACCATTCAAAGGGCTACGGGCTTAAAATACCAGGCAATGACCGTGATTTTTGCGGTTTTAATCATTGAATATTCAGTAATTGGAATTCAATTGGGATTTGGGATTTGTTTTTTGATATTTCCATATGAGAGTCAGGCCAACTTCTTCTTGTAGCTCCTGTACAGCAGGTAAGCACCGACTATTACAAAGGGCAGGCTCAGCCATTGTCCCATGTTCAGGGCCATAGACTGTTCAAAGGGCACCTGCACCTCCTTGATGAACTCAATCAGGAAACGGGCGGTGAAGACCAATACCAGGAACAACCCGAAAAGCAGCCCCGGGCTGAAATTTCCCTTTGTCTTGAAATAGATGCGGTAGAGGATAACGAAGAAGACCAAATAGGCCAGGGCCTCATAGATCTGGGTGGGATGCTTGGCCACATGTTCGCCGGCCCGGACGAATACGAAACCCCAGGGCAGGTCGGTTTGAATGCCATAGATTTCCGAGTTCATCAGGTTGCCCATGCGAATGAAAAAGCCGGCCAGGGCAACGGCAATAACGATGCGGTCGAGAATCCAGAGGTAGGGTTTTTTTTCTTTGCGTACAAACAGGTACAGGGCCACGAGTATACCGATGGCGGCCCCGTGGCTGGCCAGCCCGCCCTGCCAGATGAACAAAATCTCCAAGGGGTGGCTCAGGTAATAGTCGGGCTGATAAAAGAAGACATGGCCCAGCCGTGCTCCCACTACCGTGCCGATTACCATATAGAGGGTCAACCGGTCCAGCACTTCAATGGAGATCTTCTCGTTCTTGAAAATTTTGGTGAATATAAGGTATCCCAGTACAAAAGCGGCGGCGAAAAACAACCCGTAATAACGGATGCTCAACGCGCCGATGACCGGCACGTTTTCGAGATGGATCAGTTCCGGATTTACATCCCAGATGATGGTTAGTGGCAGCATAATCCTTCTTTTTATTAATGCAAACAAAGGTAGGAAAAATATAAATATTCCGCTCTGCCTTTGAGCTTTTCCTTGATATTCTTATTATGTTTGTATGCTGCATGATTCATAAATCATTCAGAATAACTTTTTCGGTATGCAAAGGAAAAACAAGATCCGGAATATACTCGGCTTATTTGTTCTGGCTGCGGGTATGATGCTTGTGTTCACCCGCTGTGCCAAGGAGATGACCAGCCTCAGCGGAGGGCCCAGGGACACCATCCCGCCGAAACTGGTAGAGAGCGAGCCTCCCAATTATTCCGTTCATTTCGACAGCGAAGAGATCCAAATTGAATTCAATGAGTTTATACAGCTTCAGGAGGTGCAGCAGCAGTTTTTGAGTTCGCCTCCTTTTGAAGAGGACCCGGAGATTAAGATGAAGGGCAAAGGCATCGAGATCGAGCTGAAGGAACCCCTGCAGGATTCCACCACCTACACGCTGAATTTTGGCAATGCTATTGTCGATTACACCGAAGGCAATCCTTTGCGCAACTTCAAGTATGTCTTCTCAACAGGCGACGCCCTGGACTCCATGCGTGTTGCCGGGCGTGTGTATGATGCCTTCAACCTGCGGGCCAGGGAAAATGTACTGGTGATGCTGTATGATACCATGCAGGATTCGGTGCCCTACAGGGAGATACCCGATTATGTCTCGCGCACCGACGAGGAGGGATTCTTCAGCATCTCCAATGTACGGGTGGATTCTTTTAAGCTTTTTGCCCTCGACGATTTGAATGGCAATTATCTCTATGACAGCCCGGATGAGGCCATTGCTTTTGTCGATAGTGCCGTAACATTTGAAAAGCAATGGATTGAACATACCGATACCATCTACAGCCGCGATACCACGGAGCAGGGTGTGGTAGTTGACAGCAGTCTGGTGGATACGGTGATTCATCACCGGTATCGCGGTTTTCCCACCCGCGACTATCTGCTCTCGCTTTTCAATGAGGATAAGAAGGAACAATACCTGAGGAGCTTCCAGCGAAACAGGCCGATGAAGGCGGATCTGATTTTTAATGCACCCATCCTCGACAGTGTGCGGGTAAGCCTGATTGATTCGGTAGAACGCGATGACTGGTATTTGAAACAGATGGCTCCCACACGCGACACCATTACTTACTGGCTGAAGGATACGGCCCTGTACCATCAGGAATATGTTCGGTTTGAGCTGGAGTATCAGACAACGGATTCGCTGAATAACCAGGTATGGACCACCGATACCCTGGACATGAGCTATCTGTTTGAAGAAGGGGAGAGGGCCCGTACCGATACCGTGGCGTTGACCTCGAATGCGAAGGGTAATGTGGATTTGAACCAGGATCTTCGGTTCAGTTACCCGTATCCCATTCAATCCATTGATACGTCTGCCATCCGCTTGCATAAGACCCGGCAGGATTCGGTGGTCGGGTCCGCGGATTTCAGTCTGGAGCGCGACAGCCAGCGCCTCAACCGTTTCCATCTGGCGGTGGATTGGGAGCCTGACAGCTCCTATCGCCTGCGGATTATGCCCCAGGCCGTGAAAAGCATCTACCGCGCTTATCATGATACATTGAATGCATCGTTTAAAACCCGGCCCGAGGATTATTATGGAAGCCTTATTGTGAGCCTGCCGGAGGCCGACTCGTCATTCATTCTCCAACTGATACAAGCATCCGGCGAGGAGGAAAAGGTGATCCGGGAGCAGTTTCCGGAGGATATGAAGGAGGGTTCGATCACCTTCTCTTATCTGGATCCCGGCGAATACCAACTGAAGTATATCTTCGACCGCAACGGCAATCGTGAATGGGATCCGGGCGATTACCTGAATCATGTTCAACCTGAAAAAGTCCGGTACAATCCGGAGTTGATTGAGGTTCGCTCAAATTGGGAGTATGAGATCCAGTGGGACATTTCTCAGGAACCATCCATAAAAGAAAGGAGTAAATGATGTCAGTATTGTTAGAGTTTTCCATGTTCCCTACCGACAAGGGAGAAAGTGTCAGCAACGAGGTTAGCCGGGTCATTAAGATGATCCGTGAGAGCGGGGTGCCCTACAAGCTGACGGCCATGGGCACGATCATAGAAACCGAAACCATGGAGCAGGCTCTATCCATTGTTCAGAAATCCTACGATTTGCTGTCAGAGGATGCCGGACGGATTTATTCTTCCCTGAAAATAGATGCCCGTCAGGGCGAAACAGGAAGATTGAGCAATAAAATAGAATCCGTGGAAGGTAAGATAGGCGGGGTAAATAAGTAAACCGGGCATTTACCGGGCTTTTCCACATCAGTTGTTATTTATAATCAGCGGCATCGAGGCATGCAGGAATGGGGTCGGGTATTGCATTTGGTTTCCGGATTCTGTATCTTGTTGGTTTACCCTTGTTAATACCAACAACTGATGGCTCGTTGCATCCTCCTGCCGTGGATATTTGTTATGGCTGTTTCGTCTGTGACGGGACAGGAGCGGGTGCAGGTGCCCCTCAGGGATGCCTCTGTCAGTAAGCTGGAAGTTACAAGGGACGCCGGTTCGGCCGGTTTTGAGGCCCGCAGTGCTGCAGGAAGCCTGCGTTTTACTCCCGAGCAGACAACCCGGGGTGTTTTTTCAAGGATAGACATAGAGGGGTATCATTCCATGCAGCGGGAGGGATATCCCGCCCTGCCGGTGAGATCCCGTCTAATTGAGATACCCCGGGGTGCGGATGTAGAGGTTGTTGTCACGGGTTATCAGCAGGAAGTGATCGACCTGGCCGGCCGTCATGTAAAAAACAGGCTGATGCCGGGCCAGCCTCCCCGGGTCAAGAGGACAGCGGATACGTTGCGGCCCTTTGCTTATAACCGCCAGGCCTATCAGGCCAACCGTTTTTTGGGTGACTCCCCCGTGGAGGTTGAAGATATAGGAACCTTCCGTCATGTCAGGCTGGGCAGGTTGAAGATCGCTCCGGTCTCCTACAACCCGGCGAAGCATCAGTTGAAGGTTCTCAACAACCTTGAGTTTGCGGTGCGTTTTTCAGCATCGGACCCACCCGCCGGGCTGAAGTCTTCCGGGGGGAGCAATCCTTTTTACGCGGGCCTTCAGGATAAGACCCTGAACCGTCTTTCTTTGTCTGCCGAGCCAGACTCCTGCTCATCCCCCCTTACCTATGTGGTGGTGGCCCCTCCGGCCTTCAGACAAAGCCTGAGCTCATTTGTCAGGTGGAAGCATCAGCAGGGGTTTCATGTAATTGAGGCCTACACCGATTCCATTGGCACAAGCCCGGAGGCGATCCGGGCCTTCCTGAAGCAGCTTTTTGAGCAGCCGGCGGTGAGTCCTCCCAGTTTTATCCTGCTGGCGGGTGATACCCGTCAGGTTCCACCGTGGAAAGGCCATAGCGGCAAGCATGTGACCGATCTTCATTATGCCGAGTACACCGGCGATTACCTTCCGGAGGTCTATTACGGGCGTATGCCGGCCCGCGATACTGCCGAGCTGAACAGGATGATTGAAAAAACGCTGGATTATGAGCAATACCGGCTGGCCGATCCCTCCTACCTGGGCAGGTCTCTTCTTGTGGCCGGTGATGATGAGGAGTTTGAGGATACTTATGCCAACGGCCAGGTCAATTACGGTACCAGTCATTACTTCAACGAGATGCAGGGCATTCAGTCGTACAGCTACCTGCAGGATCCGGTTTTTGGCAACGCGGCGGTGGCCGACTCCATTGTTCATCATATAGATAACGGAGTTGGATTTGCCAACTACACCGCCCACTGCGCCTCGCAGGGATGGAGCCTGCCCGGCTTTCAAACACAGGATATACACACCCTTACCCCCAACGATAAGTATGGACTGTGGATCAGCAATTGCTGTGAGACATTGCGCTTCGAGCTGGAAGAATGTTTTGGCGAGGCAGCCATCCGCAGTGCCGGCAGGGGAGCCATCGGGGTTATTGGCGCTTCCAATGACACCTACTGGGATGAGGATTACTGGTGGGCCATCGGCCTTACCAGCAGCATAACAGCCTATCCGACTTATGAGGAGTCCGGCCTGGGGCTTTACGACCGGGTCTTTCACACCCATCAGGAAGAGCCTTCCGAATGGTATACCACGCAGGGGGGGATGATGGCTGCCGGCAACCTGGCCGTGGAAGCGTCTACCTCCTCGCTGAATGCCTATTATTGGGAGATCTACCATCTTTTGGGAGATCCTTCCCTGATGCCCTACTTTGGAGTGCCCGATCCGCTTACCGTATCCCTGGACAAACCTTCGCTGAAGACCGGCATGAAAGCCCTGAAGGTCACCACCGAGCCCCACGCCTATGTGGCGCTGACCCTGGGCAGTGAGATGTTGGACGCCCGATATGCCAACCGGCAGGGTGAGGCTCTATTAAGCTTTCGGGAGCTGAACCAACCCGGCTACGCAACCCTGGTGGTAACGGCTCAGAACCGGCAGCCCCATATCCGTGAGCTGACGATTGCCCCGGATGATCAGCCCTTTGTGGTCACAGACAGCATTGAGATAGCCGATATCCCGGGCAACATGAACGGCGTGCTGGACTACGGGGAATCGGCCACGCTGAATGTAACGCTCAAAAACCTGAGCGATACCTTTGATGCTTACCAGGTGAGAGACAGCATAAGCACCACCGATCCCTACCTGAGCATCACCGATGCTCATGAATCGTTTGGTTCCATTGCCGCCAGCGGTCGGTCGGCCCGGGAGGCAGCCTTTGGTATTGCGGTCAGCGACACGGTCCCCGACGGGCATCAGGCATGGATCCGGATGCATGTGCAGGGCAGCGATGCCCGCGACAGCCTTTACCGGTGGGAGACCAGCGCGCGGCTGATCCTTCATGCCCCCCGCCTGGAGATCGGCGATGAGTTCTGGCTGGAGGATCCCACCGCCACGCCCCGTCCGCTTGAACCCGGTGATACCGGCCGGGTATACTGGTTGGTGCACAACAGGGGATCGGCTGCAGCAAAGAGCCTGCAGCACAAGGCTTCTCTTCTCAAGCCCCGTGGCCTGAGGCTGCTTGACACCCTGGTAGCCGGGCCGGGCTTGCCCGCAGGAGGCAGGGATACCCTGTCATGCCGCCTGGTGGCGGATGAGGCCATGCCCGCCGGCACTCCTGTAGAACTCAAGTTATCTTCGGGTGCGGGAAAGAGAAGCCGCTACCAGGTAACCACCATCCGCGAGGTGTTTTTGGGGACTCCGGCTGTCTGGCGAATCAACCAGGCCGATACCGCATCGCTTTGCTACGGCCTGTTTTATGATTCGGGGGGCCCGGACGAGCCCTACGCCAACAGCGAAAGGCATGTGATGACTTTCGTCCCGGGTCAGGCCGGTAAATCGGTAAAGGCCGTATTCAAGAATTTTGATGTGGAGCGCTCTTACGACTGGTTAAAAGTTTACGATGGCCCCGCTGTAGATGAATCCACTCTTATTGCCCGATTTGATAACAACAATCCGCCCGGGGTGCTGTTGGCCGCCAACGAAACAGGAGCTCTTACTTTTCATTTCCATTCCGACTATACCGTAACCGGAGCAGGATGGGAGGTGGAGCTCACCTGCACCCGTCCCGGCAGGGTGGTTTTTGATGTGGACATACACGATCCCACGGGCCACAGGGTGAGAGTGGCCTTTGCCGGGGATACACTGGCAGCCGATTCCACCGGACGGGCTGTCTTCAAAGTGAACAATGGTGTCTATCCCTACACCGTTTGGGCCACGGGCTATCATCTCCAAAACGGAACACTGGCAGTAGAGGGAAACAGCTATCAAAAGGTGTCGTTGCAGCCAATCCTCTACCCCCTCCGGATCCGGGTGGCCGACGAGGAGGCCGGGCCCGTCGACAAGGTGGAACTGCAAGTGGATACCCTGCTGGTGCTTACCGATTCGTCGGGTTCGGCAAATCTGAACCTTCCCGGGGGTGAGCATGTCATCACCGCATTTCGGCCGGGCTACCACCGTTACCAGGGGTCCTTCCGGCTGTCCGGAGGCCTCGATCTGGATATCACCCTGGCTCCGATGGTCTCCTCGGTGCCGGAAGCCCGGGATGAGCAAGTGCTTATCTATCCGAACCCGGCCCGGGAGAGGGTGTACGTGGAATGTTCCCGTCAGGCCCTGCCTGTAGAGGTTGGTTTGTTCACCCTCACCGGTGAGGGGTTGAGCCGGCGAGTCTTCTATGAGACCAAAGGGGTGCTGAACCTCAGCTCCTATGCCAAAGGTCTTTATTTCCTGCGGGTACGCACGGCCCGGGGAGAAAAGCTTTATAAGATCCTTCTGCAATAAAAAAAGCAACCGGCCGGGGCGGGTTGCTTTTTTGGGTTGTATCTGTTATGCCGGGTCAGGCTACTTTGAGCCGGTGCATGTTTACCTTGCCAAGCTTATCTTTTGCGTATTTAAGGGTGATCTCCACCTCGGTATCCTCCCTTGAGGGCATGTCATACATCACATCGGTCATGATGGCTTCGCATATCGAGCGCAAGCCACGGGCCCCAAGCTTAAATTCAACGGCTTTCTCGACAATATAATCCAGCACTTCATCCTGGAAGGTTAGTGTTTTGCCGTCAAGCTCGAAGAGTTTCTTGTATTGCTTGATGATTGAGTTTCTGGGCTCGGTCAGGATCTTTCTCAATGCATAGCGGTCGAGGGGATCCAGGTAGGTGAGCACCGGCAGACGGCCGACAATCTCAGGTATCAGGCCGTACGACTTGAGATCCTGGGGCGCAATGTATTGCAACAGGTTGTCGCGGTCAATCTTATCTTTCTTCTTGCTGGCCGAATAACCCACCACCTGTGTGTTGAGCCGCTGGCCAATCTTCTTTTCGATGCCGTCAAAGGCACCCCCACAGATGAACAGGATGTTGTTGGTGTTCACCTGTATCATCTTCTGATCCGGGTGTTTTCTGCCACCCTGTGGCGGCACGTTGATGGCGGATCCTTCCAGCAACTTCAGCAGCCCCTGCTGTACCCCTTCGCCGGAGACATCGCGGGTGATGGAAGGATTGTCGCTTTTTCTGGCTATCTTATCGATCTCATCAATGAAAACGATGCCCCTTTCGGCGGCTTCCACATTGTAATCGGCTACCTGCAGCAACCGCGAGAGGATGCTTTCAATATCTTCTCCCACATAACCGGCCTCGGTCAGCACGGTGGCATCCACGATGGTGAAAGGCACCTGCAGCATCTTGGCGATGGTGCGGGCCAGCAGGGTCTTTCCCGTTCCGGTTTCCCCTACCAGGATGATGTTGGATTTGTCGATCTCAATATCATCTTTGGCATTGCTTCCATGATGCATAAGCCTTTTATAGTGGTTGTAAACGGCTACGGAGAGGTATTTCTTGGCCTCATCCTGGCCAATTACATACTGGTCAAGGAAATCCTTTATCTCTGAAGGCTTAAGCAACTGAACATCGTTGATGTCAAAGTCGCTTTTCTTTTTGACTTCTTCCTGTACAATGCTATAGGCCTGCTCAATACACCGGTCGCAAATATGCCCGGATATACCGGCTATAAGCAGGTTGGTATCCTTTTTTTCTCTACCACAAAACGAACATTTTTCCATAGTAAAACTCCTTGATGTCTCGATGTCAACGTGCTAATTTAGCCAAATCTTTTCGTTTTGGAAAATAAAACCTGCATATTTTCTCATGCAGGTTTTACGGCTATTTTTTTCCATAACGAAGGGTATGGTTGGTTTATTCCTGGCTTTCTCCTTCAGTCTTTCTCTCAAGAACTTCATCCACCATTCCGTATTTCTGCGCCTCTTCGGCAGTCATCCAGTAATCGCGGTCTGAGTCTTTCTCAATCTTCTTATAGGTTTGTCCGGAGTGTTTGGCGAGCAGGTTGTAAAGCTCTTTACGGAGCTTAAGGATCTCTCTGGCCGTTATTTCAATATCGGCCGCTGCTCCTTCTGCTCCTCCCATGGGCTGATGGATCATGATCCTGGAGTGGGGCAGGGCTGAGCGTTTGCCACTCTTGCCTGCAGCAAGCAATACAGCGCCCATGGAAGCGGCCATTCCGGTACAGATGGTGGCCACATCCGGTGTGATGTACTGCATGGTATCATAGATGCCCAGGCC